>Ga0164318_10002982_pt1 | contig 15894 bp, 14 predicted proteins | sample GuaBasSedimGuay9_FD_113734 | JGI IMG/M metagenome (GOLD analysis project Ga0164318, IMG submission 113734) | Subseafloor sediment microbial communities from Guaymas Basin, Gulf of California, Mexico - Guay9, Core 4571-4, 0-3 cm | ecosystem: Environmental > Aquatic > Marine > Hydrothermal vents...
TACTCAGCCACCTTTGAAATGTCACTGCGAGGGGCATTTTTTGCCCCGAAGCAGTCTCCCAGACGCTCTAGGAGATTGCTTCAGCGGGAAAACACCGCTTCGCAATGACATGCCTAAGTAGTTACGTTCTCTATTTGATATTTGGCCTCGATAAAATATCTTTAGCATGAAGCTTCCAAATCTTATTCTCAAAGGTGATTTTCTAATACCGGTAATTACACAGGATGCGAAAACCTAGTATGGCAAATTTTGTTGTTCAAGCTTATTCAAATACTCCTCGTAGGAAACAGATTCGAATTTTGGGTAGTTTCTTTTTAGCTCTCTTGATTCTTGCTGTTTTATTAGTTTCTTACTTAATTGTTTCTTCCCGCGTTGTTTCGCTGGGACGCGGTATTCAGAAACTGAAAAACGAGATTGATGAGTTGGAATACGAAAATGTAACTTTGCAGGACGAGATTGCTTCTGCGACAACTATCTCTAAAGTGGAGGCAATGGCACAGGAGCAAGGATTTCATCCAGCATCCTCAGGCGAAATCTTGCATGTGGTAGTTCCTGGCTATAAACGCTCTCGCAGCATTCCTGTTAATGCGGGCGAAGAGTCGCGTCCCGCAGTAATTGATGTCAGTATAGCCGAATACCATCAAACCTTATTGGAATGGGTGATGCAAGAGACGGTTGTGTTTTCAGATGCTTTTAAGGGATTTGAACAGTGAAAATCAAGGATGATTGGCGCTACACATCTGTAGGATTTGTATTTGCTCTTGTGGGGGCTTTAATCATAGGGCAGATGATACGCATCCAAATTTCTCCAGATAAAGGGGAGTTTCTCAACCCGAAAACCCTGGGAGAACCAGAGCATGCCGCTTCTCGCCGTGGACTTATCTTAGATCGCAACGGAAAGTTATTTGCGGGCAACACAACGGTTTACGAAGTTACTGTCAGCATATTAGATTTTAAGAGAGGAGCCGAAATATACGACAGTATAAGAATAGAGGATATTAAATATATCCTTGACGCGGCTATAGATGTTTTCAACATTACTGACTCTGATACAATCCAACTTTTTAGGACAGAGCCATATCCCGATAGAAGTGCTGTTGTCGTTGAAAAATATGCAACACGAGAGGAAGTAGAACGTTTTCTTGACTATGTGGATGTCATTCAGCATCGAACAGAAGAAGAAATTTTGATTAGAGATGATGATTCTGCTCTGACCGTTGATTTGGTGGACTGTCAAGATTTTCTAGGCATTTATTGCGAACCGCATTTCGCGCGATCTTACCCCGAAAAAACCCTAGCTTCCAACATTTTAGGTTTTGTTAGCCGGAATGATGGGCAAGGACACTTGGGCGTTGAGGCGGAGTATGACACTACTCTTCTCGGCGATGATCGAATTGTAAAAGCTTTGTGGAATCCCTATTTGGCTGATCAGTCACCTTACCCCGACCATGGCGCAAACCTGATCTTGACAATTGATAGTGTTCTCCAGGCCGATGTTGAAAACATATTGGACACGGCTTTACAAACATATGGAGCGCAAGCTGGCACCATTGTTGTTATGGACCCCAAAACAGGCGACATCTACGCCATGGCCTCTGCTCCCCGAATAGATATCAGCGAGTATTGGCATGAAAGTTATTTTGATGTCATCAATAACGTTGATAATATTTTCAATTACGCTGTCAAAGCCTATGAACCCGGCTCGGTGTTAAAAGTCATCACCATGGCTGCCGCTTTAGATGCGGGAGTCGTCGAGCGAGATACTGAATTTTTAGACACCGGAGAGTTCAAGATAGGCGGCATCACAATCCGAAACTGGGATAGAAGAGCGTGGGGACCTCAGACAATGACCACCTGCTTGCAACATTCTTTGAATGTCTGTTTAGCGTGGGTAGGCAGTCAACTTGGCGCGGAACAGATGTATGCTTACTTGCAGAGTTTTGGATTTGGGCAACTGACCGGAGTTGGCCTTGCCAACGAAGCTCCAGGCGTAGTCAAAAATTATTTAAGCAGCGATTGGCATAAATCAGAGCTAGGAACGAATTCTTTTGGACAGGGCATTGAAGTCACTTCCGTACAAATGTTGAAAGCCGTCTCAGCTATAGCCAACAACGGGATGATGGTATCCCCCAGAATAGTACGAGCCATTGTAGACCAAGAATACAGATACGAAGCCCCCATAGATTTTGCCGGAAGCCCTATTTCCGAAGAGACAGCCCGAACTTTAACTGAAATGCTCACCATATCGCTTGAAAAAGAAGCCTCCTCAGCCTTAGTCCCCGGTTATAGTTTAGCAGGGAAAACGGGCACAGCAGAAATTTACGTCAAAGGCGAAGGTTATACCTCCAACTTGACCAATGCTTCCTTTATTGGCTGGGGACCTACAGATGATCCCCAATTCATAGTTTACGTTTGGATTTCCAAGCCCACTACTGCCATCTGGGGTTCAGTCGTTGCCTCTCCCATTTTTCGGCAAGTGGTAGATAGAGTGATTATCCATTTGGGTATTCCGCCAGATGCTGTGCGACATAATTTACAGGAAGATATTTAAAAATGATTACGCTGCGAGTTGTTTTTGAAGCATTAATCAATAAATCCCCAGACTGGGTTAAAGGCATTATCACAGATGCGGTGGTAGATTCTCGCCGAGCGATTCCTGGCTCCCTGTTTATAGCCATCCCCGGCGAAAACGTCAACGGGCACGATTTCGTTGGGGACGCCTTTTTGCGTGGAGCGTGCTTTGCGTTAATACAAGAAGACCTTTCATGCACGCACCCCGTTTTAGATTTGCGCTCCGGTTTTACCTCCACTTTAGAGCAAGAAATAGAAACACCTTTTTGCATTTTAGTAGAAAACACCGTCCAAGCCTTACAGGTAGTTGCTGAATACTGGCGCAATCAATTAGATATCCGCGTCATTGGCATAACAGGCAGCGTTGGCAAAACAACTACCAAAGAATTAGCCTCCTCGGTATTGAAACAGCGTTACCGCACATTAAAAAGCTCTGGCAACATGAATAACGAAATAGGCCTTCCTCTAACGCTCTGGCAAATGAGCGAAGGTCACACTCGCGCCATCCTAGAGATGGGCTTTTACGTCCCAGGTGAAATAAAGTTTTTATGCGACCTTGCGAAACCATCAGTAGGCGTAGTTACCAATATTGGCACAGTACACGCAGAGAGAGCTGGCTCTCAAGAGACCATCGCGCAAGGGAAATCGGAATTAATCCAATCCCTGCCCCCCGCTCCCGATGGAGTTGCCATCCTTAACTACGACGATCCCCTTGTGCGAAAAATGGCTGAAAATACTAAGGCTAGGGTCTTTTTCTATGGCTTAGACCCAGAAGCGGATTTATGGGCAGATAGCATTGAAGGGCTTGGCCTAGACGGAATTCGTTTTCGTCTGCACTATAAGGGAGAGACCATATACATGCGAGTGCCCCTCCTCGGACGACATTCTGTGCATACCGCCTTGCGTGCCACAGCTATCGGCCTTATAGAAGGCCTAACCTGGCACGAGATAGTCAAGGGCCTGCGCTCTGGTCACATGCAACTTCGCTTAGTAGCTGTCAGAGCGCAAAGCGGAGCCTTTTTACTAGACGATACATACAACGCCTCACCTCAATCCATGCTGGCTGCCCTCAATCTCCTAGAAGAAATGGATGGCCGAAAGATAGCGGTTCTAGGAGACATGCTAGAACTTGGACAGTACGAGCAAAAAGGCCATGAGAAAGTAGGCATTCGCGCTGCTTCGGTAGTAGACGTATTAATTACAATTGGCGAACTAGGAAAAATTATGGCTAAAGCCGCCGCATGGACTGGTTTGCCAAAAGAGAAAATTATCACTTTAAAAGACAGTGAAGCTGCAATTGAGTTTTTGCGTGAATACCTTCACAAAGAAGATGTCGTTTTGGTCAAAGGTTCTCGCGGTATGTGCATGGATCGTATTGTAGCCGCTCTGGAGAGACGCTCATGATTGAAGTTCCCATGGCTTTGGCCTTATCAGCCTTTAGCTTTTTGCTCACAGTAATTTGGGGTCCCCCGCTATTGCAAGTACTGCGGAACCTCAAAATAGGAGAGCATATTAGAATTGACGGGCCTAGCCGGCATTTATCAAAAATAGGAACTCCCACCATGGGCGGGATTCTAATCGTCATCCCGGTACTCTTCCTCACTATACTCTTCAACGCCGGTTCTTTCTTTGGCTTGTCAATATTCGGAAATTCTATTTTAGTGCCTCTCATAACCCTAATACTTTACGCGTTAATTGGCTCGGTCGATGACTGGGCTGGCCTCCGTGGACAAGAAGGCAGCGATGGTCTCTCTCCGCGAATGAAACTCATTGCGCAAACCATTGTTGCCTTTGGAACAGCGTTAGTCTTGCGGTATTTTTTGCGTTCGCCAGAACTGTACTTGCCAGGGCTAGATTTTGAAATTTCGTTCGGAGTTCTATACGTTCCCATAGCCACGTTCATCATCGTTGCCAGCTCCAATGCCGTCAACCTCACCGATGGCCTAGATGGGCTTGCCGGACTTATCTCAGTGACCGCGTTTATCACCTATGGCGCCATTGCCCTCATGCAAGGACAAATATTCTTAGCACGCTTCTGTTTCATTCTGGTTGGCGCTATTTTTGGTTTTTTGTGGTTTAACGTTTACCCAGCAGAATTATTCATGGGCGACACCGGTTCACTAGCATTGGGCGCAGTTTTGGCAGTCGTTGCGCTAATGACCGGACAATGGGCTATCTTACCCGTTATCGCCATTATCCCCCTCAGCGAGACCATTAGTGTCATTATTCAAGTCTCTTACTTCAAACTGACAGGCGGTCGCCGCGTTTTTAAAATGACGCCGCTGCACCACCATTTTGAATTATCAGGTTGGAGCGAGACCCAAGTTGTACAACGGTTTTGGCTAATTAGTTTAGTCGCGGCCATTGTTGGAATAGCTTTATCATTGGTGTAATAATGGTAAATTGGAAAGATCATCAAGTTGTGATAATAGGGATTGGACGCCAAGGGATTGCCCTGGCTAAATACCTGGTCGCGCAAGGAGCGCGGGTCATTCTTAACGATCATCGTGAAGCCGGAGAAATGGAAAGCGTGCGGCAATCCCTTAGCGATTTGCCCGTAGAATGGGCGTTGGGAAACCATCCCCTGACGCTTCTGTCTGGCACAGACGTGTTGGCCGTTTCTGGCGGAGTGCCACTCTCTTTGCCTCTTATCCAAGAAGCGCGAAAGCGCGGCATACTTCTCACCAACGACTCGCAGGTTTTCATGGACGCCGTCCCTTGCAAAGTAATTGGCATTACCGGCTCGGCGGGAAAGACCACTACCACCACCTTGGCAGGACGTATGGCACAGGCCGCCTTTGGCGCAGAGCATGTTTGGGTAGGCGGCAACATCGGCAACCCGCTCATTGCCGATATAGACAAAATGAAAGACACCGACTTAGCGATAGTAGAATTTTCAAGCTTCCAATTGGAGCTAATGACCACTGCGCCCCAAATTGCCGCTGTACTCAACATCACTCCCAATCACCTCGACAGGCACGGAACAATGGAGGCTTACACCGCTGCTAAGGCACGCATTGTCGAATATCAAACAGCCGCCGATGTGACAGTTTTGGGCAGAGAAGACGCTGGGGCATGGAATTTGGCTGGCCGCGCCCCAGGAAGAGCAACTTCGTTTGGGATGCAGCGACCACCCGCTAACCAGTCAGGAACCTACCTACAGGGCGACACGCTTACGTTTTGGGATGGCGAAAACGATCATTCCCTGTTCTCCCGCCAAAAGATCCTCCTCCGAGGAGAACACAATATTCTCAACGTTTTAGCGGCTTGCGCTATTGCCCGCGAGGCTGGAATTTCCCCCGCGGCCATGGAAGCGGGTGTAGAGCATTTTGCCGGCGTGGAACATCGATTAGAGTTTGTGCGCTCTTGGAAGGGAGTTGATTGGTACAACGATTCTATTGCCACCGCTCCCGAACGGGCTATTGCGGCCATTAATTCTTTTGAAGAGCCGCTAGTGCTTCTGGCGGGCGGACGGGATAAAGACCTTCCCTGGGCATCCTTTGCGGGGCTTGTAAACCGCAGAGTGCGGCAAGTGGTTTTGTTCGGAGAGACTGCCGATATAATCCAGCAAGCCTTGTCAGCAGCGGCTAAGAGCGGAGGTTGCCAAAAATCTTCGGTGGTCAGATGCCAAGATTTAGAAGACGCGGTGATAACCACCGCTAAGCTTGTCAGGCCGGGCGATGTGGTTTTGTTTTCCCCCGGCGGCACAAGTTTTGATGAATTTCGTGATTTCGCGGAACGCGGAGAATGGTTTCGAAAATGGGTATCCGAACTAACGTAAAGTCAACTAAAATATTCCCCGTGCGCTTGTCGCTGGATGTGCCAATGCTGATTGTTGTGGCCGCTTTGGTGGTGTTTGGCATGTTGATTGTTTATTCGGCAACCTGGGATGTTTCTTTGCAGAAGTTTGCCGATGCCAATAAATATTTCTTGCGGCAATTAGTTTGGCTGGGTATTGGATTGGTTTCGGCAGTAGTATTATTTTTGATGGATTACCACCGTTGGAAGCGGGATAATTTTGCGCTATACGCTATTTTTGCGACAGTTGTTCTCTTAGTTGGGGCGTTGGTGTTGGGAGGCCGGAACCTGTTGGATGGAAAGTCGGTTCAACCTTCCGAGTTGGCAAAACTTACCATAGTTATTTACCTGGCGGTTTGGCTGTATTCTAAAAAGGACGATTTGCAGCAGGTTGGGTTGGGAATTGTTCCCTTGGGAGTCATTTTAGGTTTAGTAGGCGGTCTGATAGCCATTCAGCCCGATGTTAGCGCGGCGGCTACTGTCTTTTTCTTGGGATTGATTATGTTTTTCCTCGCGGGCGGTTCTTTTTGGCAAATGTCGGTTTTTGTTATTATCGCTGGCAGCCTTGGCGGAGGATTAGTTTCTATTGTCAAGCCAGAGGCGTTCCAGAGAGTTGAGGATTTCGTGGCAGGACTTCTTGACATAACAGCAGTCCCAGATCAGGTAAGCGCGGCTATTAGTGCGTTTAGAGAAGGCGGCTGGTTTGGGGTTGGGCCTGGGCGCGGAATAGCGAAATTGGTTTTGGTTCCCGTTCCTCACACAGACAGTATCTTTGCCGTTGTTGGCGAAGAATTGGGTATCCTTGGCGCCTCGCTTTTAGTGATTTTATACGGTCTGTTTCTCTGGCGAGGATTGACCATCGCTCGCAAGGCCACCGATGGTTTAGGTGTTTTGCTAGCCTCTGGCTTAACGCTGTGGATTGTCTTTGAGGCTTATGTGAATATGGCCGTAATTATTGGTCTTTTGCCAGTTGCAGGCAACCCTTTGCCGTTTATTAGTTTAGGAGGCTCCAACTTAGTGGTTTCTTTAACGGCTGTGGGCATCATTTTGAATATTGGACGTTCATCAGACCAAGAGCGTGATTTATTAGAACGGAGGGCATCTAGTGCGGTTGTTGATTTGCGCGGGCGGAACGGGCGGCGGAGTGTATCCGGCCATCGCCGTTCTGCAAGCAATCCAAAACGCTGAAATAGCTTCTGAAATTTTCTTAGAAGATCTGCTTTGGGTAGGGGGGCAAGGCGGAATGGAAAAGGAGTTGGTGGAGCGGGCAGGGGTATCTTATGTCGAGATTCCGGCTGCTGGCGTGCATGGCGTGGGATTGCGTGCCCTGCCCAGAAACGTAGTGAAACTTCTCAAAGGTGTGTTCATGGCTCGCAGCGTTTTGCGTGATTTTCGCCCAGACGTTATGCTCTTCACCGGCGGATTTGTGGCTGGCCCCGTTGCCTTAGCGGGATTGCTAATTCCCAGCGTACTCTACGTCCCCGATATTGAGCCAGGTTTGGCCCTCAAAGCCTTAGCCCGCTTCGCTAACGAAATTGCCGTCACCACAGAGGATTCGCGAGCTTATTTTTCTCCTCGCAAGCGAGTTACGGTAACGGGGTATCCTACCCGCTCCGAGCTTACCAAATGGACGTCCGCGGAAGCATTGCAAGCCTTTGACCTCCGAGACGACTTGCCCGTGCTCATGGTTTTTGGTGGCAGCAAAGGTGCCCGCTCCATCAACCAATCTCTGTTAGCCGTATTGCCGCAATTGCTCAACGAGACGCAAATTATCCACGTTTCTGGGCGGCTAGACTGGCCCGAGGTGGAAGCCGCGCAAGAAGCGTTAGCACCCGCGCACAAAAGACGTTACCGCGCCTTCCCATACTTACACGCCAAAATGGGAGCCGCCTTTCGCGCCGCCGATCTGGTGCTCTCGCGGGCGGGAGCCTCGGTATTGGGTGAATTCCCGCTCTTTGGATTGCCAGCCATATTAGTCCCCTACCCTTACGCCTGGCGTTATCAGAAAATCAACGCGCAGTATCTGGCTCAAAAAGGCGCAGCCCTTGTCGTCCGAGACGAAGATTTACCAGAGCGTATATTGCCCCTTGTGCATAACCTAATGAGTGATACGGCAAGCCGTGAAAAAATGCAAAAAGCGATGCTTTCTCTATCTTCCCCGCACGCGGCTAGCGAAATTGTGCGCGTTTTGGCGAAGTATGAGAAGAAGCAGCCAGGAGAGTAAAACTTATGATGTCAATTTGGGTTGTCTTTTGGATGTTAATATTTGTCTTCGGTATTATTGGCGCTTTCCGTGGCTGGGTGAAAGAATTATTAGTTATCTTTAGCGTTATTTTGGCATTGTTTTTACTCTACATTTCAGAGAAATATCTTGGCTTTGTTAAACCATTTTCTGAAATACTTGGAAACATTGGCGCTGATGTAGCGTTTAATACCCTTGCAGACGACATTAAAAATACCATACAAGTCCAATTCTGGATTAGGACGATAATTATTTTTCTTTTGGCTCTTTTTGGCTATCAGACACCCAAATTATCATTCATAAAAGACAAAGCAGGTCGAGAACAAGTGCAAGACATTCTCTTTGGCGCTATTCTTGGGGCAGTAAGCGGTTTTCTTATTATTGGCTCATTGTGGTATTACATGGACCAAGCTCACTACTTGTTTGCCCCGTATATTTCAATGCCCATTATAGGTGATGAGCTAGGTGATAAAGCCCTGAACGCAGTGAAATATTTACCGCCAGCAATTTTCAGCAGCGAACTTGTCTTACTAGCCATTATTGGTATTTCATTCTTATTTGTGTTAGTGGTATTTATCTAATGAAAGAACACGTGCATTTTATTGGAATAGGTGGAACAGGCCTTTCCGCGATAGCTAAAGTTCTCTTAGAAAGAGGTTACCGCGTCAGCGGTTCCGACCAAAAATACTCCCCTCTTGCCCAAGCCGTAGAACAAGCCGGGGGGCAAGTGATGATTGGTCATCAAGCCAAAAATGTACAAGGCGCAGATGTTGTCGTTCGCTCCTCGGCTGTTCCTGACCACAATGTAGAAGTTCAAGCCGCTCTCGAAGCCGGTATCCCCGTTCTCAAGCGGGCAGATTTTCTAGGCCGTCTCATGGAAAACAAACTCAGCATAGCTATTGCCGGAACGCACGGAAAAACCACCACCACTTCCATGGTTGCCTGGATATTGAGCGCGTTGGGCGAAGACCCCACTTTCATCGTTGGCGGTGTCGTCCAAAATCTGGGCACAAACGCCAAAGCTGGGCGAGGGCCTGCCTTCGTGATTGAGGCGGATGAATACGATTATATGTTCCTAGGTCTTAGCCCTCAGATAGCTGTGGTCGCCAATGTGGAGCACGACCACCCAGACATTTTTCCCACCCCAGAGGCGGTGCAAGACGCCTTTCTGCAATTTGTGGGGCGTCTGAACCCCAGCGGAGTGCTGCTCTTCTGCGCCGATGATAAGGGCGCTGCTCAAATAGCCCGCGCAGTGAACGAAGAGCAAAAAAAGTTTTCTTATGGCATCTCCGCTTCCAACTTATACTATCGAGCCGGTCAATTGCGCATTAACAAACACGGCGGTTTTACATTTGATCTTTACCAAGCCTCAAACGAACAGCCAGTGGCAACCAATATCGAGCTGACGGTTCCCGGGAAACACAATGTTCAAAATGCGTTAGCCGCTCTGGCTGTCGCCGACCAATTAGGTCTATCTCTCCCCGATGCGGCGCAAGCCCTGACGGAGTTTCAAGGCAGCCGAAGACGCTTTGACGTGCGCGGTGAATTCGCCGGAGTGACCATCATAGATGACTACGCTCACCACCCCACCGCAATCCAGGCCACCTTAGCGGCGGCGCGAGAAAAATATCCCCAACGAACCATTTGGGCAGTCTGGCAGCCCCACACCTTTTCACGCACACGAACCTTATTCGAGCGTTTTACAAAAGCATTTGAGGACGCGGATCAGGTAATTGTCACAAAAGTTTTTCCTTCACGTGAACCTATTCCGTCTGATTTTTCAGCCCAAGAAATTGTAGACGCCATAGAATATCCCCCAGCGCATTTTCTGCCCGAACTAGAGAGCGTGACCGAATTTTTGATTGAGCATCTTTCCTCTGGTGACGTTTTATTGGTCCTCACCGCCGGAAACGCCATTCAGGTTAGCGAACAGCTTGCCAAATATTTTGAGCAAGAAAGTTTTGACAGATAACAAGGTGAATTTAGTTATGAAATCAGATACCCCTAAGAAAAAAGATAAACGCACCTTTGAATCGGTTGTTAATGCTTCGTCAACGCTGCGGTTACAAACGCGCGAAGATTCTTCACCGAAGACTGACAAGACGAAACAGTCTTCTTTGGAAGAACGGTTTTCAGTAGAATTAGTTTCCCGTGTTGTAGAGTGCATTAGGGAGTTGTGATACTTTTTCGTTAGAGATTAAATTCGCCAGCGAGTTGGAGAATGAAATAAGATGACCACAGATAAAAAATTGCGTTTAGGAGTTATTTTCGGAGGCCGATCTGGTGAGCATGAGGTATCTTTGGCCTCCGCTCGCTCCGTGCTAGACGCGCTTGATCCCCACAAATACGAAATTACCCAAATTGGAATTTCAAAGACGGGCCAATGGCTGGTTGGCGAAAACGTTTGGGAAGTTTTGCTAGATGGCCGCGCTGAAGACCTGACTTCCGCTACACTCTTGCCTATCCCCGGACGCTCGGTTTTATATACTATTCAGCCCCACGAAACCGGCGAGATTCTTCAATCTCTAACTAGCTTAGACGTGGTTTTCCCCGTCCTCCATGGCACGTTTGGCGAAGATGGCACACTTCAAGGTTTGCTAGAGATGGCGGATTTAGCCTATGTTGGCGCGGGAGTATTAGGTTCTTCAGTTGGCATGGATAAGGGAGTTTTTAAGGATGTTATGCTCGCTAATGATATTCCTGTTGTTGAGTCCGTGATTGTTCTCCGGCGCGAGATAGAGAATGATATTGAGGTTATCGTAAATCGAGTAGAAGAACTAGCCCCTTACCCTGTATTTGTAAAACCCGCCAATATGGGATCCTCGGTAGGGGTCAGTAAATGTAAGAATGTTCTTTCCCTGAAAGAAGGTTTGCGGGACGCGGCGCGTTACGACCGCCGCATTTTAGTAGAGCGAGGCGTTAACGCGCGTGAAATTGAACTTAGCGTCCTGGGTAACGATGCCCCGCGAGCTTCTATCCCCGGCGAAATTTGCCCAACCGCGGAATTTTATTCCTACGAGGCGAAATACCATGATAATAACTCAGAACTTTTGATACCTGCTCCCGTTTCGCCGGAGCAAACCGCCTATTTACAAGAGATTGCCGTGCGGGCCTACAAAGCCATAGATTGCGCTGGAATGGCGCGAGTAGACTTTATGATTGACAAAGACACCGGAAATATATATTTGAACGAAGTCAATACTATCCCCGGTTTTACTCCTATTAGCATGTATCCTAAACTTTGGAGCGCGAGCGGCTTGCCGTATCCCGATTTGATTGATGAATTGGTGAATCTGGCGTTAGAACGCAGAGCTGACCGCGACCAAACGGAATGGGGTTTTGATTTTTAGCCCCTGCTGTGAGTGTAATTATGGCTAGACAAGAATTTACCAAAATAGAAAAAATACGCGCCCGCCGAGAAAAACAAACGCGCGGAAACGTCCAATCTTCGAGAAGTAAATCTCAGGGTGCTTCTCGCCGCTCCCCGCAGGTGATGGTTCGGGGTGGGAGAGGTCAGGCCATGGGCAGGATGCAAAAACGTTACTCCCCGCGCCGCCGTTTTGATGTTGCGCTTTCTTCCCCTGGGGTTGAGATTCGTTTTCCCGCTGTCCCCGCTATCCAGAACTATTGGCAAATTTTCTCTGGCGTTTTGACTATCATCTTAGCTATTTTATTAATAATTGTGTGGAATTCTCCAGAGTTTGAGGTAACACAAGTTGAGGTTCAGGGGTTTGAGCGATTTACAACGCAAGAAATTTCTAGAGCCATAAACGTAATTGGAAAACCGGCTTTTTCATTGATTCCCGCTTTGTTACAAGAAGATTTAGAGAATACTTATCCTGGTTTGGCAGATGTGGATGTCCGAGTGGATTGGCCTGCATCTGTGGTGATTACTATTGAAGAGCGTCAGCCTGTTTTGGCGTGGAACCGAGAAGGAACCGTTCGCTGGGTTGACGCGAATGGCTCGGCCTTTGAACCACGCGGGATGAGCGAGGAAGCCGTCCGGGTTCTAGCCTTCTCCCCTCCCCCTGAAAGCGCCGGGGGGTTTACATCCCCAGAATTTGTTAACTCTATTGCATTATTCGCGGAGTATGTTCCCGAAGGTGTTCCTGTATGCTATGATGCAGCGCATGGTTTAGGTTGGCAAGACGAACGAGGTTGGCAAGTGTACTTTGGCTTTGATACCTCCGAGTTGGCGGTTAAACAAATGGTTTACCAGGCAATTGTAAAACGCCTAGAGCAGAAGAATATTCGGCCAGCTCTTATTAGCGTTGAGTATGTAGATTCGCCCTATTATAGAATGGAGCGTTAAATTTCATGGAAGCCCCCATTATTGTTGGTATTGATATTGGTACTACAAAAATATGCACCTTGGTGGCCCGCGTAGAGGGAGAAACTGACTTTCGGATTTTGGGAGTTGGTATTGAACCCTCCCGTGGGATGCGGAAAGGTGCGGTAGTAGATGTTGCTGAACTTCAAAAAGCCATTGCTCGTTCCATTGAAAAAGCTGAACGCACCTCTGGTTTAGAGATTACCTCCGCGCAGGTTAGTCTGGCGGGTTCTCACGTGACGTCTATTAACAATAAGGGAGCCTGCGGCGTTTCGGGCGGGATGGTGGATAAAAACGATATTTTGCAGGCGCTGGATGCCGCTAGGGCGGTTTCTATTCCTCATAACCGCGAGATAATTCACGTAATACAGCGCGGTTTCACTGTTGATGCGCAAGACGGTATTCATAAACCAATTGGAATGCACGGATACCGTTTAGAGGTAGAGGCGCACATTATCACTGCCGCTACTACTTCGTTGAATAATTTAGAGCAATGTGTGAATGCGGCCGGTGTGGAAGTAGAAGCCTTTATTTTGAATCCACTGGCTTCGGCGGAGGCGGTGCTTACAGACACGGAGCGGGAGATGGGCGTGGTTGTTTGCGATATTGGCGGCGGTACTACCGATTTAGCAATTTACATCAATGGTGATGTATGGCATACTATGGTCTTGCCGGTTGGCGGCAATCACCTTACATCAGATATTGCGCATGGCTTACGGCTTCCTTTGAAACAGGCCGAAGAAATCAAACTTCAGCATGGATGCGCGTTGCAGTCTGAGGTTGACGCTGGGGATATTTTTAACATTCGTCCCTTTGGCGATGAAGAGAAAATTGAATATAGTAGACGAGATTTAGCCGCAATCATTGAAGCTCGTATGGAAGAGATTTTCGCGATGATAATTCAGGAGATTAAGCGCTCAGGGTATGATGCTTTGTTGCCCGCGGGGATGGTACTCACTGGCGGCACGAGCGCATTGCCAGGCATAAAGGAATTAGCTCATGAAATTTTCGATTTTCCTGTTCGTATCGCAGGCCCAGAATCTTTGAAAGGTATGGTAGACCAGCTTCACTCGCCGGCTTATTCAACGAGCGTTGGCCTACTGGCGTGGACGATTTTGATGAACACTGTCTCTTATGAGAAAGATGTCCGCCGAGCCAGTTTTCCGCGAGGAGGCACTGCCATTAATTGGAATAATTTCCTAAGTTTTTTAAGGCGGTTGCTTCCTTAAACAATGTTTTTCCTCAATTTTCTGCGTCAATTTTAGACCAGTAAAATTGTTTACCCATTACCACAACAACCGTATGTTTAGTGAAAGAGGAGAATAAAAATGGAACCCATTAGAGAAATAGAATCCTTTGCCAGAATAAAAGTAGTAGGAGTTGGAGGCGGTGGCGGAAACGCTGTGGATCGCATGATTACCACAGGGATAGAAGGCATTGAGTTTATTACCGTAAATACTGATGCCCAAGCTCTGTTGCGTTCGAAAGCTCCCATCCAGGTTCGAATTGGCAGCGAACTGACCCGTGGCCTAGGCTCTGGGGGTGACCCTGAGATTGGGCAGAAGGCAGCCGAAGAATCCGCTGAAGAGCTTTATTCCATTCTCAAAGGCTCGGATATGGTTTTTATCACCGCTGGCATTGGTGGTGGAACCGGAACTGGGGCTTCTCCCGTTATTGCGCAGATAGCTAAAGAGATTGGCGCTCTGACAATTGGCGTTGTCACTCGTCCCTTCTCGTTTGAGGGAACTCGCCGCATTCAAACAGCGGAAGAAGGAATTTCTAAACTCAAGGAACAAATTGATACCTTGATTGTAATTCCTAACGATCGCCTTTTGCAAATTGTGAATAAACGTGCCAGCTTGCAAGAAGCTTTTTCTACCGCTGATGATGTTCTTCAACAGGGTATTCAAGGTATATCAGAACTGATTACTGTGCCAGGGTTGATTAACCTTGACTTTGCTGATGTCCGTTCCATTATGTCAGAGGGCGGCGCGGCTTTGATGGCGGTTGGTGAGGCTTCAGGTGATGAACGTGCCCGCAAAGCCGCCGAGATGGCTATGTCTAGCGAATTGCTGGATATTACCATTGATGGTGCGCGGGGCATTTTGTTCAACGTCACCGGCGGCCCCGATCTCTCCCTGTTCGAGGTCAACCAGGCTGCGGCGATCATCAAAGAGACAGCCCATCCAGAAGTCAACCTCATCTTCGGCGCTGTTATTGATCCCGACATGAGCGAGAAGTTCCGCATCACTGTGATTGCGACAGGCTTTGAGCAAACAGGTATGCCGCGCAACATTTTGGAACGTCCCATTGAGCGGCTTAGAGCACGCACTGAAGAGGCTCAAGATAAAGAGTTCCAACCTCGTTCATTCAATACAGAAGACTTAGATATTCCAACCTTCTTGCGGAATCGAGCACGCAATCGGTAGGTTAGAAATTTTGGCTTCTGGATATTAATATTTTAAGATAACCTCCTTTGGTTGGTTGTTGTGTGTTTGGTGTTCCTTGTCTCCTCTGACAATTACTGAACACATGGGTAAAATACTCTCCTGTTTGTTGACAGGAGAGTATTTTTTTGGGGTTCTTCAGGAAATAGTGGAGTTGCACTTGATATTTGAATCCAATAATGATTAAATCCGCGCGAACCTGCGTTAGCGCAGCGGCATCTGCGTTGCCAGTTGCCAGAGGCGTGCCTCTGGCTATCCGCGTTCTATCACCAAGGCTAATTTTTAAACTGTCAGTTAGCTAGGTTATTTTTTAGAACTGAATAACTCTAGCGATTGCCTTGCCCTTGGATTAGGGAGCACTCAAAGGTTGTTGGGAAGTTTTACCGCCAAATGGTATCATTTCAATATTTTGGGGTAGGGCAATTGCATTTGAACACCCAAAGCACTTTTGAATCAATTCAAAAGCTGCCAAAAGAAGTCAACTTGCCAATGGCACGCAAAGCGAA
>Ga0164318_10002983_pt1 | contig 15894 bp, 16 predicted proteins | sample GuaBasSedimGuay9_FD_113734 | JGI IMG/M metagenome (GOLD analysis project Ga0164318, IMG submission 113734) | Subseafloor sediment microbial communities from Guaymas Basin, Gulf of California, Mexico - Guay9, Core 4571-4, 0-3 cm | ecosystem: Environmental > Aquatic > Marine > Hydrothermal vents...
GCCTTACGCAACCTAAAGGTTGCGACTACCATTAATTTAAGATGTAAATTGTCTATTTTGCAGAAGTCTATTTGTAAATTAAATAGGGAGGGGTAGTATGGAGATCACCGAAGTAAGTATTAACCTTATGGACGAAGAAAGGTTAAAGGCATTTGCTAATGTTACTTTTGATGATGTCTTCGTGGTGCGTGGTCTTAAGGTGATTAATGGTAACAAGGGATTGTTTGTCTCGATGCCCAGCAGGAAGTTAAATGATGGTACTTATCGAGACATTGCGCATCCAATTACTAATGAGTTTCGGATTAAAATGGAGAAAATAGTTCTCGAAGCGTATCATGAAGTACTGGCGGAAGAGAAGTCTCAGACCGCTGCAAATAGTAAATAACCACTCAATTTATTGGATTTTTTTAGGTACAATGAAAAAGAATAGAGAGAAGAAAATATTTTCTGGTTCAGCCAATCCAACTTTGGCAGCTAAGATTGCCGAAAAGCTTAACCTAAAGCTGGGCTCAATGACTATACGGCGCTTTAGCGATGGAGAGATTTGGGTCAAATACAACGAGAATATTCGTGGTGCAGATGTTTTTATTATTCAATCTACTAACTCGCCAGCGGAGAATTTGCTAGAACTTTTGATTATGATTGATGCGGCAAGGCGAGCCTCAGCAGCTCGAATTACAGCAGTAATTCCTTATTTTGGCTATGCACGTCAGGATCGTAAGGATCAACCACGTGTGCCCATTTCTGCCAAATTGATTGCCAATCTAATCACCGTAGCTGGTGCTGATCGAGTTCTCACTATGGATCTTCATGCTCCCCAAATTCAGGGGTTCTTTGATATTCCGTTTGATCATCTTTACTGTTCTTATGTATTTATGAATTATTTTCGCAAGAAGAAGATTCCTAACTTGGTAGTAATGGCTCCGGATTTAGGTGGTATCGGTATGGCTCGAGCTTACGCTAAAAGACTGAAAGCTGAGCTGGCGTTGGCATATAAACGTCGAGAAGAGCAGAACAAAGTTGCAGAGATGGAAATTATGGGGAATGTACACCACAAAAACGTGCTAATTGTTGATGACATGATAGACACTGGTCGTACACTGATCCGGGCTGTTCAAAGGCTAAAAGAAGAGAAGTTAGGTGCAAGGGATATTTATGTGGCCTGCACCCATGCACTGTTGAACGACGAAGCAGTGCAAAGGATTGATCAGGCTCCAATAAAAGAAATTGTGGTAAGTGATTCTGTTTTAATTCCTCCTGAAAAGCAAATTTCTAAGCTCAAGATTTTAAGTGTGGACAGTCTATTTGCTCAGGCGATTAATTGCATCCACGAGGAGAAATCGATTAGTGTATTATTTGACATTGTGAAATGAAAAAAGGAGTAAGTACTATGGCTGAGGCGGCATTACAGGTAGAAAAACGTCAGAAAAATACCAAATCGTACCTGAAGCAATTGCGAAAATCTGGGAAAATCCCCGGGGTGTATTACATGCATGGAAAGGATTCCATACCCCTGATAGTCAATGAGAAAGAATTACGTAAGTTACTGACTTCGAATATTAGTGTTTTTACATTGAATTTTGGAAAAGGGGGAAGGAAATCTTGTGTTATTAGGGAAGTACAGCGTGATCCTGTAAAAGGAAATATTTTGCATGTAGACCTTATGGGGGTTAAAGCCACTGAAAAGATTGTTGTGAAAGTTCCAATACATCTGGTAGGTACCCCTGAGGGTGTAAAAACTGAGGGGGGCATATTGGAACATCATCTTCGGGAAGTGGAAGTTGAATGTTTGCCTAAGGAAATTCCTGATTCAATCGAGGTGGATGTAAGTTCTTTAAAAATTGGAGACTCTATTTTAGTAAAAGATATTGAACCAGGGAATGTTGAAATTGTCACAGACAAAGAACATCTTTTAGCAACAGTAGTTCCTCCGGCAGTGATGCCCGAAGTAACACCTGCGGAAGAAGTAGAGGTTGAAGAAGAACTTAAAGAGCCGGAGGTGATTGGCGAAAAAGAGCGCGACCAACAGGAAAAAACTGCAGAAAAATAAGCCAGTAAAGATTGAGTGTAGAAAAACATTTCTTAATTGTGGGTTTAGGAAACCCGGGTCGCCGATACTCTAAAACCCGGCACAATATCGGATTTATGATCGTTGAGGCTTTTGCTAAAGTCCTTTCGCTGCAATTTAGACCAGGAGAAGGAGAGTTTATTGTTGCTGAAGGAACGTATGCCAATGCAGCAGTATCATTACTAAAGCCATTGACTTATATGAACCTAAGCGGTAGGGCAGTAGCTCAAGCAATGGCCTATTACAAACTTCCACTTTCTGATTTGTTAATTGTAGTGGACGATATTCATTTGCCATTGGGAGCAATTCGTCTCCGGAAAAAAGGTAGCGATGGGGGGCATAAAGGTTTGGCTTCGATTATTTACCATCTGAACAGTAAGGAATTTCCGCGATTGCGTTTTGGTGTAAAGGGCGAAACAGAAATACAAAATTGGGTCAGTTATGTTCTATCAGACTTTGAGCAGCAAGAGTGGAAGGTTGTAAACCAACGGATCCCAACTGCCGTGGAGGCTATTCAGTGCTTTATTTCCCAGGGGATTGATGTTGCGATGAATAAGTTTAATCAAAAATGGGTAAACGTAGAGGTGTAAAGAAAAAACGACGTCTTGCAAGGGAGGTTCGATGTTGCGATTTTATGAACTTGTTTTCGTTATGGATGCACAATTGGAGCAATCAAAGATTGAAGAATTCGCCAACAAAATCCAGAAAATGATTACTGATTCAGGGGGAAATATTCGAGTGGTAGACTACTGGGGGAAACGTCGATTAAGTTATCCGATCAAAAAGAAACAATATGGATTTTACGTTTACATTTTGTTCGAGGCTGACGGAAAGGTTATTGAACCTATCGAACGAGAGTGTCGACTAAATGAGTCTGTTTTGAGATTTTTAACTGTCCGTTTGAGCAAAAGAGCTATTCGGCAGATGCAACTAAGCAAGGAAAAGGTTAGCAAAGAGCCCGCCGATGTATCTGTAGGAACTCTGTGAATTTCCCGGGAGCCAGTTTTCCTGGAAAAGTGGTTTTAATGAAGACTTTGATGGTTTTAGTGAGGAGGGAAAAATGGCTGATTTAAAAATGCCTGAAATTAACAGTGTGTTAGTTGCTGGAAATTTAACCAAAGATCCCTCTTTGAGAAGGACTTCAAACGGCACCCCGGTTGCTAATTTTTTTATTGCTTCAAATCGACGTTTTAAAGATAACACGGGACAGTGGCGGGAAGATGTGTGTTATGTAGGGGTAGTAGCATGGTACAAGTTGGCAGAAAGTTGCTATGAAAATTTGAAAAAAGGAAGTGCAGTCCTGATTGATGGAGAACTTCAAAGCCGCAGTTTGAAGTCCAATGATGGCTCTAATCACAATATTGTGGAGATTAAGGCTCGAAGAATCCAATTTTTAGATAAACGAGGATGGTCGAAAAGTGAAGAATCGTCTACCCAGACCATCGACTCGCAAGATACGGCGGTTTCTGTTCCACCGTCTGCCGAAGGAGCGAATTTAGAAGATTTGGCTGAGGAGAGTAAAATCGAAGAACAAGAAGATTGCTCGAAGTTATCTGAAGAAAAAAGCGGTGAACAAAATAAGTTTGATTGATGTAAATTGTCTATTTTGCAGAGGTCTAAATTGTAAAAGCAAAAGGAGGATAAGTTGATTCGTGCTAAGAAAAAGAGAATTTGTCGTTTTTGCGAAAGCGGTGTAATTTATGTTGATTACAAAGACGAAAAGAAGCTGGTGCGGTTTACTACCGAACAAGGGAAGATTATTCCACGTCGTATTTCTGGTACTTGCGCATTGCATCAACGGCAATTAACCAAGGCTATTAAACGCGCTCGGCAATTAGCTCTGTTGCCCTATATTGCCGACCGGTATAGCTGATTAAGGACAACGAGAGAAATGGTAATATTACAGATGAAGGGAGTGTTGAGGTTATGAGAGTTATCTTGATGCAAGATTTCGAATCACTGGGACACACGGGTGAGATTGTGGAAGTAGCGGATGGGTATGCTCGTAATTTTCTGATTCCACGTCGAATTGTCTTAGAGGCCACTCCAGGAAATATGAAAAAATTTGAAGAGGAGAAAAAACGACAGCTCCTTCGTCTTAACCGAGAGAAAAAAGTTGCAGAAAAGTTAGCTAAAGAGCTGGCAAAAATTTCCTGTACAGTTCCTGTCGCGGTAGGAGAGGAAGACAAAATATTTGGTTCAGTTACTTCCCAAGATATTGCTGATGCCCTAAAGGAAAAGGGTTACCAAATAGACAGACGTAAAATATTATTAGATGAACCAATCAAAGCACTGGGCATTTACACCGTTCCTATTAAACTTCATCCCGAAGTAGATGCTGAAATTAAATTATGGGTGGTGAAAAAATAAAAATTTGAAGTAGGGAAAATGAATGAACTTATTTTGGCTTCTTTCCCTGGCTCATTTGATGGGGGATTTCCCCTTCCAAACCGATAAGGTTTTCTATTACAAGCGCAATTTTCGCTGGGGGGGGCTATTTCATGTTGCTATTTGTACATTTTTCAATATCTTGCTCACTCTTCCCTTTCTGAAACTTCGTTATTTCTGGCTGCTTCTTCTCATTCTTAGCGTCTCTCATTTTCTTTATGACGAACTTAAAACCTGGTTTACCCAAAAGGTAATGCGCGACAATATTTTTCTTTTTCTATTAGATCAAACACTGCATTTTTTTACTATTTGGGTGGTAGTGCAACTGTTTTCTATCTTGCATCCTTTTCCATCAGTAGCAAAGTGGTCAATCTACACAAATACCTCTTTAATTGTTCGGCTTTCGGGATTTGTCTTTGTTACGTTTGCAACGGCACCGATAATTTTCTACTTGCAGAATTACTTTTCCTATCGTCGAAAACAAAGCGAAAAAAGGAACTTTCTTTTTCCAAAGGACAGAGTACGCTTGCTTGGTTATGTCGAAAGAGCTTGTGCTATTATAGTATTTGTCCGGTTAACCCCCTACTTTTGGGTACTGGTGCCAGTGATTTTTGTACCCCGATTGATAAAACAAAAGTCAGAGGGCATAATAGAAGCAAGCCTGGGCTTATTTTTTGCTGTTGCTACCGGTATTGCTATACGCTATTTAGTTAGAGTTTGATAAATGAAAAAGTTTTTAAAAAAACTGTTTAAAAATTACAAAGTAAAACTTTTTATGTTGTTTATTGCTTTGTTGATTTGGCTACATGCTGCTACTGAACAAATATATGAGTACGATTTTAAGGTTGAAATTGTACCTGTTAATGTAGCTCCTGGTTTAATTGTAGCAAACGATTATCCTCGTTATGCAACAGTGACTTTTCAAGGAAAGGGTAAGGCCTTATTTGCACTAAAAAACGCTAAGCGAAGCATCATGATTAATCTTTCCGAATATCGGTTTCGGGGAATATTCCGATTGCGCAAAGAGGATGTCCAAATTAGGCCAAGTATTCTGAACGTAAAGCCAATTCGAATAGTTGAACCTGATACAGTGGTTATTGAATTAGATAGATTGGTAAAAAAATCCGTGGCTGTGAAATCTAAAATCGTGGTACAACCAGCACCAGGGTACACGATTGTGGGAGGGATAGTATTGAAGCCAGACAAGGTTTTAGTACGAGGGCCACGAAGAGTGGTAAAAAAAATTTCTAGTATAGAAACTCAGAAAGTAATTCTTGAACATGTAACCCAGGACATTGCTGAAACTGTACCTTTAGATGCGAAACAATTTAAACGATTAGAAGTTATTCCTGAGGAAGTGCATTATTATGTTGATGTACAAAAACTGGGAGAAAAAATTATTGAAGACGTCCCTGTACAATTGATCAATGTTCCTCGGGGAGCGAAAGTCAAGATATTACCTTCAGTATTGACTATTAAGATCGAAGGAGGGGTAGAGATACTCAACAAAATTACCCGGGATGATATTCTTGCTTATATTGATTTCAAGAGGCAATTTAGGAAAGGTGTTACTTCGTATCCGGCCACCATCAAACTGCCACCCGGATTACGGTTTTCCGAAGTGTATCCTTCTACCTTCAAGATCACCATGGAGAGGTGATCATTTACTATGGTTGTGTTAGGTATCGAAACCTCTTGTGATGAGACAGCGGCAGCAGTTATTGATGACCATGCCCTGCGTACTAATGTGGTGCTTTCTCAATTGAATTTGCATCGCCAGTTTGGGGGGGTTGTGCCTGAGTTAGCTTCACGAGCACACCTTCGGGCTATTCTGCCGATTATCCACAAGGCCATTAATGACTCTGGATATACTAAATTTCAACTTGAGGGAATCGCTGTGACCAAAGGACCTGGTCTAATCGGAGCTCTTTTGGTGGGACTTAATTTCGCCAAGGCTGTGGCGTTAGCTTTGCAAATACCAATAGTGGGAATCAACCACCTGGAAGGCCACATCTTTGCTAACCTTTTGGAACATCCTGATATTAAATTGCCTTTTATTTGTTTGATTGTCTCTGGTGGCCATACCCAACTGGTTCTGGTTGAAGATTGGGGTGTGTATAAGGTACTTGGACGTACGATTGATGATGCCGCAGGAGAGGCATTCGATAAGGTGGCTAAACTGTTGAAAATTGGCTATCCAGGCGGACCAGTTATTGATCGACTATCTCAACAAGGAGATTCGAAATTTGTTGATTTTCCCCGTGCTTGGATGGGGAATGAAAATCTCGATTTTAGTTTTAGTGGTTTAAAAACTGCGGTATTGAATTATGTGCAAAAACAACCTCCTCAATTCTTGAAAGAACATCTTGTCGATATTGTCAGCAGTTTTCAGGCAGCGGTACTGGATGTGCTGGTAGGAAAAACGTTGTTGGCGACGCAAAAGTTTGGTGTTAACCGAATTGCTCTGGCTGGTGGGGTAGCGCGAAATACTGCATTGCGCCAGAGATTTTCTCAAGAAGCAGACAAAAACAAGATGGAATTGTATTTACCTACCCCTGATTTTTGTACCGATAACGCTGCTATGATCTCTTGTGCTGGATTACACTACTTAAAAAAGGGTGTAGCTGACGATTTGGAACTTGATGTTTCTCCATCATTAAATCTGTAATGAAAGATTGAAAGTAATGAAACCGTTTTTAACAGTTTTGGTATTTATTTCTCAAATTCACGATGTTATGGGTGTACAGACTTAATGGAAGTTTTAGGTGTTGCTGCATTTATTAAGTTGGGTTTGTCTATTCAGGGCTCCTGGCTGCTATTAATCCTCTGTTTGCTGGGGGCTGTAGGGGTAGCTTTTTATGCATATCGATACACTATTCCGCCTGTAACCAAATCGTTGCGAAGGGCGTTAATGGCGTTGCGTGCAGCAGCATTGGTTTTGCTTGTTTTGTTGCTGTTTCAACCTATTCTAAGCATTACTCGCAGTTATTTTCAAAAACCCACCATAGCAGTACTGGTTGACAATTCGGCCAGCATGACCATTCGGGATAATCAACATACCCGAGCTGAAATTGTACTTTCGCTATTGCAACACCCGGCATTTGAACATCTGCAAAAATTTAACAATCTCCGCTTTTTTACCTTCGCCGATCATCTTTATTCATTAAAGAAGATTCACCCCGATTCTCTCCAGTTTAATTTTGAAGGTACCGATATTTATTCTGCACTTGTCGAAGCCAAGCAAAAACTGCTTAACGAGTATCTTGCCGGAGTTGTACTTTTGACTGATGGTATTTACAATGTTGGCGAAAACCCACTTTTTCTCGCCCAGTCGTATGGTTTGCCAATCTTTATTGTTGGTATTGGTGATCCCCAAGAGAAAAAGGATGTGTTGATTGCCCGTGTTCTCACCAATGAGGTCGTTTATGCCCAAAATAAGGTTCCAGTAGAGGTTGTAATATCGAGCTACGGCTATGACGGGATGAAAATACCTCTCAGCTTGAAATATCATAACCAGGTGGTCGATTCCAAACTTATCACTTTGGTAGGCAATTATCAAGAACAGAAGGTGCGGTTAACCTTTGTGCCCCAGCAGGAAGGTTTCCAGAAATATGTGCTTGAAATTCCTAAATTAAAGGGAGAATTCACTACCCTCAATAATAAGCATTCCTTCTTTGTAAAAGTTTTGAAAAGCAAAATACGAGTGTTGTTACTGGCTGGTGCTCCCAGTGCGGATTTAAAATTTATCAAACGCATTTTGGAAGATGATAAAGACATAGAATTAACTGTCCGGACCCAAAAGAAGGGGGGAGGATTCTACGAAAGAAATATTGAAGATAACTGGACAGGTAAAGATTATGAGGTAATATTTTTTTTGGGATTTCCTCGCTGGCCAGTAGATAAGATCACCCGAGATTTTCTGACTAAGCAATTGCTGAAAAAGAATAAGCCTGTATTTTTCCTACAAGGGCCGAATCTCAACATAGAGGAGTTGAAAAATTTTCAGGATGCTTTACCATTCACTATTGGGACAGCTCCCGGGAAGCCACGGGAAGTAAGTTTACAGCCAACTGTGCAGGGTGAGCAATTTCCGCTGATTCGTTTACAAGATGATTTCGCCGGGAGTCTTGCTTTGTGGAAAGTTCTCCCGCCAGTGTCTACTTTTTTGCGCAATTTTAATCCCCGCCCCGAGAGTCAGGTCTTGGTCGTTATGGATCCCAAACGATCGAAATTACCTAATACCGATAGCTTTCGCAAGCCTTTAATCCTGGCACGTACGCTGGGTGAACATAAGGAGTTAGCATTATTATTTTACAACGTTTGGCGTTGGGATCTGATGATGTGGGGAGTCAATAAGACCAACGAAGCTCTGGTTAAGTTCCTTAATCGCTCAATCCGCTGGTTGACTACTCCAGAGGAAATTAAATTGGTTAAAATCCAAACTGACAAATTAATCTATCGCAATGGAGAAGTAGTACATTTTTTAGGACAGGTTTACACCCCAGATTATCAGCCACTGGACAACGCAGAGGTGGCAGTAACTATTCACACCGAAGATAGAAAACGAATCACATTGCCATTCTCCCATGTGGGAAATGGCAAATATCAGGCGGAATATCGCATCGCCCAGGCAGGTGACTATCGATTTGAAGGGCAGGCTTTTCTCGACGGACAAGTAATCGGTAGTGATCAGGGACGATTTTCGGCGGGTGAGTTTCACATCGAATTTGTTTCCACCCGGATGAGAGAAGGTTTGTTGCAGAAAATGGCCCAGGTTTCTGGAGGTAAATATTACACCCCAGCACAAATTGAGAAAATGGCTAATGAATTACATTTTCCTCCACAACGATTGCAACAAACTCGCGAAATCAATCTTTGGAACAAGTGGCTGGTACTGTTGTTGTTTATTGGTCTGTTGGTGGTGGAGTGGTCTATTCGCCGCCGTAAAGGAATGTTGTAGAGTCAAACCGGAATTTGCAAAACTTGATTGACAAATTTTCTAAAACTTCCCAGCTTAACAGAAAACTCTCTGGAAGCATGCTCGGCTTTTTCGGATTAGGGCTGTTGATTTTATTGCCCCAGGGATTTCTACATGCTTGGACAGAAAAAATATTAGTCCAAGGAAAAGTTCCAGTTACTCTTAGCGAAGTAATGTTCGATCCGGCGGGGTCTGAGGCCACCGATGAGTTCATAGAAATCTACAATCTGAGTGCTACCGATTCGGTTGACCTGGCCGGATGGCGGGTAGGAGACGGTAGCGGTAGCGACATGCTCATCGATAGCGGTGATGGGTTGGTATTGGCTCCGGGTCAGTTTGGCTTGATCCTCGATCCCGATTACTTTGGTAACTCCACAACCTATGAGGGTCGTATCCCGACCAATGCTTTGATTTTGACTGTCTCCGGTAGTACTCTGGGCAGCGCAGGATTGAGCAATTCAACACCAGAAACAATAGTTCTTTTTGATGCCAATGGCGATACTGTGGATCATTACACTTATTCGCTGGGAAATCCCCCTGGTTATTCCGACGAGAAAATTGATCTTGCTCAAAACAATAGTGCCAACAACTGGAGTGATAGTCGTCAATACCTGGGTACTCCAGGTGCCCAGAATAGCGTTTCGCCGCTGGACGTGGATCTGGAATTGGTGAGGCTGTTTTCCATTCCTTCTAAACCACAAGTTGATGGTGAGGTTGAACTTCATCTGGTTGTCTGCAATCGTGGTCAGCAAGTCATCTCACAGTTCCATGTAATGCTATTCGAGGATAGTAATCATGATAATGAATTCTCTGAAAATGAATTACTTAATGATTTGCCCGTCCAGCAATCATTGACTTCCCAAGATTCTGTAGAACTAACAATGACACTCGGATTATTGAGTTCGGGAAGGCACGATTATCTTGCTGAAGCGCAAGTGCCAGAGGATAAGAATCTTGCCAATAATTGTGGTACTTTGACTATTTTGGTTTCTGCGCCGGCAGGTTGTGTGGTGATTAATGAGATTATGTACGATCCCTTGCCTGGACAGACGGAGTGGATTGAATTGTACAATCCTTCTTCGGAAACAGTAGATTTACAGGGCTGGCGTTTTTCTGATCAAGATACATCAAAAGCGGTGACAATTTGTTCTGTTTCTTCGCAATTATTACCAGAGGGCTTCTGTGTGTTGGCTCGTGATTCCAGCATCTTTTTTCAGTATTCAAATATTTCTGGTAGTACAGTGATGTTAACGGGTTCTTTTCCCTCATTGAATAACGATAGAGACGTTGTTCATTTGATTGATTTGACCGGCAAGAGAATAGACCAAGTACCTTATTCTTCAAGTTGGGGTGGGGGAGATGGAGTGTCTTTGGAAAAAATCAATCCTTTTATCAGTGGGACAGATAGTACCAATTGGAGCTCATGCGTGTTAGCTGAAGGGGCAACTCCTGGTGAGCAGAATAGTATTTTTGTTGACCGGCTCCCAGACGACGCTATTCTTTCTGTTCTTCCCAATCCCTTTTCACCTGATGGCGATGGTCACGATGATTTTGTGATCATCGATTACAAATTGCCCGCAACTACCGCCTATGTCAATCTAAAGATCTTTGATGTTCGGGGACGGCTGGTACGTGAGTTATTCAACTGTGAACCTTCGGGAAGTTCGCGTCAAGTGGTATGGAACGGTTGTGACGATGATAATCAAAAATTACGTATGGGTATCTACATTATTTACCTTGAGGCTCTCGATGGGCAACACGGTATTTTGAAAGCAGTAAAAAAAGCTTTGGTATTAGCAGGCGAATTGTGAGATGTTCACTCGCGCTTATATTGAAACACGGAAAAATTCTATTTATCAAGCTCATTTGCAGGGGCAGCCGGGATTGCAAACATGCGAGCAGCTTACTGCTTTGGCAGACGAGGTGATCGAGAAAATTGCTCGAGCTGTGCTCCAATCTGTTGAGAGTCAGATTGTAGTTTTGGCTTTAGGTGGGTACGGGCGTGGCGAATTGAATCCATTTTCCGATGTGGATTTGCTTCTCATTTTCGATAAAGAGTCCGCAAAAATTCAGGAAGCGATTCGCCAATTGATTCGTGCTCTTTGGGATTGTGGTTTGGAGGTTGGGCATCAAACCCAGTCCATATCGCAGTGTGTGCAACTGTCGCAGGAGGATTGGGTTACTCGGACTACTGTATTAGAAATGCGCAGGCTTTTTGGCAGTCAGGAGCTAATGTTAGAATTAGAAAATGCTCTGCGCAGGCAAGTACTGGCGGGAGATCAGCAGGCATTCTGGCAAGCCATTATTAGAGCTGCAGAGGAGCGTCATAAGAAATACGGTGGTTCTCCCCAACTTCTGGAACCACATGTCAAGGAAGGTGTTGGTGGATTGCGTGATCTCCACACTCTTTTGTGGCTTTATCGTTCTAATTCTAATTTTTACAGTGAGTTTCATATTCGTCAGCAGCGTTGCTCCTCCATCGCAGGTTTTTTACAGCAGTTGTACAATACATCGATCATTTTAGCTTCCGAATACGACAAATTACTTAATGCATTTGAATTTCTGTTGCGAGTGCGCAATGAACTGCATTTCCTAAAAGGCAATAAGTTTGATCTTCTCGAGTATGGTTTGCAAAGAACAATTGCTCAACATCTAGGATATCAGGATGAGGCAGAACATCTGGGAGTGGAAACATTTCTCCGTGAATATTATCTCAATGCTCGTAGTATTTACCACGCCTATTTGATTCTTTCTGAAAAATTAAGCCGTTACAAATCAACTGCTGAGCCTTCAGGAGTTAAGTTTCGAAAATTTCTTGCCCCGGGTATCTATCTTGGGGAAGATGCTACCATTTACCCTGAATCCGATTCGGTGGAAGTGTTTAAACAAAGACCTTTGCTTCTGATGGAAGTTTTTTATTGGTGTAAGTGTTATCATGCTCGACTATCGGAATTTTTGCGCCAGACCATTAGCCATTTTGCCCATACTATTGATGAAGCCTTTCGTACAGATCCTGCTGCGTTTGCCATTTTTGAAAAAATTCTTTCACACCCCGAAGATCTGGGTAGAATACTGCGCATAATGCATGAATTGGAAGTATTAGATAACTACATTCCTGAATTTTCTGCACTTACTGCTTTAGCTCAGCACGATCTTTATCATTATTATTCTACCGATGAACATACTTTATTGGCTATCGAGAATATTGCTCGGCTGGTAACAGAGGAACAAGATCAGGCGAAATTGCGTCAGGTGTTTCTTGAAATTAAGTATCCAGAAGTTTTATTTTTGGGGATGCTTTTTCATGATATTGGAAAGGTCAAGAGACAGAATCATGCCGAAGAAGGAGCTAAAATAACAGCGAAAATCTTAGACCGTTGGAACCTCTATGGTGAACGTCGTGAGCGGATCATTTTTTTGGTACGTCATCATCTGGAGATGGAGCAGATAGCCTTCCGGCGTAACTTTGATGAGTTACCTACGTTGAGAGAGTTTGCTGCCTTAGTAGGAGATGTTGAAAATTTGAAGATGCTTTACCTGCTTTCTTATGGTGATCTCTCAGCACTTAATCCTAATATATGGTCAGAATGGAAAAGTATTTTGCTGTGGGATCTTTATCTTAAGACTCGTGATTATCTTACCGGCGGATATCGTGAATCTGGGGTTAGAATAAAAGAATTGCAATTGTTAATTCAGGAAATTCAGAAACAAAGCAAACAAGAAATCTCCGCAGAGAGAATCGAAAATCATTTAAGAGGCATGAATAGTAATTACTTACAGACTTTTGATGAGCGCCAAATTGCTGAACATTTGGATTTGATTGCTCAGCTGATGTCTCGAGCTGAAGCTAAATCTCCAGAAAAAAAAGCAGCAATTGCTTTTTATGATTACAAAACTCACTGGGGAGTGACTGTGGTAACTCAAGACAAACCTTTTCGTCTTGCAGAAATCTGTGGCGTGCTTTCGGTTAATGATCTCAATATCTTCAGTGCTCAAATTTTTACCCGTCAGGATGGGATAGTGATCGATACTTTTCAGGTGACTCCTATCTCTGAACATTTGCAATTTGATGAGATTAAACAGCGAGACTTACGTGAAGATTTGGAGAAGGTACTTTCTGGCCAAGAAGATTTGCGGACTCTTTTTCAACTACACCAACGCAGATGGCGGCGGCGTAAGTTGAAAAGAAGTGGTCGCCCAGCAGAAATCCGTTTTGACAATCAGATATCTTCTGAATTCACAATTATTGATGTTTTCACAGATGATTCAGTAGGATTGCTTTATCGCTTGGCCATGGCTATGAGTAAATTGAAGTTGGATATCCGCTCCGCTAAGATTTCAACTCGTGTGGATCAGGTGGCAGATAGTTTTTATGTGCTGGATGCCAATGGTCAGAAGATTGTTGATCAGAAACGTCAAGAAGAAATTCGTCAGCAATTGCTACGTGCAACCCAGACAGAATTTTGAAAATCTACGAAACTTAAACTGAAAAGTGACTGCTACCTCACAGGTAACGGTTACTTTAACTTATTTTAATACTCTGTGAAACCTCGTTACAATCCGGGCTGTCATGGTGTAGCCGAAGATAATCAAGAAACCCAGGACACAAAACATGATAATTGTACCAGAAAAATGTCTGTTGCCTATCTGTCCGGTAGTTATCCAGGGGATTCCTACAACGACGGCATAAAGAGCATATATTGCCGCGGTGCCTACTCCGGTAGCAATTCCCAATATAAGCGTGCCAAATAGTTGAAAGAAATTGCTTTGATAGAGATTCAATGCGGAAGCAGTGTACAAAACTATTCCGCCAGTCGAACCCATTATTACCATGCCCGGCCAGATTGTTTTTCCCAGCAAACCCACTTGCGATGGTAGAGAATATTTTGCAAGCAAAACTGCGCCCAATCCGCCTATCATTCCGCTAATGAGATAGATTAAAACTTTCCTCCAGCCGAATTGTGGGCCTACCATTCGTTGCACCAAGTACATAATTACCCCAATAAGTATGAAAAGTAATAACTCAATCATGACGTTTTGCCTCTTTAAATTTATTGATTACATTGAACTTCTTTTCGATTTAACGTGCAAGGTAGCCGTTTTTTCGAAACCAGTCGATGGTATCTTTGATGGCGATGGAAATAGGGGATGGATACCAATCTAATTCGGCTTTAGCTTTGCTGATGTCAACATGTGTTCCATATCGGAGCAGATCCAAGCCAGCTATCGGGAGCAAGGGTTTAGGACTGTGAAATACATATTTGGCTAATATTTCGGATATCTGGGCAGTAAGGTACGCTAAAGGAAAGGGTATTGCCAATTTTGGCTTTGGCACACTGCCAATATGAGCGGCTATTTCCAGAAAATCGCGCAGGGTTGTGTTCCAATTCCCGATGATGTAACGTTCGCCCACCCTTCCTTTTTTCAGAGCCAAAACTTCGGCGCGGGCTACATCGCGCACATCAACAGCATTCAGCTTACCATTGACAAAAACCAACATTCGGCGCTGAAGCAGCTCCAAAATAATTCGACCAGTGGTAGGTTTGATGTCATAAGGGCCAAAAACTCCGGTGGGATTGATAATTATCGCCGGCACCCCATTTTGTGCCGCTTCAAGTACTTTTTGTTCCATAACATACTTAATATGACAGTAAGTACTGCGATTTCGATTTAGAGAATAAGGGATTTGTTCATTAGCTAATTTTCCTTCTTGAGACTGTCCAATAGTACTGGGACTGGAAGTGTAAATGAGGCGCCTGACGTTAGTTTGACGTGCTGCCTCGCATACGTTATGGATTTGCTGAGTTGCTATCGCAACTTGTTTACGCCGAGCCAGAGAATAAATGGGATAATAACCAGCACAATGGAAAACGACCTCGCAGCCATCCATGGCAGAAATTAGACTGGATAGGTCATTTAAATCGCCAAGGATCTGTTCAATAGTTAACGATTGGAGGTGGTGTACAGGGCTACCTTTTCGTCGCAAAATACGTACCTGAAAGCCATTTCTGAGGAGTTCTTGTGTTACATGAAAACCGATAAAACCGGTAGCACCTAATACTAATACACGCACCCTATTGCTCCTCTACTGTTAAAAAAGGGGCAGGCTGAGGTCCAAAACTAAAACAGACTTTTTGTACATCAGCTGTCATATTTATTTCTCATTCAGGTTCCTATAAAATCATGCCTGAGCCAATTCGGTTAAGTCTTTCCCATCTTTTTTAGAAAGAATACGAAATTGATTGAACATCAGCATGTTGTCTGTCTGAATATCGATAGTTACCAAGTATCTCCACATCATTCGGCGTATTCTACTTCTGATACCTTCTGTAAGATAGGAAGCGAGTTTAGGATGCACAATTAGTTTAAATCTGCGTTTACCATAGTGGACTCGTAATCGTCGGATAGCAAGTTCAATTTTAGTGGCAACGGTAGCACTGGAGGCTATGTGTCCGATTCC
>Ga0164318_10002984_pt1 | contig 15893 bp, 16 predicted proteins | sample GuaBasSedimGuay9_FD_113734 | JGI IMG/M metagenome (GOLD analysis project Ga0164318, IMG submission 113734) | Subseafloor sediment microbial communities from Guaymas Basin, Gulf of California, Mexico - Guay9, Core 4571-4, 0-3 cm | ecosystem: Environmental > Aquatic > Marine > Hydrothermal vents...
CCCCGCATAAAAGAGGCGGCGGCAAATCCGGTTACATCGCCGACAATTCCGCCGCCAAGTGCAATCATTAAACTTGACCGGTCGAGTTTTTGTTCAACGAGATTATCCAGCAGTTTTTCAAGTTCGGTAAGATTTTTGTATTTTTCGCCATCCGGAATAAGAGCGTGACAAACGTCCGCGCCGGATTTTTTCACAGCCGATTCGATTTCTTTACCGTATAGGGGCCATACGGTTGGATTACTCACAATGCAGCATTTTTTTCCATTTGTGAAAGGTTTAATTTTTTCATCGAGGGCGGAAAAATCGGTTGAGAGATGGATTGGATATGATCGTTCTGCGAGATTTATATTTATGGTATTCATGTTCTTTGTTCGATGTTCTTTACTTGAAAATTGAACATTTCTGCTTTTAATAGTGCGCCCGTGGCGTATTGATTATTTAATTTGTTCTTTGTGCTTTCATACTCTACTTACATTTAATATAGTCTAATAAAGTTGCTAATTTTTTTTCACCGATACCGTTAATGAAAGCGAGTTCGGCTGTATTTTTAAACCGGTGTTTTTTGCGATAAATAATTATGGAAGCGGCGATATTTGATGAAATACCGGGTAATGAATCAAGTTCAGCAAAAGAAGCAGAATTAATATTTAACAATGAATCCGGCGGGGCATTCAGTTCAACACAATTAACATTACCGGTCATTGGGATTGACAGATACTCACTAAAGCCTGATGTTCTGTTATTATATCGGTATAGTGCAAGCGCACAAATAATGCTTATCAGGCAAGCGAGAAAAACAGTCTCGTATGTTTTCCGAGTCATTTTTTATGAAGTGCCGAATGTGGCAGAAATGTTGGCTCAAATCCCGGCACAGTATCCCATTTTTTCATTACAACTTTGATAGTTGGTTTAAAGAAGCCGAATGGCACTTTTGTGCTGATAAACAAAGGTGTTTTTGTTGATACATCAATCCATAATGTAACATCTTTATCTAAATTAAGCAATCCTTTAAAAATTTCTTTGGGTTTAAGGTTTAACGCCGACATTTTAATGCGGGCAGCATCAAAAATCCCAACTCCCTTAACTTCAAACGGTCGGCGTTCAACAACAGTAAATCTCAAGTGATATATTTTGGTTTTTTCTATAAGTTTGACGTCTGTATAAGCGCCGAGTTCGGTTTTTAAAAGGCGTCGTGTACGAAAAGCGCAACCGAAAATATCCCACACATCCGGTGTGATAGGAACAGTTCTTCTCAAGCGATATTTCCCGTCTTTTTCGAGACGAACATAATGAAGTTTATCACTTGCCCAGTCGAAATAAAGATGTCGCCCCCGCCTTTCGGTACCAAATTGTTCTATTGAATGAAAGAGTGATTTATCGGTTTTTTTTGAAAGGTCTGAAGAAACACGCACATCCGCGAGATAAACTTTGTAATCGCCATAGCAACGCGCGTGGAACTGATATGTGGGGATATTATTGAAGGAGCCGGTACCGACATCCATCCAGACTTTACCTATGGGGATAAAACCCAAAGCATAAGCTTTAAACTCGAGTTTTTCACCTATCGGATATTTTGATTTTGCGTTTAATGAAATCGCAATAAAGATAGAGGAAATAATTACTAAACGTAGAAGCTTCATAAAAATAAGAAAGCCCACCACTACGCGCGAGCGGTGAGCTTTAATAATAATTTAATTTGCTCTAAATATAAATTACCAGCGAGAATATTCATCGCCGAAAAGAGCATATTCGTGCACATTATCAATTGTGTCTTTTACGTGTTTTCCTGTGCTCGCACAACCGGACATCATAGTCATAGTAGCAACTACAGCTATGAGTGAAAGAAGTATCATAAGTTTTCGCATATCTCCACCCAAGGTTTTGTGTTTAATTATTAATTATATTAATTGCAATAAATTTATTTAAATTCTCTAATTTAATGTTTGGAAATTATACCATTTCCATTTTTAATTGTCAAGTGGTATAATATATTATGGCTGGAAATTAGAAATTGGAAATTGATTATTCGAAATTGGATATTTAATTTAAACTTTAGGTCTTTAACCCCCGCTAACGGCGAGGCAAGCTTTAACCTTCGCTAATGGCGGGGCAGGCTTCAACCTTTTTTATTATGAACACTTCAAATCTAACCATTGTGGCAGGATGTTTTATTGCTCTGCTTTGTTCCGCCTGCCAGGGAGAGAAAAAAATGAATAAATCATTGAAAATCCGTCATTCTGTTATCGCGGGAAGTTGGTACACAGCAAATAAATCAGCTTTAACAAGAGAGCTTGAAGGTTACCTCGCTAAGGCAAAAAACATTTCGGAAAACCGGCGCGTTGAGGCGATTATCGTTCCACACGCCGGTTACGCGTATTCCGGAAGGTGCGCGGCATGGAGTTATAAACAGTTAGAAGGGAAGAAAATTAAGCGAATTTTTATTCTCGCGCCTTCACATTATGTTGCCTTTAGAGGTGTTTCAATAGCCGATGTCGATGCTTATGAAACACCACTTGGCTTAGTACCTCTTGATAAAAAAACGGTATTGGATTTGCAAAAGAGTCCATTGATCGGAAATGTTCCGCAAGCGCATACTCGTGAACATTCTTTAGAAATCCAGCTTCCGTTTTTACAGAGTGTTTTATCAAACTTTACAATTGTTCCGATGATTGTCGGAGATATTAATCTAACCGATGCCGAAGCTATAGGGAAATTAATTGCGGAAAAAACCGGTCCTGATGATTTAATTGTCGGCAGTGGTGATTTCACACATTACGGCGCCTCATTCGGTTATATGCCTTTTAAAAGTAATGTGGCAGAGAGTATCACGACACTTGACATGGGTTTTCTCGATTTAATTCTCGCCAAAAACACCAGTGGAATTTTTGATTATGTGGAGAAAACAGGCATAACTTGCTGCGGCAGATGGGCTTTCGCAATTCTTATCGCTGCGCTTCCCGAACACGCGACAGGTGAGAAATTATATTATTACAAATCGGGTGATATGGAAAATGATTATCGGCACAGTGTTTCCTACGTTGCTGCGGAATTTTATTCTCATATTAAAATAGAAAAAAAAGCTTCCAGCGAAAGTAATAAAGATATGCCGCCTCTTACCAAAGAAGAAAAAACGACTTTATTGAAGATCGCTCGCGATACTTTAACAATGCATGTTGAAGGTAAAGGGAAACCGGACTTAAGTAAATACAATCTTACTCCTCGACTGAAAGAAAAAGCAGGAGCGTTTGTTACGTTACACGAGAAAGGGCAGCTGAGAGGATGTATCGGCTATATTGAAGGGATTGCTCCGCTTGCGGAAACAGTTCGTGAAAACGCGTGTAACGCTTCGACAGAAGATCCGAGATTTCCACCTGTGCAGCCTTCGGAATTAAAGGATATTGATATTGAAGTTTCCGTTATGAGTCCTTTAAGAAAAATTGCTTCTCCGGATGAAGTGATTGCGGGAAAGCACGGTGTAATTTTAAAAAAAGGATGGCATCAGGGTGTTTTTCTGCCGCAAGTTGCCACCGAACAAGGTTGGGACAGAGAAACTTTCCTTAAACATCTCGGTTTAAAAGCGGGGCTTGATATGGACGCGTATAAAAACGGCGAACTATATGTTTTCACCGCGGAAGTTTTTGGTGAAAAGGATCGGTAATCGGTAATTCACTTTTTTTGGTAAAGAGGATTGACAAATTTTTTCGTAAGTTTCAAATGTCAAAGAATTTATTCTACGAGCAAATTTTTTGAATTTGTAATTTGGTATTTGTAAATTAGGGGAGGGGAATTTGTTTTTTCATCATACATTTTCAAATTAATATTTCCTTCTTTAAAGACGTGATTTGAAACGGTCATATCCCAGTTGAAACTAAAAACTAAATTGGAAATGTTCGTGTTATTAAAAAAATTAGTTACATTATGATTGGTTTTAGCATTGGATATTTTTTGGCTGAATGCATCACTTATTCGATTGATTTCATTTGAAAAGCTATTGAAAATAATAGTAAAAGGTGATGAATCTTCGCCTTGAAAGTTTGTGTGTTTTTTTGCCGCGTGTTTAACTTTAGGATTGCTGCCGGTGTTTTTACCCGAATTAACAATCATATCCAAAGTTTTCCAGTCAATGTCACTCGCGGCAATATTCAATTTTAGAAATGTGTTATCAGGAATAGTTCTGCATTTTGCCGAAAAGCGAAATGAGCTATTTGTTTTATTATTAAAGTTTGCGGATATAAAAATGCTCCATATATCTTTATTTTTATTTGGCGGAGAAAGGAAATCATAAATATATAAATTAAGGTTGTTGATTGACCATAGAAATGTTTTTCTGTTATGGTCAAGACAGGTTATATTAAGATTCTTGATTTCCATTTTCGGGATTGACAGATCAATTTTAGTTTCGCTTTTTGCCTGTTTATTTGTTTCAGTTCCGAAGAGCTCGTCTATTTCTTTTTGTTTGATGTTTTTGTTGAACAGGAAAATATTTCCATCATCATCTTCTAAAATTGAAATAAATATATTCTCCATGTAAAAACAGTCAAGTTGAAATCTCATCAGTAATATCGTCCGGGCAAGTTCAAGAGAAATTTTGATTTTTTCAACGTTAAGAACCTGACGCCGAACGGGCGCCTTCTCGAGAATAGAAAAGTTATGCGCCAAAAAGGTGAGAGTTAACAAGTTCAAAGAAATATCATCTACTTTTAAAGAGAGATTATCTGTTGAATTTGAAATAATTGTCGATTGCGCCTGGTAAGCGAATAGCCAAAGCAACACAATAATTTGTAGTAATTTATTTTTTGTTATGTTCATTTAACCACTTGGCGCGAAGTTCATTTTTGTATTTATTGGTAATAAAAGTTGAATCATCAGCATTATTTCTCAATTTAAAGGACAGAGTTGCCAGAGTGATGGCTGAAGCAACCGAAACATTAAGACTTTGGACGAAGCCGAACATAGGGATAATAACTTTTCCGTCACATAAATCAGTAATTTCGTTTTGAACGCCTCGGTGTTCGTTTCCCACAACGATAGCGATAGGGGAATTAACAGGAATTTCATTTATAGAGAGGGCATCTTTTGTGAAGCAAGTGGAATAAATATCAAATCCTTTTTGTTTTAAGAAATGCGCGCAATCATTGAAATTTTTCCAGATATGGATATTCAGCCATTTTTCGCATTGGTGAGAGATTTCTCTGTTAACCACAAATTTTTCTGTAGTTTCAATTATATGAATGTCTTGAATTCCGAAAGCTTCGCATGAACGCAGTATTGCGGAAATATTATGCCTGTCATAAATATTATCAAGAATAATAGTCAAATTGCTTAAGCGTTGATCGAGCACGCTGTTCATTTTGTCCAATCTTTTATCGGTGATTTTTTTCATATACGATATATTTTTCCGGAAACATTGAGTTTTTTTGTGTATTTCGTGTGCTTTATGGTTTAACTGTTATTATTTTTTACTGTTAAAACTCTAAGAGCACTAAGTTTTTTTGTTAGTATTAATTATTATACCAAAAAGGCAAAAAAAAGCGCCGGTAAAAAACCGGCGCAAAAAAATAGAAATGGGCAGACCAATGAGGGCAGTAAGGGTAGGAGGGTTTTTCGCAAACCACAAGTGGCTTGCTGTGTGTGTCGCATCTGTCGGAGGTACAGGTCGTATCCCATTTCTATAAAGTCTATAAAGATCAAATTTGTACTTTAGTATAGCAAGGTGTGTGCCAAAAATTGCTAAAGTGACATAAGAGCACTATATTGTATGAAAATGTGCAAAATATGCACGTTTGGACAAAGGCTTGTGCAATGATTATACAAATAAAGTCGATTCAGGTTGCATTTTGAGAAGTTTAAAAGATATAAAAAATATAAATATTGATAAGATCGGCTCGGGAATCATTTTTCCGCGCCATATCTCTAAATCACTTGACCACCAGTCGGGTTTCATTGCTAAAACGGCTGTTCCGTCAGGCTTAAATTCAAATCCGGCAACTGATTGTATAAAATAACTTCCGGCATGATTTACGTCCGGAGAGTTGGTAAGATAATCTATTAATGTCCATGTTCCGCCGATGTTAGACCACATTTCAACATAATTTGTAAAATTGTGTCGCCCGTTAAAAATTATCCAGGCGTTATTAGCGGCATCAATTGCGACTGTTGCTCGTGGATAATTAGGATCGATAGTAGAAAAATAATTAACCTGCCAATTACCGGAAGTATTATCGAAAACCGCGCATTGGCTTGTAGGCTGATGTTTTAAAACTATATATGCTTTGTTGTTATGATCGAGACAAAAACCTATTTGATTTGGCCAGTGATTTGAAGAGACGACTTCTTCCCAGGAGAAGACGGACGAGCCCGGGAATGTTTCCTCTCCAAAAAGTACATGATCTTTTTCCGGTGAACCGCCCGGTCCGGCGATTACTATTCGGAGTTTATCATCGTTTCCGACTTTCATTGCGAACGATTTATCGCCATTATTTGGATTATAAGAGTTACCGATATTATGTAGTATGAAATCCCCGGCGCTATTCTGACGAAAAAAATAAACCGGTTGATTTTCACCCTCGGCTCTTGTCATAATATTTGCTCTTCCGGAAGAGAATTCAGCATCAACGCGCGCGTGAGCAAGATTATTGGTTATAATTTGTTCGGTTGACCATATTTGGGAATCACACTGAATGTCATAACCAAGGAAGTTGGTTAAACTTATTGCGCCATCGGAAATTTTCACTTCATCGATGTATGCAGTAACCCAGTCGGCATTATATCCGTTCCATTGACCGCGCCCTACTGTCCAAGCTTTATTTTCATTAAAGAGCGCGCCGCCTGATATGCCTGTTTCCCGTCCTTGCAGTTCGTAACTTTCTCCCGGGCGTTTAATGTAAAATTCGGCTGTATTTCCATCACAGACAGCAGCAACGAAATACCAAACACCTGGTGATATAATAATAGAGCTTCGAATTAAATGAAGGTTTTTATTTCCGTCAACAAATTCAAGTTCAAGTTTCCCGTTATGTCTGAGATGCTTCAAAGCAAAAATAGAAAACCAGGGGTTTTCAGCCATACTGTCACGTGGATGTCCGTCTTTTCCAACAAAAGTCTGATAACTATTTGTGTCATTAAATTTAACCATTGCTTCAATAGTCCATCCGGTGCTGAAATCATGAGAGTTAATATTTACGCCCGATGAGTACAAATCATTGTTAGGGGTAAATTTTAAAGCCAATTCATTAGCGGTTCCGGTTGACGGAACGAGACTAAACGGTATTTCGTTTGTATATAAAGGAGAAGAGCCGGCGTTGTAAGTCTGCAAATGATTACCGTTGCCTGACGAATCATAATACCAGCCAGTTTGATAATGATTATTAACCCATCCGTTTGTGCCTTCTTCGAAGCGCCAGTAAGCGACAGTTTCCGCGGCATTGGCTGAGCAGGATATAAGTAAAAAAAGGAATAAAAGTAATTTATCCGGCATATATTTATTTAGTGAACTCGATTATTGATACAGACCTTCTTGGTAAAGTAACTGTAATTTTATTATTAGAAATTATTATCTGGCTATCAGTAAAGTAACCAAGTTCCGGACCGGAATTTTCGTACCATCCATAACCGTAAAACTGCAGTTTATGATGAGTTGCACTGCCGGTTATCCCTGAAAAATTTGAAAGATCAATTGTAATAGGAATATCTTTAGTAAAATGCCTGTTTATAGCGTGAAAGAAAAGATTAGATGAATTTTCCGTGGCAAGCGCGTCAATAATGGCAACTTTATCTTTAGGAAAAATGTCGTGCATTTTGAACGGTTGTTTATAAGTTGCAACATTTTTTCTTTCAATATCGAGCAATGAATTTCCGTGATATTTTGAATAAAACATTGTTACCATCCCATTCGGCAGAAAAAACGGGTCGAATTTTCCTGTGTCGCTTACACGAATAGAATCAATTGACCAATTTTTCCCTACCGTCATTGATTGGCAAGCTATTGAAACAACATCACCGGCACGAATATACGCGTGAAGATATCCGGCATCGCCAAGTCCTTGCGCGACAATTGAATAAAACCAGTTACCGGGCTCGTCCCACCAGCCATTCCAATTCCATTCTGTAATCGCAACAGGCACATGTTGAATTCTGCCCTGTTCGATAGCCATCCCGCCGATAACAGATTCGCCGTAGGAGTTAAAAGTATTTGGGACACCCACCCAGGCGTACCATATATCTTCCATAGAGAGTTTATCGACTGACCAAGCCGCGCCGTTTTTTTCAGTATTGTTGTTATTGATTTGCCACGGCATATAATCGTGTTGGACAATATAAAGGCCGTTAGTGCCTATTCTATTAATTACATCAGCGACTTGTTCCGGTGAAATGGCGTCAACAAGAATTTGAACATTCGGGTCAACTTCTCTCATTTTATTCACATAAGCTCTAACATAATTAGCGTAAGAAATTGCTGAAATTCCTTCATCATAAAACCATGTTTCATTACCAATCTGAAAATATTTAATGCCGAAGGGAGCTATATGACCGTTTGTCGCGCGGACAGCCGGCCAATCGAGCATTCCGGACGGCAAAGCAGCGCCTTGTTCCGCGTTGCAATACGCAACGAGCGAAGCGGCATGCAAAGCGGCATCGGAAAGTGATTTCACACCTTTAACGGCATCGCGGAAATTCACGGGAATAATTGCCTGGCAGTCAATATTTGTTGTTAAATCATAAAATTCATCATATCCGAAGAAATTTGAAACTTGGCCGCCGAGATGACCAATTGTTACCGGCCTGGGCAACGGTTGTCCTAAAGAATTTGTGCGTCCGGGTACGTTGCTGATCATATCTTCCCAATTAATAAAATCAATATCTGTTCCACCCGGAAAGCGCAAAACGGGTGCGTGCAGTTCGCGAAGCTTTTCAACTAATTTAGGTTGAAGTTTGTGTGTGCCATTGATTGTGCCGGCTTCGATACCTATTTCACCATGCCAGCTTGGTCTTTCCATAAATGAGCTAAAGATACGATTATCGACATTATTTAAAACATTATTTTTTATTTTATAGGAAACAGGATTACCGCCCTGACAATAAAACGCAATTCCGCCTGTGGGTTTGTTTGCCGCAGCAACAGCTTTATTTCCATTAAAAGTTAAAGAAACAAATTCCCCGCGATTGAACGGAGTGATTTTATGAGCAAGAAACGGTCCGCCGTTTCCGGTCTCTTTAGCGCATATTAATTCATAACTGTTGCCGGGGGAGCGGGTTGAAAGATAGCCGACAACAATTTTCCCGTTATTATCAATTTTCATAGAAGGCATAATCCCGGAATTAGGGATTAAATTGCTTGCGGCAATATTTTTTGTCCAGATAAAGTTCGGATTTGCCGAGGCATAAGCGGTCAAGAGAAAGATAATAGAAAGAAGATATTTCATAGGTATTGGTATAAGTATCTATATTTATCTGTATTTAACTACGTTATTATAACATAAACAACAAATGTTATCAATAAAAAAGGCGTAACAAAAGTTACGCCTTTAATGAATTCAATCTAAAGTTAATTAAGTAATAAACTTATTTACTTTCAACTGTTTCTTCTGCAGTATCTTTAACTTCAGCATCTTTATTGGTATTTTTGTTAATTTCCTGAAGGACGAGAGCGTCATCAGCAATCCATTTTGATTGCCAAACATATTCGGGGAAGGATTCACCATAAATTCCCGGTCCTGTGAGTCCAAAAGACATTATGTCGGTTGCTCCGCCGAATGCGCGTGCGGCGCAAAGAAAAGCGCCATCGCTAGCCCCGGTAATTGATCCAAAGAAAGGGTTACGAACATTTTCATAGATTAAATTTCTTGGAACTTCACTCCAACAAGTAAGGCAATTAACAACACCGCGGCCAAAATTATAGGCCATATTATCAAGCCATTTTTGAGTTTTGTCTTGTTTTGCTTCTTGCGCGGCGAGAAGAGTAGTTGTGCTAAGGCATACAATAAGAGTTGCGAGAATAAATTTTTTCATGCGTTTATCTCCTGAAAATTATTAGGGGTTACAAGCATTATGTTAATTAGTCTTAATATCAATCTGGTATATTATACTGTTTTTGAACTTAACTGTCAAATAGATTTAAAATTACAATGAAATTTGGTAGCCCGTAGGGGAATCGAACCCCTGTTTCATGGATGAGAACCATGTGTCCTGGTCCACTAGACGAACGGGCCAAAATCTAAATTCTGTGATTAAATCGCAAGAATATTAAAATTATATCAATATTATTTAATTATATCAAGAAGCAATTTAATAAGGTTTAACGACTGAAATGATTGGATTACCACTTTCCCATTTTCGCCCTTTAATAATTTCTCCATATTCTCAATTGTATGCTTAGTTGGAATAAATGCGCCTCAAATGTTGATAGTGGAAGATAAGCTCCGGATTCCAACTTTTCTTCGGAGAAAAGTTTATTTTATCATTGTGGAAAAATTGATTAAAGAAGTTTTCTACCCGTCTCATTATAAACAAAAGAACAACATATTTGACAAGTATTAATATAAAAGATATAATTATTACAGTAATTTTGTACAATATATAAAAACAAGTACACACCGTGTCGTGCACGGGCTTACGTTTTGAATTGGCCAGCCCTTCGGGGCGGTTAAACTAATTGTTCTTCATTATTAAAAATAATGACTGTTTGCGTAGAAAGGAAGATGTGCCAAAGAATGAACGTTAATTTACAACATAAAAGAATTCTTATTGTCTCTATTACGGGTTTACTTATCTTATTATTTGGGATTGTTTCCGGTTGCCGGTCTCCAAAAGTCAGGCTGCAAGAAGTTCCGGATTTGGAAAATGTTAATCTCAAGATGACTGACCTATCGGGCAAATCTGCCAAGTTAGTCAACATTGTGTTAAAGGAATGAAGATGAAACTATTGCCTTTAGATCAACATTGATTTAAGGCTTAAATCAAACAATAATTAAAACATAATAAGCCGGAGTGCAGGAGATGTTAATGGGTACGTGCACCTTTATGCCGGGAGAGAAGTGGATGAGAAACATACTTAATAAAGTTATTATAGTGCTTTTGTGCACAACCTATTTTAACTTGCCAGTGGCTGGAGATGAGTTGTTGAAGACGAAAGATATAAGAGTGAGAGATCCGTTTATCTATCCGGATATGAAGACGAAGACATATTACCTGTATGCTCAATCGTCCAACCGCAAGAGCAGCGAAGTCATGGGTGTGGAGGCGTATGCCAGCAAGGATCTGATTCATTGGAGCATTCCACAGACAGTTATGTCCTTACCGGCTGGAACGGATGTTAAGATGGTTTGGGCTCCCGAAGTTCACGCCTTTAATGGTGTGTACTACCTATTTGTTACATTTACCTACGATAGGATTTTACCGGAGAAGAAGCCTGTTGAAAGGGGCAAGTGGCCTCCCATGTACGAGCGTGGAACATGCATTTACCGTGCGGATGCTCCTACGGGTCCCTTCAAACCACTCAAGAACACTTCACACACACCCAAGAACTGGATGGCGCTGGACGGCACACTTTTTGTTGATGACGGGATTCCGTACATGGTGTTTTGTCACGAATGGGTTCAGCTGATTGACGGCACGATGGATGTTGTTCAACTCAAAGACGATTTATCCGGTACAGTCGGCAATCCGAAAATGTTGTTCAAGGCTTCCGATGCGCCCGGGTCTCTCACCGGTCCCCAAACCGGAAAGGTTACTGACGGGTGTTTTCTTTATCGCAGCGCAACGAGCGGTAAACTTTTTATGATTTGGTCTACCTTTATTTCCGGTAGCGGATACTGCATCATGCTGACCGAGTCAAAGTCAGGAAAGATCAGCGGGCCATGGATAAACCCAAAGCCCATTTACAAAAAGAACGGTGGGCACGGTATGATCTTCCAATCTTTTGATGGACGTATCATGCTGGCTCTTCACCAGCCAAACACCAGCGGAAAAGAACGTTTGCACCTTTTTGAAGTAACGGACAAGGGCACGACCCTTGAGATCAAAAAAGAAATCAATTTGAAATAGATATACACATACGTTATGTAAAATTTAATATGGGAGATTAATTACGTGAAAATAGGAATAATAATTTGTGACAGATATAAGAATTGTGCAGGTGGAAAATGTTTTAGAGCCATGCAAAATCGAGAAGGTGCTTTTGATATTTACAGCAAAGCCGAACCTTTAGAAATAGTCGGATATACCAGTTGCGGGGGGTGCCCGGGCGGAAATGTTGAATATACACCTGAAGAGATGATTAAAAACGGAGCGGAAGCCATCCATTTTGCAACAGGATTTGTTGTCGGGTATCCACCCTGTTCTTACATTTATTATTTTAAGAAATTTATAGAAGACAAATACAAAAGAAAAGTTATTGTTGGAACCCATCCCATTCCACAAAAGTATTTTACTACCCATGAAAATCTTAAAACATGGCAGACTAAGGAATGGCAGGAATTAATTAAACCTACATTGGGCAATGAAGCGTTAAGGAAAAAATATAATTAAATATAAGGAAAGATAAAATGTATAAATATTTATTTGGACCTGTTCCTTCAAGAAGATTGGGAATGTCATTAGGCGTTGATTTAGTTCCCAAAAAAGTATGTTCTCTCAATTGTGTTTATTGTGAAGTAGGCAAAACCACAAAATTGACCCTTGACAGAAAAGAGTATATTAAATTTGATAAAATTAAAGAGGAATTAACTCATTATTTCAATAATAATCCTGATCCTGATTATATTACCTTTTCAGGTTCAGGAGAGCCGACTTTGAATATTTTTATAGGTGAAGTATTACAATTCATCAAACAAAACAAACCCAATATACCTGTTGCTGTTTTAACAAATGGGACCCTTTTTTACGATAAAAATGTTAGAAAAGCAATTCTAAATGCTGATGTTGTTCTTCCTTCTCTTGACGCTGCAACAGAGGGTGTTTTCAAAAAAATAAATCGACCGGCTAAAGATTTAAGTATTGATAAATATATTAAAGGTTTAATTGATTTTAGAAAAGAATTTAAAGGCCGGATCTGGCTCGAAATATTCATTCTGCCCGGTTATAATGATACTGAAAATGAATTAGCAGAACTCAAAAAAATCATTTTGAAAATAAAACCTGATTCCATTCAATTAAATACTTTGGACCGTCCCGGAACCATTTCTAATTTAAGAGGAGCAACAAAACAAGAATTGCAACGGGTGTCTGAATATTGGCAATTAAATAATATTCAAATAATTAGTTCCTCTCAGGAAAGACGAAATATACAATCATTCAGAAGTGATATAGAAACAGCTATTATAGAAACTATTGCACGAAGGCCTTGTACGCTTGATGATTTAACAAAGATATTAGGTTTGCATATCAATGAAATCAATAAATATCTTGATGTTTTAGAATCGGAAGAAAAAATTAAAACAGTACAACAGGAAAGAGGCGTTTTTTATCAAATCAAATAAAATATAGAACGAATATTATTTCGTAATTGACATGACTGAATTTACCTTTAACAAAGAATTTCGCCGCGAATTACGTGAGAGTGCTCACCATTACGGCGAAGTAGTTTTTCTAGAATCTACTCTGCGTCCCGGTATGACCGTTATTGATGGCGGTGCGAATCGCGGAGTTACAACCATTGCAATCGCTAAAACGGTGGGGAAAAAGGGATGCGTTAATGCTTTTGAGCCGGTATCTGAGTATTATGAGTTTCTTCAAAAAAACATTTCCCGAAATAAAATTGAGAATATCAGTGCCTATAATCAAGCGCTGAATAACCAAAGCGGTACTGTTACATTCTACAAACACGGTGAAGGAAGCGGATTAACCAGTGTTGAGGAAGCTGAAATAATCCGAGTACAGGCAATCACTTTGACACAATTTGTGGAGGCGCATCGCATCGCGAAAATAGATTTTATCAATCTCGATTGCGAAGGGTGCGAATTGCTGGTTTTGCGGGAAGCCCAAGCTTTGTTGGAAGAGCAGACTCCCGCTATTTTTTGTGAAATACATCGTGATTACCTAAAAGACTTAAATCAGTCGGTCAAAGAGCTTGTCAGTTTTCTCAAATTTCTTAAATATACAGTGAAACCTATTCAAGTAGAGGACTTGAACAGCGACACGGATTTTGACAAATGTTCACATATTTATGCTTCGGTTTAAAATGTACACAAGAAAAACTTTTGACAGAATGGAGAAATATTTTAAAATATGAAACCTAATGAATGTAAATGGTATTCGGTTTGCCCAATGAAATATTACACGGAAAAAGGCGTGTTAAATAAAAAATGGACGGAGAACTATTGCCATGCCGGTTGGGAAAACTGTATTCGTTATCGAATGGAAGAAAATGGAGAGTTTCATCCGGATTGGATGCTTCCGGATGGAAGTATTGATGAAACGTTGCGTAAACTCTCTTTGGGAAGATAAAATGGAAATATTTTTTAGTATATAAACTTTAAGTTTAATATTATGATTTTAAAACAAAAAAAGTTGTATAAAAAAATTGTTGTGATGGTATTGTTAATCGGACTTTATGGTTGTCAAATAGTTGAAGTAAAACCAAAACCAAAATCAAAACATGGATTAGTAGGACTTCGACCTCTTCCACGCAGTGTCGAAGAGTCAAAAATTAAGTGGCTTTCAGGTATTGGAAGTTACGATGAATGGAGTGGTAAATTTCCTTTTGTCGCTGAAAATACAGATGTGCTCATGGATTACAAAGGGTGTTTCACGACAAAAAGGGCGTTTTTCGAGCATTACCTTCCTTCTGACAGTGATTGGATAGATACAAACCCTGAGACAAATCCACTGGTGAAAAAAATTCGGGACGTTGAGAAAAAAGGGATGATAATGGAACACATTCTGATTTGCCGTGAAGCAGAACTTAGAGGCAAAGGAAGGCGAGGGCCGTTTCCCAAAGACAGCCGTATTCTTTATAAAAAAGATGTAGATGATTTGCGTAAACTTTTTCGTGACGCCTATGCAAAAGGGCTTCTTCTACACGACAACTACAAGCTAATCCAGTTAGTCACTCACGCTTCGTTTTTCTCTGATGATCCGAAGGCACGCGAAATTATAATGAAAATGGACGGAGTTGCTTATGAATCACATCAGTTTAATCGGCATTGGCCTTTCGAGACAGGATGGACATGTCCAAAAGAACTTGTGCGAGGAGCCAAATGGACTCTTGCTCATGGTAAAGAATACATCTTTTACTATGGTCCGTTTATTTATAAGCAGTCAAAAGGATATTACGATTTTGTCGAGCGGGACTGGCTTTATAAGTTCTGGAAAGCAGGTCTTCCAAAGCATAATCCTCATATGCACTATTATCTTAATGCCTTTCCTTTTGGTAGTGGTTCAAATCGACCGGTTGGTCCTGAATCTGACCCGCATTCCTATTTAGGAATGATGAAATGGCTTATTAAGGAAATTAAATATAAGTAAAACAAACAGTGAAAAAAACTTTTTATTTGTGGTAAATTTATTCCGCGATAAAAACAAACGAAATTATTTCATTTTCATCAGTTTTTTCTTCCTGATAGTCAGGCAGATATTTTATTGCATCAAAACCGGCTTTTCTAAGAAAATTAATCATTTCTTCAGAAGGAAGAAATCGTAAAGATTCACTATGGGACAAAGAAAAACTGTTGCCGTTTTTTTCTACATCCGCATTTATATCAATATTATATATAGATGAATTTTTGTTATAACTGTTTTTCGATGTGTATGTAATCTTAGTTGTTTCTGTATCAACAATTTCAATATTCGGTTTACCATAAAAATCGAGATCAGAAATTAAGTTTCTGTTTTCAATAATCAGTTTTCCACCTGACTTTAGAGCTTTCCGCACATTTTTTAATGTTTCAAGTATTTTC
>Ga0164318_10002986_pt1 | contig 15887 bp, 22 predicted proteins | sample GuaBasSedimGuay9_FD_113734 | JGI IMG/M metagenome (GOLD analysis project Ga0164318, IMG submission 113734) | Subseafloor sediment microbial communities from Guaymas Basin, Gulf of California, Mexico - Guay9, Core 4571-4, 0-3 cm | ecosystem: Environmental > Aquatic > Marine > Hydrothermal vents...
GTTATCGTCAAAGAAAATTATTTCTTCTTCACTCACATTAAATTCTTTCATTATTTTTTCTATCATCTCCTCTTTTCTAGGATGAAACTCTATAACAAAGTAATCAAAATATCTTGTTAGATCCAATGCTTTCAATGCTTGATAAGCTTTATCATACATATTCCAGCTTGCAGTAGCTATTTTCAGACCTTTTTCTCTAAGACATTTTAAGAAATCTTCCATACATGGATAAAGAGTTATCATGTCTCCAGTCGTATCAATTATCTTGCCATTTTCTATTTTTTTAAAAGGAGGCTTCATGGATGTAACATCTACATGATCCCATATTGTCCTATCGAGATCAAACACAACAACCTTGATTTTTCCACTATTTATTTTCTTTACCAGATCATTTATCTTCTCTCTATTCATTAGCCATCTTCCATTTATTTACATAGGCCGTATATTAATATTCCCTAACACGGCAAGTTATCGGTAATTTTTTATAATGATGTTCTATTAAAAATTGTGTCAGAATTAAAGTTTCTTTATTTGAAACAGGAAGACGTCATAAAGGCTGACCTATTTGATATGAGAAAAGCCTTAAATGATATTGAACATATTTTAAAGCTTTATGCTGAAGGTAAAGTTTTTATGCCTAAAAAGACCCTTCTAGACTTCTATGACAACGAAGAGTATAGAGGACACTTTGTAGCAATGCCTGTCTACGCTGACGGAAACATCGATCTTATAGGAATAAAATGGGCTGCAGGCTATCCAGGAAATCCTAGAAAATATAATCTCCCATTAGGTATCGATGTTATAATACTTAGTAATCCTTATAACGGTGTCCCTCTAGCTATAATGGATGGTACACTCGTAACTGCAGTAAGAACAGCTGCATTAGCAGGTGTCGCGGTAAAATATCTAAAGCCTGAAAAAACAGATTTCCTTGGTATAGTGGGAGCTGGAGTTATAGGAAAAACCTTGCTTAGAATGCTACCATTTGTAGTAAAAGATGCTAAAATCTTGATACATGATAAAGTTTTTAAGAAAGCTTTAGAAGCAGCAAAGGAATCACCTTATTCGTCAAGAATCACAGTAACAAAAAGTTTGGATGAGATCATCGATAAATGTGATGCTATAGTTACAGCTACTTCTTCTAATACGCCTTACTTTAAAGAAAAATATGTTAAAAAAGGAAAACTTTATGTTCAGCTGGGAGTTACAGAGTTCGAAGAAAATGCCGTCCTTAAAATGGATAAAATAGTGGTAGATAACTGGGAACAGATTAAGGGATATGAGAGAGGTACACTTGGAAAACTTTATAAGAAAAAAATGGTAAGAGACGAAAATATAACGGAGATAGTGGAGATAATTTCTGGAAAAAAGATAGGACGGACGAATTCTGATGAGACAATCTTTTTTGACACGTTTGGAATGGCTTGTGAAGATATAGCTATAGCCCAAAGAATATATAAGACAGCATTAGAAAAAAATATAGGTGTATGGCTAAACTTATGGGATAAACCTCTCTGGAAATAAAAACCCTAGTGGAAAACTGATGCATATAGTAATCATAGGGACTGGTATAACAGGGGCTTCAATAGCTCGTGTACTCAGCATTTATGAAGACATAGATATACGTATTATTGATAAGGAACCTGATGCTGGATGGGGTGTTAGTAAAGCAAATACCGGAATAATACATCCTGGACATGAAGATGATCCACTGAAAACACCTCTTAGAGCGAAACTATGTGCTAAAGGAAATAAGATATGGAGGAAATGGGTAAAGGAGCTTGATATTCCTTCGAAATGGCCTGGAGAATTAATGCTAGCCTTTAATGGTAAGGATTTAAGGGAATTTGATAAATATATTGAATGGGGAAAGAAAAATAATGTAGAAAAAATGGAGATTATTGATTATGGGAAATTAAAGAGTTTGGAAAATAATGTATCTCCTAATGCTGTTGGCGCCTTATGGGTTCCGTCTGCTGGTCAAATATCTCCTTGGGAAGCTGTAATAGCACTTATTGAGAATGCAGTTATGAACGGTGTAAAAACATTATTTGGAACCAAGGTTTTAGACATAGTAATCTCTAACTATAAAGTTATAGGAGTAAAAACAGATAAGGGCTTTATAGAAGCCGATATTGTCATCAATGCTGCTGGACTATATGCAGATGTAGTCTCTTCTATGGCTGGTTTAGATTTCTTTACTATCCATCCTAGGAAAGGTGAATACTATGTTTTTGATGAAAACTCTAAACCTAGGGTATCGAGGATTATACATCCTACCCCTACTCCTGTCACTAAAGGAGTATACGTGGTTACGACAGTTGATGGATCATTGATGATAGGCCCGTCAGCAAAGGATCTTTCCCCTAACATGAAAGAAGATACCTCAACAACCTTTGAAGGACTTGAATACGTTTGGACAGAGGCTAAAAAACTCGTTAGAGAACTTCCATCAAAGACAGATATAGTTAAGACGTTTGCTGGCCTTAGACCTGAACCTTCAACAGGTGACTTTATCATAGAAGCTTATGACGACCCCTGGGGCTTTATCAACGTTGCTGGAATTAGGTCTCCCGGACTGACTTCTGCCCCTGCAATAGCATACTATGTCGTGAACGAGCTTCTGATTAATAGACTAGGATTAAAAATGAAAAATAAAAAGGAATGGAATCCTTATAGGAAAAGAATAAGGAAGATCACAGAAATGGATCCTGAAGAACTACAAAGAAGTATAGCTGAAGACTATAGATATGGGAAGATTGTATGCACTTGTAGAAAAGTTTCAGAAGCTGAAATCATCGAAGCTATAAAGAGAATCAAAGAAATAGGTGCCACACCTACATTGGATGGTATAAAATTTAGGACATTAGCCATGTTTGGGCAATGTCAAGGTTCGTTTTGTAGAAAAGAGATAGCAAATATCATTTCTAGAGAGATGAAGTTACCTTTATGGAATATTACTATTAAAGGAAAAGGTTCCGAGTATGTAATCGGCGACATAAAAATGTTCTTTAAGAGTGAGTCACATGAAGCATAAATATGATACTATAGTAATCGGGGGAGGGCCTGCCGGTCTAGCCAGCGCCATAAAGGCAACAAAACTAGGCTTAAAGACTTTGATCATTGAGAAAACAGAACGTCTAGGAGGTATACCTCTACAATGCATACATGAAGGCTTTGGTGTAATCTATTTCAAACAGAACCTGTCAGGTCCAGAGTTTTCTTACAAGCTTATCAAAGAAGTAGACAGACTGTCTATAGACTATATAACCTCGGGATACGTATCTGAGATTAACATATTATCTGACGAAGCAAAGCAAGTAAAAGTGATTTCGCCTAAAGCTTATCAAGTCTTTGAGACAAAAACACTAATTTATGCTGCTGGTGCTCGTGAAAAAACTCTACATGAAATAAATGTTGTAGGTGATAGGGTTAGTGGCATTTTTACTGCTGGCGAAGCACAGGCTTTGATGGATATTTATGGTGTCATGCCTGGTAGAGAGGTTGTTATAATTGGTTCAGGTGATGTAGGACTTATCTTGACTCGTAGATTAATATTGGAGAAAGCTAAAGTGAAGGCAGTTATTGAAGCTATGCCTTATCCTGGAGGACTTGTAAGAAACATTGTTCAATGTCTTAAAGATTTTGATGTTCCATTACTTCTCGGACATGTTGTGAAGGAAACTAGAGGTAGGAAAAGAGTGGAAAAAGTTATAGTAGAGAGAGTGGATGAGAATCTTAAACCGTTAGGAGAAAGTTTCTCAATTACATGTGATACAGTGATAATTTCTGCCGGTCTCTTACCACATGTTAGGATGTTAAAGGAGCTAGGTGTTAAAATGGACCCTTCAACTAGGGGACCTATTGTAAATGATTTTTTTGAGACAAGTATAAGAGGGGTTTTCGCGGCTGGAAATGCGTTGGTTGTGAACGACCTAGTTGATTATGTTGTTGAACAAGGCGAAAATGCTGCTGAAGGAGCTTATTCTCTTATAACTAAAAAATACGTAAGACAACAAAATATCCCTGTTCTTTTTGATGATAATATTAGGTTTGTTGTTCCACAGAGGATCACAAAGACTAGTGATGTTGTGTTTTATCTAAGAGTAAAAAGACCTATGAAAGATGTCAAGATTATTTTCGAAGAAATAGACAAGGTATTTGTTTTTTCAAAAGCTAGACCCTCTGAGATGATAAGAGTTAAAATAAAGAAAAAGGATCTAGGTGATATAAAAGACAAACTCCATGTAAGGTTGTATAGCGATGCCAGTCCGCAAACTTAAGTATACATGCATAGTTTGTCCTCAAGGATGTGAAATAGAGGTTGTTATAAGCGATAATGAGATTAAGGAAATAAAAGGATTTAAGTGTATAAGGGGTAAACGATATGTAACTGAGGAAGTACTTGCACCAAAAAGAACACTTATAACAGTTCTACATTGTAAAAACGGTGATTATCCGACTGTCTCCGTTAAGACAAGTAAACCCATTCCTAAAGAAAAAATGTTTGAGATATTGGAATATTTATCGAAGATAGTTTTAGAGGCACCAGTAGATATAGGTGATATAGTTATAAGAAATATTTTTAATAGTGGTGTCGATATTATAGCCACTAGACCTTGTAGAAAGGTTTAAACTTCTTTAATGATTAGGTATTCCCTTTGTTTCGTTTATCCATTTTCTAAGAATATCTGCTATGCTTTGTTTGTCTGTTGGAAAATCTATAGTATCATAGTAGGGGATTATATGGAAGTGAAAATGGAATATTACTTGTCCAGCACTACTCTCATTGTTTTGAACGAGTCTTATACCAGATGCATTCAGAGCATTTTTTACAACGTTGGACATTTTTTTCACTATTGTGATGAGATAAGCTAGCAAATCATCAGGTATATCAAATATATCAGTATAATGTTCTTTAGGAATAACCAATAAATGTCCTGGGTTATAGGGTCTTTTATCTAGAAAAACCATTACCTTATCATCTTCATATATTATATACGCGGGTTGTACTCTTTTAACTATCTCGCAGAAAACACAGTTACCCATATACCCTTATTTCATGTTTAGTAATATTTAAAGATAATTCTCTTAATAAATAAGTGGTGAAAAGAAATGGTACTGAATACTCCGGGAAAGAATGCTCCAGATGAAATATATGTTTTAATTGAGATTCCTTTAGGAAGTAACATTAAGTATGAAATGGATAAAGAAACTGAAACAATCTTTGTCGATAGGATACTATTCACATCTATGGTATACCCATTTAATTATGGGTATATTCCAGGAACTTTAGAAGAAGACGGGGACCCTGTCGATGTACTAGTTCTAGGATATGATCCTGTAGTACCGGGTAGCGTTATTAAGGCTAGACCTATTGGAGTTTTAGAAATGGAGGATGAAAAAGGATATGATATGAAGGTCATAGCTGTACCTGTCAGTAAAATAGATCCTCGTTTTGAAGATATAAAGGATGTTGAAGATATACCGAGCATCATTAAAGAGAAAATAAAGCATTTCTTTGAACATTATAAAGAGTTAGAGCCTGGAAAATGGGTTAAAATTAAAGATTGGAAAAATGTTAGTTTTGCGAAAGAAAAGATTTCTAGTGCAATAGAAAGATACAAAAAATCACAAAGATAATATTATTTTTAGTGAAAAATGTGAGTTCTAAAGCAATAGTTTTAATGTTTGAAGTACATCAACCTTATAGATTGCAAAGAAATTTTTCTCAACTCTTAATACATCTAAAAAGTAAAAAAGAAAAAATAACTTTTAATGATCTAAAAGAACTTTATTTCGACAGCTACCTTAACGAATATGTTATCAAGAGAGCTGCTAGAAATTGCTATTTACCAGCCAATAAAATTATACTAGAGGAAATAGATAGATTCAGATACGATAATAGAAAATTTAAAGTAACATTTAGTCTGTCGGGAGTTTTTATTGAACAATGTGAAAGATGGGCTCCTGAAGTTATTGAATCATTTAAACAGTTAGCGGACACAGGTATGGTTGAGTTTCTCGATCAAACATTTTATCATTCTCTCGCCAGTATATTCAGCGAAGAAGAATTTATAACACAAATTAAGGATCACCGTGAGAAAATAAAAGAACTTTTTGGAGTCGAGCCGACTAGTGTTGAAAATACTGAATTTATCTATAATAATAGAATTGCAAAAATATTCGAAAAGATGGGATATCATGCAGTGTTTACAGAGGGGACAGAAAAAATTTTAGGTTGGCGTTCTCCCAATTTCTTATATAAAGCTAAAAATCTAAACATTAGAGTATTGATGAGAAACTATAGGCTTTCTGACGATATAGGTTTCCGTTTCTCAGCCAGGTGGTGGAGCGAATACCCATTAACAGCCGAAAAATATTCTGCCTGGCTAGCTAATACTAAAGGCGATATAATAAACATATGTATAGACTATGAAACATTCGGTGAACACTTTCCAAGAGAAACAGGTATTTTTAATTTTTTGAAATGGTTACCTGGAGAAATACTTAAGTGGCGACATCTAACATTTATGACACCTGAAGAAGTAATAACAAACTTTAGTCCAATAGATGAAATAGATGTACCTGAAAATATGACTATTTCATGGGCAGACATTGAGCGCGATTTAACAGCATGGCTTATGAATTCTATGCAATATGATGCATATAATAAAATCAAAAATTGCGAAAAATATGTGAAAACATTGAATGATAATAATGCTCTTTATCTATGGAGACTTCTTATGATAAGCGACCACCTATATTATATGAACACTAAAGGAGGTGGACCTGGTGATGTACATACCTATTTTAGCCCTTATGGATCAGCCTTAGAAGCCTATTCAATATATATTAATATATTTTCAGATTTTTTCTCAAGACTTATAAACAGTTTTGAGGATAGAAAAATGCGTCTAAAACTTGCTTGGATAAAGGATGTGCCCACCCATTTAGTATTCCACTTCTATTATGATAAAAATCGTCCTTTAGGCTGGATAGCGAAAAATATGGAGAATTTTGAATGGTGTATAGAACATGCACCCTTAGAATCTATTAAATACCATGCAGAAAAACATCATTTTACTGAATGGATAAATAATGTTATTGGAGACAAAGAACTTGCTGATACAATAAGAAAAATTTCAGATAACTATAGAGGTGAAGAATTAAGAAAAAAATTAGTAAATGCTATAAAAAATAGGAAAAGAATGGTTTTTGAATGATTGAACACGATATTGAAAAAATTTTTTATAATTGTAAAAAAATTCTTCGAATCCTCAAAGTGTTTTTTGAAGAAAATGAACCTTTAACTATCTATAGAATAGAGAAAAACGGTATGATATACGATATAAATCGAGCCATCAACAAACTTATAGAAATAGGTATTGTGAAAAAGATCGATGAAGAACCCAATTTATATATACTTAATGAAGAAAACAGCTTAGTTCCAAAAATAAGAGAATTTCTAAAAGATATAGGTTATATCTCGTAAATTTCCTCTATATCTTTAATAGTAGCTATATTCTTCTGAGAAATAGGAAATAACGTTGATGAAAACGCAAAATAGACAGCGAAAAATAGACTCTTAATCAACTCATTATAGGGATAGGGAAAGATATTAAGAACATATATGTGATAACTATACAGTACATAAATAATTATTCCGAGAGCTAACCAACGCGTTTCATTTTTCCTGCTTATAATATAGAAGAATATAAAATCAAAAACAAGAAAAATATCTATAATTCCAGAGATAATAAAAGCATTTGTTTTAATAAAGATAAGGGGTATTACGCTGATAAAACCATTATGCGCTATACTGCTTTTTTTGGTACGAGATATTAAAGTATATGAGAAGAAAAAGACAAATAAAAACTTAGATAATAAATAAAGAAGGTCGACGTATTCAAATGCTAGAATGCTAGTAGGAATAAATATCTTCATAAACAATAATGTTATGTTGAACAATATAGAGAAAAACAATAATATACCTAGTCTATCGTTAAAAAACCTTGATACCCGAAAAATAGAGTATGCAAAATACATCCATAAGATAATCCATGAAAAATTTGATACTTTATCAAGCACAATATTAGCAAACTCGAGATATACAAGAAAATTACCGACCGACCAAAGTGTTGCAATACCATAGATTATTAAAAGTATGCCCATTATAGGTTCATTATATTTTACTAGAAAACTTTTTGACAATCTTCTATGAATTTTTTTACTTATACCTTGTGTTAAAGCTCCTAATATGATAAAAGGCGTGCTCGCACCCATACTATAAAATAAAATTTGGATGACAGCTGTGATAAGGGCCGACATAAACTCTCCAGAAGATGTTAATATGACTCCTGCAACAATAGCTAGTATAGATCCTGCTGCACATGGAGCAGCTAAAAGTGAAAAAAGAAAACCTAGCACTAAAGCATCCAGTAGCGAAGATCTTTTTAATTTAAGTGTAGGAGCTGAAATCCTTGACATAATATCTTTAAAAGGAGTAAACATTGATATGCCTAAAGCTATCAATAAAACACCAAAACTCGTTACTATATTTTCTAAACTTAATGTCAATAGAGGCATTATCAACTCCTTTGCAAACACTCCCATTAGGCTATACGTGATAAAACTAAGAGTTAAACCTAAAGAAAAAAGAAGACTGGCTATGAAAGCTCTTGATCTAGCAGATTTTTTTGCAGATATATATGTTAAAAAAGTAGGTAGAACTGGAAAAAGACATGGCGAAAATGCAACAATTATTCCAGCAAGATAGTATATTATAAGAGTGTTCATAGTTCCACAACTGAAAGTCTTTTTGTCTTTATTAACTTGATTATTAAAAAACAGACTTTAATTACTTTTTCGACTTGGTATATTTTCTATAAGCACTAATAGCTACAATTACAACTAATATAGATATAAGCAATACATACACTAACTCGCTTTTAGACTTGACTGAAACTTGAATTAACCTATCTTTTACCACTCCACCACCTATAATTTTAAAAGGTATAAGATAAAAACCTGGAACGACGGTTGAATCAACATCTATCGTTAATGTAAATGAAACAGTCTCTCCTATGTTTATATCTTTTATGATCTGGGGACTTACCTCTACAGTTATCCCGGGCGGTGTTTTTCCCACAATTAATGCTAATTCATTTATAGTTCCAGTACCGCTATTCATAACTTCAATTATAAATTTTGTACGTTCACCAGCTGTCACTTCCTTATAGAAGTTTGTGGTTTTTATTGTGATATTATATCTAGCAATGATGTTGATACCCATATCTATTTTTGCAGTGCTATATCTACCGATAGCAAAAAGAGTAATGGGTATAGGCTGGGGCTTTATATCCTCGGGAATTATAACTCTAAGTTTCAATTTTTGGGAAGAGGTAGAATCTAAAAATATACCTCCCAATACGTTTCCTAATTCATCTAGTATCTGTACTTTCACAAAATTAGGGACACTTAAGTTAAAATAGACTTCTGTTCCACCATATCCTTCGTTAATTATAGTGAATGAAATCTCAGTTATTGTTCCTGCATATGAATCTACATATGGATGAGATGACTCCAATCTCAGTTCATCACGAGCTTCTATTACATTGACAGTAATGAATAAATGAGATATAGCTCCTTTACTGTCGGCTGTAAGATTTATAACATATTTTCCAACATTTACATTCTCAGGAACACGAATATTTAGGAAAAGATCGATTTTATCACCCGGATTAAGTCTTACAGTTCTAACGATTCTACCTTGACTATCTTCAAGTCTAACAGCCCAGTTAACAGGACCATTAACATTTAAGTTGATGTCACTTGTTTCATCTAACGTATTAGTTACCTCTATTTTCAATTTTAAAGAACCTCCTTTAACACAATTTATCGAAGGATACTCAGTATTTAGAAACTTCCAATCTCTTTCCTCTACATGAAAAGTTATACTGGTATTTTGAACAATAGACGAATATATGAAACTTAGAACCACATTATAAATACCTGTTGAATTTCTTCCAATACCTATAGACAACTTGAATTTCTTAGATTGTGACGAATCTAAACTAATTTTTTTAACTTCTAAACCATTCTCAGTCATAAAATTGGCTTCCCAGTTACTTGGAGCATATATATTTACTGTAGCTTCCTCAACAAATTTTCCTTTATTTTCTATAACTATATCAATTTCAGCATTATCACCCTGCTTGACTATAAGTTCTTTTGCCTCTAAATTTATGTTGAACGCAGGATTAAGGATAAATAAACCGAGAAAACCTCCCGAAGCTTGAGTAATATGCTGGGCTATTTCCTTATATTCGTAGCCTCTCTTATAAATTTTTATTTTATAGTCACCAGTTTCTATGGATGTAGTAAATATGCCTTGTCTATTTGTTGTTAATCTCCTAACAAGCACATTTTTTGAGAGATCAAAAAATTCTACAGTTACATTATAGAGTGGAATTAGATCTGAATTAACAACTTTTCCAGATATAGATACTTGTGCATAGATAGCTGGAATATATTCTACTAAGCTAATAAGCAATAATATCATTACCATCAATGCATATACTTTCTTCATTCCTATCATTATGATACCTAAAGGCACAATTTATTATTATTTTTATCCTATTTAAGTAATTATTATATATAATAGAAATATTGGGAAGAAAAATGAAGATTTATATAGGAACATCTGGATGGAAATATTTCTGGAATCCTGACGGGCTTAAATGGTATGTTGAAAATACTCCTTTTAATGCTATTGAACTGAACATGAGCTTCTACTCGTTCCCAAGACAAAGACAAGTTGAAAGATGGGAAAGAGAAGGGAATGATCTTAGATGGGTTGTGAAAGTTCATAGAAGTATAACACACATGAGAAAAATGTCGCTTAAATCAATAGCTACATGGAAAAAGTTTAGAGAAGTTTTTTCTCCTTTAGAACAAAAAATCGATCTATACCTGTTCCAGTTTCCGCCAAGCCTAGCATTCTCAGAGAAGATATTCGAGAGAATAATATCATATTATAGGGAGGGAGAAATCGGAGAGAAAATGGCTATAGAACCTAGACATGAATCATGGTTTAATGAAAAAGTAGAAGAAAAATTTGCTGAACATGACATTTTAATGGTCACACCCGACTCTCCCATGTTTAACGGTTTACCCCAAAACAAACTGTTTAAGACAACAGATAAAGTATATCTTAGAATACATGGAAGAACTGAATGGTACTCACATATATATTCTAGTGAAGAACTCGAAGAACTAGTAGAGAAAATACTGGAAACAAAGACAACAAAAGCATACATATTTTTGAACAATGATCATGGAATGCTGCCAAACGGAGAAGAACTAGTAAAGATATTTACCAGAAGAGGATATCCTGTAACTAGAGAATAACTATAAAGATGCCTACATATGTTAAAGACCACCATATTAGGACTTGACCAAATAACCAGCTCTATAACCATTGCACTAGCAAAATCCAGAATGATAAACTTACTAACTATAGTAGATGATACATATGTAAAAAATCCCTGCCTAGATGGTATCCTCTACTCAACTATAGATATAGGTAAAAGAAAAGTAAGTGCAACATACGAAAAGATATCGAAAATAAACCCTAGCCTAGACATAATCCTCTACGAGACAAACTCAATAAAAAAGGTTGTATTAAAAATAGATAAGAACTCAGACATAATTATACTGTCTAAAAAATTTCTAAAAGAAATAAAGGACAACTCAAAAAATATCTCTAAAACAATAGTGTACTCAGTGATCAAAGACGAAAAAGGATACATATACATTATCCATAAACCAACTGAAACAATACTCGAACAACTAGAAGAAAACAGCACAGTAACACCAGAGAACTGTTACAAAAGCCTCCAAGCAGATATCATAGGCTTATTCACAGCATATGAAGCTCTAAAATATCTCAGAAACAAATGTAAAAACAATATCTTAACCATAATAGACTTTAGAAAAAACCAAATCTATACCCAGACCTATTAATCGATAAACTTACAAGGTTTAAACAATCTTTCTCGGATCAATCATCTTTATTCCCGGTATTTTATCGTATACATTATCTATCGATGTTATACAATGATCATAAACCAATCTCATGCTTAACATAAGCATAAAGTATATCAGTTTCAATTATCACAACTGTTTCCTCCTCTTAGCTCTCTTAACAACATCCTTCCTAGCAGCCTTCTCCGCTGACTTTTTTAAGAGTATTCCTCCCTTTTCTAGTATCAAGCCAGCCATTAGCATATTCACCTGGTTTAAGAGGAAGAGGAATAATGATGATAAAACTTCCAGCCGGTATCACAACAGCCCTCGTTTTACGAACCCCCATTTCCTTGGGAAGAGTTAACTGTCCGCTCTCATCAACTACAACTATCGACATTCCAACTCTAGGAATATATAATTACCGCTTATAAAATATATTTTTCCCATCTTATAAAAAATAACCCACTAATCGAAAGAAAATAAAAAATCTAAACTCTGATCCCTAACTTTAAGATCTTTCTCTCAATCTTTTATAAAAACTAATATATGACCCAAGAAATCCCATAAACGATTATGTAAAGTCTTATGCTACTATCAACATATAATCTTTGAATCTTTAACAATTAACATTAGCTTCAAAACTAGAATATATTATTAAAACTGTTTCTCTAAACCAGTCTTTAACACTCATAACCTCTTTCCTTTTTAAATGAACCACTAGCCTCATCCAAATCTTCATTAGCTATTTCTATCAAAAGCAAAAACATCCTCGATCATCTTATCACTATTCCATCTCTCTCAGCATAGTAGTATACATAAGCAGGTCTTTTATACTTCTCAAACTCATCTCTTGAAACTATAAGAATTTCTGGTACGATATCCAGATAAACAAGCCTCCTCTCAACCTCCATCCAAAAACATCCTCTAACCTATTATCTAGTTTCTTTTTTGTGACTATCAATGTATCCCAGTCACTATCCTCCCTATAATCCCCCCTAGCACGAGAACCAAACAAAATAACCCTATCTACCTCAACCCCGTACCTCTCAGTAACATCAAAGATTACACCCTTAATCCTCTCAAGAACCCCCTATCCATACTCAAAAATATAAAACAATTTACTAATTTATAAATTAAGTTGGTTAATCATAAAAATTTACAGTAAAATGTCATTCAACGAATATAGAAACTAAAAGTTTCTTCAATAAAATTCTCTAACTTTTCATAAAATTTTCGAGAGCTACATCTTAAATCTCTTAAAAACCAAAGAATATTTAACAGATCTATACTTAACCTTTTATTACAATAGATTTATCAATCATCTTCTTATACCATTTCCGGTATATTTCAGGAGTTGCAAAATGTATTTCAAACGGAGCTAAGAGATCCCCAAGCTCTCGTAGTATCTTCACTCGAAGCTCTGCCTGAAGCCTAGGCTTTAAGGGAACCTTACTAGAAACAATCAAAATATCTATATCACTCACACCAGGTATAGCCTTATTCTTCACAACAGATCCAAAAACAATTACCTCTAAATCATTATCGCCCAAAAGCCTACTTGCAATATCCCTTATCATAACCGCATATGATCTAAAATCTTTAAAATATTTCTCCTCCTCCTTAACGATTCTCTTATGAATATCCATCAAAGACATCCATCTATCACCTCAATAAACTTATCAAATATTTTCAACATCTCCTTAATCTCGATTCCTTCAAAATATACAGGATAATACCTAGAAGCTATATAAGCACTCTCAATGTTTCCTATAATACTCGCATTTACCTGGTAAAACTCCCATAAATCAGTACAGAGATTTTTCGACTCCCTAAACAATCTCCTCAATGAATGTGTTTTAGGAAACTCTCCTACCTTAGTAGCTAAAAAATATTTTAAAAGAAGTTGCATCGCCTGCTCAATATTAAAAGCAGCCAAATTGTATTCTTCTTGAGTATAGAGATATTTAGCATTTTTATAAAAACTTAGTGCTGTTCTCCTTAAAAAATCATACTCCATCAATAAACCCCTAGATAATATATCTAAACTTACCCATATTAAAAATACCTTATTAAAACCTAGAAGAGTCATTGCAGAGCATTATCCCATGCCTATTGAATATAAAGAGATTGCCAAATGAGAAAAAGTGCCTACCATATAAAGAAAAACTTTTCATAATTCTAAGACTCTGCCCAGCATAGAATTTCTACAGAAAAAAGCAACTATCTATACTTTAAAATTAAATTCCCTGTGTAATCCCAGTCATTGTAACAGACTTAAACATTTTCCAGCTAAGGAAAAAGGCTAATGCCAGAAAATATTTAGTAGAAGAACTTATATCTAACTAACAAAGTGATATATAGTATGGGGTCTCTTCTCGAAGAAATAAAGATTATTAGGAATATGCTAGAATTTGTTATAGAACAAGTTATAGGCGTCGAAGAACCAGAAGAATGGGAAAAAATTTTAATTGAGAAAGCACTAAGCGAAGAATCCTTAAGTGAAGAAGAACTATGGGAAGCTTTAGACTCGGAATAAAAAAGACAGCACTTAAAACATCCAAAGATACAAGAAATATAAGGAGAAATTTATAGAATTGTTTAAAATGCTTAAAAACAATCCTATTCCCTATAAGAAATTTGATATAGTCAAGTTAAAGGGATAAAAGCAGACATACATAATCCTGCCGCTTTTTTAAAATACACAGTCTTCCAAACATCTATTTCTCGGGATTTTTCAAGTACTTGTAAATATTGTGTAAACTGCCGAAACTGCTTAGATATATTAAAAAGAACTTTAAGTTTTGTCTCATAATGTCTATGGCAATAAAATACTTTATCGATAAAACATAGCCTTAAGAGTCTCTTATAATACATCGACGACTACTGGTATATTTCTAGTAGAATCCTCTAGCTTAACTCTAGCAAGTTCTTTGGTCTCAGGATAGTTTTTCAGACATCAACCTATAAACGAACGATAATAACCGTCTATTTATATCCTTCCTTTCCTATTAGAAAAGTTTAAATAATTATTCGTTTTGTTCATAACAAACTGAACAAAGTGAGAATATGTCCCTAGACTATCTTGCAATAGTGTTAAGCAAGTTCGGGCTCCCACTTGTAGCCGCAGTTGCTATATCTAAACTGGTTAAGGAGTCGAGACCAATGACTCTCACCGAGCTTTCAAGAGCTACTGGCTATGCTAAGAGCCATCTCTCAATAGCTCTAAGGCTACTCGAAGAAAAAAGTATGGTAATGAGAATAAAGAGTAAAGGTAGGAGAGTCCTCTTCGTAGCTAGCCGGAACGCAGTACTTAAACTCGTGAAGGAGTATATCATAGAGCTAAAGAACGAAATAACCTATTTATCATCTGAGTTTTCCTCTCAACCACTAGGGAAAAAGTTGATGTGTTTCGAAGAGGAGCTTGAAAGGCTTCTAGAAATTTTAGAATAGGTGATTTGCATGGACCTTGTAGATAATGCAATTCACATAGCCCTACTTTTAGATGAGGAATTAAAGAATGCTAAAGTGCTTAATGAGATAGTATCTCTAGTACAAAAAGAAAGAACTAGGAGAATAGTTCTCCACATAATATCATCGTCGCCTCCTCCTCTCTACATAGAAAAGCTTAGAGATACCCTTGTGAATAACATAGCTTACACTATAATAGTAAAGTATGAAGGGGCTAATATTAAGAATATGGAAAGGCTATCCTCTGAAACGGGAAGACCTCTTTACATTCTACGTTAAATCATAGGGATCAGAGAGATGAAGATAGTTAATGCAAGGTGAAAAAGCATGGTCTTTGAGGCAGTTATATCATCCGATAGAACCATGATAAGCAACCATCATGGTAGAGA
>Ga0164318_10002987_pt1 | contig 15887 bp, 17 predicted proteins | sample GuaBasSedimGuay9_FD_113734 | JGI IMG/M metagenome (GOLD analysis project Ga0164318, IMG submission 113734) | Subseafloor sediment microbial communities from Guaymas Basin, Gulf of California, Mexico - Guay9, Core 4571-4, 0-3 cm | ecosystem: Environmental > Aquatic > Marine > Hydrothermal vents...
ACCAATTCGATCTCTTTATCCTTATACCTTTTAAAAGCCCCTTCTCTCTTTTTTAGCGAACGAAAACACTTTCCTCCCGCACAATTTTTGTACCTGTCACATATTATTATACCGATTTTAACCGTATCCGCCATTGCTACCTCCTTCTTATACGAAATTATATCACAATAAATGGATTTGACAACAAATAAAAAATATAATAGCATAATCCAAAGGAGGTTGTAATGAAAAAAATTTTTCATCTCTTGATTATTTTTTTTACTTTGATCTTTTTAATCTCCCCGGCAAATGCGGAAACACATGATTCGAACGGTTACTCCACAAACCATCCGAAGCATAGCCCGACACAAAAAATCATTTACGAAAAAGGAGTTCCTCGATACTCTGTTACTCCTACAGCTCCCCCCACATCACCGGTCAGAATGTGTGCCGAATGGGAACGCGTAAATGCTGTCCTTGTCAGATATCCCTTAGGGCTTCCCTGGGATATGCTGCAGGATGTTGCCCAACAACTCGAAATTAAGTGCCTCGTTTCGAGTTCCGATTTATCAAGCGCTCAAAGCGATTTTTCATCCCATGGCATCACTAACGTATCGTATGTGGTAACGAACACAAATTCCTACTGGACGAGAGATTACGGTCCGTGGGGAGTCTTTGACGGCAACGGAGATTATGGAATATCCGATCATGTCTACAATAGAGCTGATGGTGCAGGGAGAACGGATGATGATCAGTCCAATTGGGATCTCGCCCCAGCTCTCGGCGTTCAACTATGGAAAACGGAACTTCGACATACCGGAGGGAATTTTATGACCGATGGTCACGGCATTGGATTCTCCTCCGATGAAATATACGATTACACATTTAACAATACAATATCACACGATTCAGTCAATACACTTATGAAAAATTACTGGGGAATAACAAATTATCACACCTACACCGATCCTCTCGGTTCATACATCAATCACATCGATTGTTACGGGAAGTTGCTTTCCGACGAAGTGGTTTTAATCATAAGAAACGGGGTTGATGATTCCGCACTCGACGCAATTGCAGATTCTTTTGAAAATACTCCCGATTGCTATGGAAGACCATATAGAGTCTATCGTGTAAACGCACCTGACAATCACAATGCCGCTTACTGTAATTCGGTTATTCTTAATAATAGAGTTTATGTTCCTTTAACAGGGTATAGCAATGAGGATGATTCTGCGATTGCCGTTTATCAAAGTGCAATGCCCGGATACGATATCATAGGTATAAACGACCCCGGAGGGAGTATAGCATTCGAAAACACCGATGCTATTCATTGCAGAACAATGGGGCTTTTTGATCCCGGAATGCTTTTTATTGATCACAAACCTCTCGGTGACCAATCCCCAACAGCACCAAATTATCATATAGACGCTTTTATAAAAGCTTACTCCGACTCTTCTTTAAAATCAGACTCACTACTCATCTTCTGGCGTCTAAAAGGCAATTCGACATTTAACACAACGACACTTACTTACGACAGTACAAATTATTATTCCGGCAATATTCCCGGACAAACATCCGGTTCAACTGTTGAGTATTACATATACGCCGTTGATAATTCCGGTCGACATGAAGCCGATCCGCTTGTAGCTCCTGCCGGTTATTACACATTCCATGTCGGAGATCAGCCTCCTTCCATCAGTCACACACCTATTACCGACTTTTTATATACAAATTGGCCGGCAACGATTATAGCTACAATAACGGATGAAGGTGCAGTAAATACGGCACTGGTCGAGTATATTCACAATGATACGACATATTACGACACAATGGTCAATACATCCGGTAACACATATGAAACAGATTTCGGCATATCCGTAAATGTGGGCGACTCGATATCGTACAGAATAAAAGCACAAGATAATACCGGTAATATTGCTTTTTATCCCGATTCCGGCTATATAACATTTCATATAATAGATAAAATAAATGTAGGTATCATTGATCTGGATCCTACTCCGAGTACGGGACCATTAATCAGTTCCTACTGTGACTCAGTTTGCACATACCGGTATTTAACATCCTTCCCATCCGATTTGAGTCTCTACAATAATCTGTTTATATGTCTCGGTGTATACAGTAATAATACTACACTAAGCAGTACGCAAGCAAGCAATCTGGTCAATTTTATGAATAACGGAGGCAACGTGTATATGGAGGGTGGAGATTGCTGGTATTACGATGCATCTCACACTGTTTACGATACATCTTTCGGTGTAAACCCCATATCTGACGGTAGTACAATTAGTTACGATTTAACAGGAGTGAGTAGTACATTCACAAACGGAATGAGTTTTTCATATAATGGTGATAATAACTATATCGACGAAATAGGAACAACCGGTAGCGGTTATCCGATTTTTAACGAAAACGGAACGGGAAGAGCCGTTGCAAATGACACGAGTGGCTATAAATCCGTAGCTTTTACATTCGAACTCGGAGGACTTGTCGACGGTTCATCACCAAGTACGAAGGATTCCTTAATCCGTGCCATATTCGATTTCTTCGGTGTGACAAGCGGTATAAAAGAAAACTCCGTGTCTAAAAAACAATGTACCGAATTCTCGGTAAAATCCCGCTTTTATTGCCGAGAGATACACATAGAACTGCTTATGTCTAACGATAACTTGGTAAATATCTCCCTTTACGATATTTCAGGAAAGAAAATCGGTGAAATATACAATGGGCAAATTAAATCCGGGAAACATCATTTCACAATGAATGTCGCCAATAAGATAACAAATGGCATCTACTTCGTAACCGCTAAATCAAAAAATCACTTTAAATCGTCCAAAATTCTAATTGTAAAATAGGGAAAAAGGCTCTCCTTCGGGAGAGCCTTTTTCAAAATATTCCGATACTACTTTCCAAATTATCTATGATTCTATCATTTTTATCAATTGTAAATTCCCAGGCGGCAGTGGCATTACCTGTGTAATATCGCAAGAAAAGAGGAATAGTAAGAATAAATGTTAAATAATCGCCCTTTTTATAAAGGTAATACCCGTAGTATGCAAAAGCACCGTTTACCACAAGCGCTACCAATCCATCCTTCAAGTGCCCTGCTAAAATCTGCCCCGAGCCCGGGACTATGTACGATATATATTTGTTAAAATAAGGATTAGAAAATCTAATATTATAATTTAAATCTTTCAAGATTCTCGATGATTCTCCGTAATTGTGCAATTTCCCCAAACTTAAAGCAAAAAGTATACTGTCTCTTTTATCTTCCGCCCCCGATAGGAGTGAAGTTAAAATATCATATTGATTATTTTTATACATAGATCTGTAAAGTTTATACTTCGTAATATCACTATGTGAAATAGCAAACGCCATACTGTAATATCTTGCCGCCAAGGGATATTTCTCCGTTTTATAGAACAAATTCGCCATATCGTTAAATATTTTTACAGAATCCTCTTTCCCGTAAAAGAGCTCTCTGTTATACTCAACAATAGCTTTATTATAAAATCCTTTTTGAATCAGTGTATCCGCTAAATTTACAGTGGAAACCAAAATCAAAAGAAAGTTTAAAACCATTTCTCAAACCGAAACTTTATCAGTTCTTTCCGTTTATACATATCAGATTGATAACGATTATAGATCTCACATGCTTTATACGAACCGTAAATATTACCGAGGTACAACATTCCCCCTATTGATCCGTAAATATAACCCATGGTTTTATTCCCGTCACGAAAAGAAAAATAACTTGATATAACAGGAGAAAGAACCAAAAGAAAAGAATAGATACCGTCAAAGGATCTCCCTGCATAGAATTTCCCGCTTCCCGGAATTATTGATGACATAATCGCTCCTAAAATCGGATATTTTTTACCGGGTGGCGAATCAATTTTAATAAATCTATTTGCCATTGTTAAATCATCTTGTAGTATATATGAAATTCCTTTCAATGTATCATTTGATATAATTGATCTTGCTCTGTCAAAATCACCATTTAAGAGATAAGAAATCCCTTTCAAGTTATTAATATATTCGGTTTTTGATAATTTATCCAATTCTTCATTTGCTCTACCAAACTTCCGGAGTTTTATATATAATTTTGCTATCCTCAAATGGAGAGAATCAGCATTGTACTTCATACTGCTATCAACCACTAATCTTTCATATTCCACAATTGCATCGCTAATATCTCCATCCTTTTCAAGATAGGAAGCAAACGTCCCATCTAATCCATTACCAAAAACGGGAATAAAAAACAGAAACAAAATTAAAGCGAGTTTAATTATTTGTGCCATTCGGGAAGATCCTTTAGTTTGTATCCTCTTTTTTTTACGAAAACAACCGGATAATACTTGTTGGCATAGTTCCAGGCAGTAGGATTGCATCTTTCCAGTCGGTCAATAGCCATAAAAACGCCTTTTATTCCGTATTTCGATATGGATTGTTCGGCAAAATGCGAACAACTCGGTTCAAAAACACACACATCTCCCTGTTGCTTTGATATGGTATTTTGATAAAGCTTTATAATCGCTTTTATAATAAACCGATCTTCGCGAAATTGTTCGTATTTTTTTGTATTTATGGAATCCGATTTAAGGGGATTAAGAATTAATGTAAGTAAAATTAAGTTGGCTACCATTTCATCTCTTTCAATTTTATCTCCGGCGGGATTTTATAGTTCTCTATACTATCGGGAAGTTTCTCCCTGTAAATAACACTGTCATAGTCTATTTGAGAAACTGCCGAATCTTTATTTATCCTTGAATAATTTTTAATGCGCATTGGAATATTTCTATTATTCACTCTTTTATAATTTCCATATACGGAACGTTTTACAACATTATTGTCTCTATCTATTACTTCAATGCGGTTAATAAGATGGTTTTTATATACTATTTTAATAAATTTTAACTTGGATTTAGAATCCGTCGGTGAATAGTATTTTGTCAAAACACCGTTTTTATAATCACTTTTTACAAGGATCATACCCAATTTAGTGAGATATTCATCCTTAAAAACAGGAATTAAACTTTTGGATACTTCAGGAGAATTGGAATAATTGCTTATTAATTTAAATCCTTCCCTTGTTTCGGGATAATAAATAAATGTTGTATCCCCCCTATTGAATAGAACCTGATCAACGGGATAGTTAACATGCATAAGATAATAGGAAGGGGGATTCATATAGAATCTCCCCTTTACCGTATCATTTTGAATTTTAGAAACATTGATCTGGGTAAAAAGTCCTGTAAATGTCGCTATAACTACAAACGATAGATTCAACATATAAGAATAATTTAATAAGTGGTTGATGTTGCTGCGGCTAGTATTACAAAATAGTATACTGTAAAAACAACGGCTTCAACTACTGCACCCACTACACATCCTGTCAGGGCATTTTTCGTTTGAATACTCTTACCCACGGATTTATACTCTTCCGTATAAGCCGCCACATACTCCGGTGATTTTCCCAGAAGACTCGACGCCTTTGGTGATGGTTCCATAATATAAGCTGCACCAACACCTAGAAGACCGAATAGACACCCGGCGGCAAACCATAAACCACCGCTTGTATTAGCTCTGGCATCTCTGTCCGCAGCTACTATAGCTGAAGATGCAGAATCAGAGGCATTAACTAAAACCGGCGTAATAAGTAACATTGCAACCAACAATACAACGAAAGCTCTTTTAATAACCATATTCACCTCCATAAAATTTCTCTAAAGATAGATTATCATAGAAATATTGCGTCTGTCAAGGTTTATTATAAATTGTTTCATGAACCTGCAGTTGCTAAAATTGAATAAAAAGCAATAAGCATTAACTTTATAATCGATATATAATAGTATATGGCATAAGCAAATAAAACAACACTCGTTCCGACCAGACATCCGAATCCGGTATAAAATAACTGTTTGTTTCTTTTTATAGTTTTATACTCGTCGACATAGGCTTTCAAGGCTTTTGACGGCTTCCCCAATGCTCCTGTCAATTTCGGTCCGGGTACAAATATAACAGAGGTTCCCACACCTAAAACATTAAACAAAAGTCCGGTTCCGAACCATAAAACCTTCTGTGTCATTCCAATACTCTTTATTGCGTCTTCTCTCCCTTTTTCAGCCGCAAATCGCTCAATCTTTTCATCCATCTCTCCATCAAACGCATATGTTATTATCGGCAACAAAAACAACACTACCGAGAGATAAAATGCTATGGCTCTTTTCCATCTTTTAATAAAAACCATGATTTTCATATTATCATACAATTTTTTGCATGTCAATTTAATCAATAGATATACTATAGATATTCTCCCTGGCAGTGGCAATTAATAAAAAGTATACTCCGTAAATGGTAATTCTTATAAAAGTTCCCGCCCACGCATACCTCGTTTGAATAGTTCTACCTCTTAATTTGTATTCATCCGTATAAGCCGCCACATACTCCGGCGATTTTCCCAAAAGGCTCGACGCCTTTGGTGATGGTTCCATAATATAAGCTGCACCAACACCAAGAAGTCCGAACATACATCCTGCTCCTAACCATAATAAGCCGTTGGTATTCGTCTTAACGTCTTTATCGGCTGCAATAATAGCCGATGATGCGTCCTGCGAGGCATTTAGTATAACAGGACTAACAAGCATCACAAAAGCCAATAAAATGGTAATAAATCTTTTTATATTCACACACTCCTCCTATTATTAAATATCTCAATATCACTCGAGCAATACATTTTCATAATACATTCAACATAATTTAATGAAATGACTATTAAAATCATCATATCACATTGTTTAAAACCCAAATCATCCTCATCCTTTAAACCAATTCTCGCTATGATGTTAAGTTAAATATTAATATGCAATAAGTAATAGCAAAAACTATACATCCCGTTATGGAATAACGAGTCTCAATATTCCTCTTTTCGGATTTGTATTCTTTCGTATATTTTACAATATACTCGGGAGATTTACCTATTAGAGCACTCTCTCGCGGTTTGGGGTCATCCATAATTGCAATCCCAACACCGACTAAGTTCGTCAAAAAACCTGCGGAAAACCACAAACAACCGTTGGTATCCTTTCGAGCATCCCTCTTTGCCCTATGAACTGCATAAAAATCACTACTACCAAATGCAACTGCTTTTTTATCGGCAAAGAGTGTTGATGTAACCGTGAATAGAAAGATGAGAGAAACCAGATAGTACTTTATAAAAGAAGATTTCATCTTTTACCTCCCTTCATACTTTTAAATGCAAACGTACATATTTTTTCTTTCGATATTGTTTTTACCCAATTCACAACTTTTTGCGGTATCGTTAAAATGCGAACCACCATGATAAATAAAAACGCTTTTCACTCTCTGCAAAAGGAACCTTAAATATGAAAATATGATAAAGTACATTATATAATCTCTATCTTCGAGCTTGAGATTCTCGGTTTTATCTTTTTTTAGCAGATAAAGAAAGTAAACTATTTTAACGACACTTATCATACTTCATTCCTCCCCGGGTTTTGAGGAGGGAATCCTCCTCAAAACCCACGGACAATTCCTCTCCCTAAAATTAATTACCTCCGCCTCTGAAAAGTATTCCGGCTCTTATTTCCAATCCGCTGTCAAGAAAATCGGTCGTGACAAATCGCCCTGCACCTTCTATATAAACACTCGTGTAGTATGAATTTAACATAACAAAACCAATTTTAGGTCTTAGCAAGACTCCTCCAATGGAGCTATTGGGATTAATATCTTTCCTCGCATAATCGTATTCAGCTCCGAAATCAAAACCGAAATACGCCGTATTAACTCCCGGATGAGTAATATAACTATATCCTATACTGGCTGCGATTCCAGCTGCCACAGGCCAATCGAGATTTATACTTACTCTCGAATTATCCGTAGTTTCCGTAATAAATGAGCAATTGAGCATCAAAACCTTTTTATAATGCCCGGCATAAAGATGATCATAGGTAAACGTATTCCACATATACCCCGTTGAAATCCCGAAAGAATTTTCTCCTTTACTCCGTCTGACTTTCCTTGCTGTTACATTATTCGATACGAGGATTCCGTTTTTAACCAACTCGGATAATGATTTTCTTTCTCCAAGCACAGTCGCGGCAGCTTTCGCCGCATATTCGATCTCATCGGGGTCCGAAAGATTGAGATTTTCATTTATCACAAATTTCTTCGATAGCAAATCCAGAACATCCATCCTTATAATCAATGTTTCGTTGATATAGTAGTATTTAAATATAACTACTTTTGTGTACTCTCCATTGCGAAATTTGTCAGCAATCTTATCTTTGTCGCCCCAGTAATTAGGTAACATACTATCGCTAACCGTTGACACACTATAATTGTACTTGCCGCTCAAATCATCGATGAACAAGCTGATAAATGACTTCCTCGCATTTTCGTCAATCGTCGTCGGATTGTAGTCCAAAATTGCAATCTTTTCTCCGAATGCCCATAAAGGCAATACAAGCATCAAAAATAAAATGGCTCTTTTCATAAGTCCTCCTTAAAAACAATATTAAAATTTTTACATACCCCTTTCCCCGAATCTGAATTCACCCCTTGATGGAGAAGATTTCTACACACTGTTTTTTTTGCAACAGCTTTTTCTTCATATTTATCCTCCTTTTTCAAGTTACCTTTGTTAAAAACCTTTTCTAATGATACAAACAGAAACACCAAATAGAGAAAAATCATTATTCTTATGATGGTCATAAACAAGCTGGTTTTATTAAATCTAATTCTCATGCTATTATTTGTGCAATTTCCATGCCAAAACACTATGTCACGCTATTATATTACTTAGGATTTTTAAAAATTGAAAAGTGTGAATATTTTTCACAGTAGTGTGAAAATATTACACACTTTTTTAGTTAATCGGGAACTATTTTAACAAATCGACAAATCTATACCAGATCTCTTCCCCCTGTCCATTGAGCATCAATTGGAATCTCCCTTTACTTCCCCCACCTTTTATACCGAATTTATATTTCATTTCATCAATTAACGCTTTGAACTCATCGTTTCTATCCTCATTAACCGTGATGAAAACTCTATTCGTATCTCTGTTGCGAATAATTGATTCGATACCTCTATCGATGAGAAGAGATTGAATATATCTTATCTCTTCATCTTCATATCCCTCAAGTTCATTTTTGTAGATCTTTTCTTCTATACTTCCCGCAAAACTCTCCAATTCCCTTAATCGATATCCTTTAATCCGCTTTTGGAGTTTCTTTTCTCTTTCGATGAGCGTTTCCACTCCCACGATGATACTATCTTCATCCCTTGTCAGTATTTTCTTTAATGCATTTGTAATCTTTAGATTTTTTCGGTAATCATTTAAGGCTCTGTAACCGCATTTGAAGTGCAATCTTATGTTTTTCCTGACTTTATCAATTCCCGTAATCTTAAATATACCGATTTCTCCTGTGTTATTTACATGTGTCCCGCTGCAGTAAGAAACATCAACGCCTTCTATAGCAATAACTCTCTTCGGACCTTTAATATTGACTTTTTTTCTTACTCCTTCTACTTCCTCTTCGGTAAAATATTTTTTAACTTCGATATTCTTGAAAATTGCATCATTGACGAGTGTTTCGATTTCATCAATTCTATCTTCCGTAATAGTTCTCACATCGGTCTCAATGGATGAATCTTCTTCTCCCATATGGAATGAAACGGTCTTTATTCCATATTTATCTTCAATAATTCCGGAAAGCATGTGTTGTGCCGTATGCTGCTGCATATGATCGAATCGTCTCTTCCAATCGATCGTGCAATTTACATTTGTACCTTCGATTGCTTTATCCGCAACATGTACAATTTCATCATCTATTATAACAACATCAATGACATTTGTATCCCCGATAAAACCATGATCTCCCGTCTGTCCACTCGATTCGGGATAAAAATATGAATCTTTTAATACAACAGAAAACGTCCCGTCTTTATTACGATCACACTTAATAACATCGGTCCTAAATTCGGTCAAATATTCGTTATCCAAGCAGAGCTTCTTCATACTCAAGGCATTCCAATTGTTCAGGAATAATCACTTTCTTCGCTTCGTCTACATTAAAATACTTTGCTCCAATAGCATCATCACCTGCAATAAGATATTCGTCCACGGTAACAACCGCATAATTTATGATCAATATACTTCCGTACTCGTTCGTATCTATCGATTTAACGCTGAGAAGAGATTTGATTTTTCCCTCTACTCCCGTTTCTTCATGTAACTCCCTGAGGCATGCCTCTTCTGCTGTTTCCCCATATTCTATAAATCCGCATGGAAACGCCCATTCACCCACGTGTGGTGGAATACCTCTCTTTATGAGAAGCAAACGATTCTTATTTTTTACAATGCCGCAAACCGTAGGGGCGGGATTCTTATAATAGATAAACCCGCACTCGGGGCAAAATTTCCGTTTTTTATTGTTTATATTTTTTTCAATCAATTTCGCACCGCAAACCGGGCAATAGACATATTCATTCATTGAAATACCTCACTCGATGAATATTGATACTCCCCCCAAACCTCCATAGAATAAGGAGAAACCGCCGTTACTATTAATTTTATATACCCGTCCTTTACTCTGATAAAGTAAAGATGATTTTCCTTTATAACGGGATCGATTGAATCAAAAGCCACGCCTGACATATCTTTAAAAGTATCCGTTTTGACAATCCCCAAATCTTTTATGGAAATGGTGGAATTATCAGATCTATTAAACCATAGAAAACCGTCATGGGAAGGATATGTGGTATCAGGCGGAGAATATGGATACCAATTTTGAACAATTATATCATTATTTATCGGGTGAAGTGAATCAACAATCCCATTTGAAAAATCATATCCGTAGTAATAATCAATATAACAATCATTGTACATATCAATATATTTCCCGGAACAGGACGATAAGAAAAGAATAAAAAGCAAATAATAGATTTTTTTCATCCTGTAAATATATTCATATCCGTGAATTATGTCAAGAGAATTAATTCTGCTATCCCTCATTTGAATATGTGAAAAATTGTAGGGCATTGACAGATAAAACTCTATTTGATATTATGATAAACGGGTTTAAATTAAAGTGCTCCCGGAAATTGTATAATAGAAGATTCCTCCCGGCACTACAAAGATCTTGCATTTCCACAGAATTTGAATAAAAATCCAATTCTCTTTAATCGGTAGTGTACTTAAACAATCATAAGGAGTTATTATGAAAAAATTAAGACCGCTAATTTTCCTGCCCTTTGCTATCTTTGTCATTTCACTTCTTTATTTTACAGGATGCAGCTTCATAGACGATTTTATAAATGATACTTTAACAGGAAATGCGGGAGACACGCTGTGGACATACCAATTGCAGGATGCAGGCTTTCATATTTCTTCCTCCCCTCTTGCTATCGGACCAGATGGAACAATTTACTTCGCAGCAGGCGGAGGTGGGTGGAACAGTACCGATTGGGAACCTCAAAGAATATTCGCACTTAATAAATCCGACGGTTCACTGAAATGGAAAAGTGAGCAACTTGAAACATGGCATATAAACAGTTATATTGTTATCGGGGATGATGGAACCATTTATGTTTCATCAGCAACAAAATTGTACTCTATAAATCCTAATAACGGTAGTTTTAATTGGGTTTGGGAAGTGCCCCAAACATTACCGAACGGCACCGGTTCGGATGTTTATACATACGGAGAATTGGGGCCTATTGCTCTGGCAAGTGACGGAAGCATAATTACAAAAACATCCGGAAGCGGAAGCTATTCCAGGGCATTATACAATATTTCCACAAGCGGAAACATAAATTGGTATTATTTCATCTATTCCACTCCGGCAGGAACCCCAATTTCCGTAGGAAATAACGGAACAATCTACATATTTGACTTCACTAACTCCAATAACATGTATTGTATCAGAGCCATTAATCCCGATAACGGGGAGTTGATTTGGGAAACTACTGCTAATATCATGGAATATGCAAATAATATAGTTATAGCCAATAATGGAGATATAATTGCTTTTGTAGCTCAGGACAGCTTAGCGAGGATAGACTACTCAAACCATCAAATTACATGGAAAATTAATGTCGACAGCCATAAAAACAAATTTATCGATAATAACGGTAATTTGATTGTTTTTAACCAATACACCGGCTCTTCTCTCTATAATACATCTAATGGCAATTTGGTTAATAACTCTCTAACTTTGCCTCATGACTTGTTAATTGATGATAACAACCAATTATACGGTGTAATCTCAGATTGGAGTCCTCATTTGAGTGTAACGGATATTTCAGGGAATATTCAATGGGAAAGCGCCATGAATATTAATGGAGGTACAATTGCCCTATCCAGTGACAAAGTGGTTTATTTCATTTCGGACAACAATATATTCGCATTGCAAGCAGACGGAGCGTTAGCACATTCCGGTTGGCCAAAATTCTCACATGACAACAGAAACACATTCAATGCAACCAAATGGTGATTATTGATTAGAGAAATTTGAAAGATAAATTGATTGTTACAATGTGATTTGAGTATATTTACTGATTTAGTTTATAATTATTTGCGATTCCAATTCCTCATTGGTGTTTTATTACAAATAAACCGGATTTTGATTAAAATATGATTGTCATTTTTTTTATTTTTATTTATAATAACAGGAAATTGGAGGTAATATGAATTATTATTTGGCAATCGACTCGGGGACCAGTTCCGTTCGTTCTATCATATTTGATTCTACTTTCGAAATAGTCTCCGTTGCCCAGGAAGAACTGTCACTTATTTACCCTGAGAACGGCTGGGTAGAACAAGACCCGCATGAAATCATAGAACTTCAAAAAAAGACCATATATAACGCTTTGAAAAACGCCAATATTTCAGGCGATAAAATCATCGCCTGCGGCATTACAAATCAACGGGAAACAACGGTGATATGGGATAAAAAAACAGGAAAACCGCTATATAATGCCATTGTATGGCAGGATAGACGCACAGCCGATTTTATCGAATCAATAAAAGGGAAATACACCGATTTGATACGAAACAAAACGGGACTGGTTCCCGATCCATATTTTTCGGCATCCAAAATAAAATGGATTCTCGATAGATTTAACGGAAATAAGGATAATCTCGCATTTGGTACCGTGGATAGCTGGATAATGTATAATCTTGTAGAGGGACACCCCCACCTGACCGATTATTCCAATGCATCACGCACGATGCTATTCGATATAATCGACCTAAAATGGGATGATGAACTGCTGAGTCTCTTTGATATACCCAAAAACATTTTGCCGGATGTGCTTGATTCCAATGCCGATTTCGGTAGCATTAAAATAGACGGTTTCCATATCCCCGTAAGAGGTGTTCTCGGAGATCAGCAAGCAGCCCTATTCGGACATAAAGCCATTTCCCGTGGAGATGTAAAAGTCACCTACGGAACAGGCGCCTTTATTCTATTCAATACCGGAAATACTCCTGTATTTTCCAAGAATAACCTTTTATCCACTATCGCATGGGTAAAGAATGGCAAAACTACATACGCACTTGAAGGGTCCGTATTCATAGCCGGTGCTGTTATCCAATGGTTACGGGATAAGCTAAACTTTTTTAGGGAAAGTAAAGAATCGGAACTATTGGCATCGAATTCCGACAGTACAGGTGAAGTTTATTTTATACCCGCATTTGTGGGGTTAGGGGCTCCATACTGGAAACCTAATATAAGAGGAGCGATTTACGGGCTCACGAGAGACACGGGGAAAGCCGAAATTACGCGAGCTGCCATCGAAGGAGTAGCTTACCTCGTTAACGATATGTTAACAGCTATGACGAATGATACGGGAAACAAAATTCACAAACTCTTTGCAGACGGAGGTATGAGTAAAAACAATCTCTTTTTACAGTTTCAATCCGACATATCGGATCTCATTGTCAAAAGACCTGCAAACATAGAAGTTACAGCTCTTGGCTCCGTTTTTATGGCTTCGGGTAATGACAAATTCTCTCCGAAAAGTGCAAAAGAATTTATTCCTGCTATGGACGTAAATGAGAGAAAAAAGAAATTGAACGGATGGAAAAATTATATGGAAAAATTAATCGGAAAGGAATGATATGAAAAAAATCTTAATTTTGTCAATAACAATGCTTATTACCGCATATGTTACTGTATACGCATCGGACATCAATGAATATTACAAATACGGTGAATTCAATAAGTACATTGAGTTCGCACTAAAAAAGAAAAATCCTTCTCTGTACGACAAAATAGGCAAATCGTATTTCTTTATCGGAAATCACAAAAAAGCGATGAAATATCTCTCCCTTGCTTATGAAAAAACCGGAGATGTAGATCTCCTCAATTTCTATGCAAAATGTAAAATTGAAATTAATAACAGCTCTACCATAGAAAAAAGTATAAAAAACCACATTGCCAGTGATGTCTATGATACACTCGCCCTCGGTTTGTTCTATACAATACACATGAGAAACAAGATGCTGTCAAATTATGTCGATTCCATTCACTTGAAATTCCCATCCACAAGATTATCGTATATTGCAGAGAAGAATTTCCTCTACAATGGGTTATCTTTCATCTCCCCGGAGGAAAATCCGGACTCATTTTTATTGAATTTCATGTTAAAATACAGGGATACATATATTTACAATGAAGCACTTATTGTTTACAGCAAGCATTTATACAAAATAAAAGCAAAAAAACGACTATATAAAATTCTGAATGAACCTCTCGCAAGTGTTGAAACAAAATCAATTGTCATAGAAAAGCTTCTTAATCTAAATTTCCGTAGAGAAAAAATGAAAAAGATTTTGATTTCCACTTTGAAGGATTCACTTCTGAAACCTGATTTTATAGATAAAGATGAATGGACACTGAGAAAGAAACTAATAACAATTCGCTTGAGGCTCGATTTAGCAAGACTACTATTGAAAAGAGGCTATGCCAAAAAGGCGTTATATTACCTCAATGAAGCAGAATCCTATACATTACCATTTCTCCCCGGAATGACATACAGGCAATCTCTTGACTACTATAAAGCGATTGCCTATTTAAAATCCGGCAAATACAAAGATGGCCGAATTGCAATCATTGACGGGCTTATCTGTGGCGGGCAATATGATTTAAAACTTAAAAGGTTATATAAAAGGAACTTTCCGGGTTCTCCGCTCACTTACGGAAGAAAACTTAAAGAATATGAAGGTCCTGTTTTTCGTAACGCCACAAAGACTAAGGGGCTAATACAAATAAAAGGATATAGAGTAGCAACAGGAGATATAAATAATGATGGCTATCCCGATATTATTGTTGACGGCAGGCTGTTTTTAAACAAAAGAGGATTAAAATTCGTTGATGTAACGGAGAGAGCAGGTCTCGAAACGGATTATTCCGATCGCTTTTTCTTTGCAGATTTCAACAATGACGGCAAAGAGGATATATTGCTGGCTAACCATAAAACCGGCATATCAATTTATAAAAATACGGGTAACGGGACATTTAGAATAGTATGGCAAGATTCCTTGATGAGAAATTATTCAATGATTGCCCCCATTAATTACAACTACGATTCCCGTCCTGATATTTTTGTCTCTTCATCCGATTCTATTGGAGGAAAATTGACAATAATCGTAAGTAATGATAGTTTTCGTTTCAAGCAAAAGGAGTTTGTTTTCCCGGATGCCGGAAAGGTAAGCGGTATATCCGCCTTTAACAAAGCTGTTTACCTTGCCATATCCGATTTAGCAAAAAATTCTCTCATTCGGTTTAACAGGAAATCCTTTAAGGATTACGCAACGAAATTGCATATTGCAGGGATTAATCATGACGGATGGTGGGGTA
>Ga0164318_10002988_pt1 | contig 15886 bp, 14 predicted proteins | sample GuaBasSedimGuay9_FD_113734 | JGI IMG/M metagenome (GOLD analysis project Ga0164318, IMG submission 113734) | Subseafloor sediment microbial communities from Guaymas Basin, Gulf of California, Mexico - Guay9, Core 4571-4, 0-3 cm | ecosystem: Environmental > Aquatic > Marine > Hydrothermal vents...
AAAATCGCTGAGGTACTTCATAAAGAAAAAGCGGTTGAAGTTGAGATTGACTATGATGAGTCTCAGTTCGCCTTTAAAGATTTCCGTTCCTCTCCGTATAAGGCATACATTAATATTTCCATAGGCTGTGATAAACAGTGTACCTTCTGTATTGTTCCGAAAACACGCGGAGAAGAGATCTCTATTCCGGCCGATCTGATCGTTAAAGAGGTACAAAAAGCAGTGGAGAGCGGAGCAAAAGAGCTCTTTTTGCTTGGACAAAATGTTAACAATTACGGCCGCCGTTTTTCAGGGGATCAGGCAAAGATCAACTTTACTGAACTGCTGCGCATGGTCAGTCAAGTTGAGGGGCTGGAGCGTATCCGTTTTACGTCACCGCATCCGCTGCATATGGATGATGCGTTCATCGAAGAGTTCGCCTCCAATCCGAAAATCTGTAAAACCATGCATGTCCCGCTGCAGAGCGGTTCAACAAAGCTTTTAAAAGTGATGAAGCGCGGCTACTCCAAAGAGTGGTTTTTGAACCGTATTGACAAGCTGCGGAGTATGGTCCCGGATGTCAGTATCAGTACTGACATTATTGTCGCCTTTCCGGGTGAAAGCGATGAGGATTTTGAAGAGACGTTGGATGTGGCAAGAAAAGCAAAATTCGAGCAGATGTTCAGTTTCAAATACTCACCGCGTCCGCATACAGAAGCGGCAGAATATGACAATGCCGTTGAACCGGGAATCGCCTCGCAGCGGTTAAAACAGCTGCAGGATATGCATAACGATATTCTGGATACGCTCAAAACACGTCATCTTGGCAGAGTGTACGATGTCTATTTTGAAGAACTGCGTCCTGATGGCTATGTTGTTGGACGCAGTGACAATAATCATTTAATTAAAGCGAAGGGAAGTGAAGAGGTGCTTGGAACAATTCAGCCGGTAAAAATAATTGAAGCTGCCCGTGTAAGCCTGATCGGAGAGATCATTGCGTAAGCGCCTGCTTCGCTCTCTGGCTCTTTTCTTTCTTCCGTTTATTGCGTCGATGTTGGTTCGGTTCATCTATTATACCAGTAAAAAACGTTTCCATATCTCTAAAAATCTTCCTGACGAACCGGTGATTGTGGTATTTTGGCATGGAGATTTACTGATGCAACCTTTTCTCTATTATCGGCTGCGTAAACATCCGCGTATTCGTTTAATGATTAGTGAACATTTTGACGGACAGATCATTGCCAAGGCGATGCGCTTTTTTAAACTCGACACAATTCATGGGTCGTCAACCCGCAATGGCGCGAAGGTCTTGATTGCTGCTATACGTGCGCTGAAGGCCGGAGAAGATGTCGGTTTAACACCCGATGGTCCCAAAGGGCCGCGTCATGAAGTCTCTGACGGTGTGATAGTGATGGCACAAAAAACAGGGGCTAAAGTAATTGTTTTGGATTGTATTCCCAGTCGGTACTGGCAGCTGAAAAGCTGGGATCGGTTTACAATTCCGAAACCATTTGGTACTTTAAACTACTATGCATCGGAGCCTTTTTCGCTTGAAGGAATGGAATTTGAAGCGGCACGTGAACTTGTTAAGCTTGGGCTGCTTGAACACAATGTTCCATTGAAAGAGCCGTTGTAAACAGAGATGAAACAATCACTGCCGCATTATCGTCTTGCTTTTCTTGACTATCTTCATCAGTTTCGCGGCTATTCCGATCTGACACTTAAAACGTATGATGAAGCGATCAGTGAAGCATTGCCTTTTATCGAAATTGAACACACGGATGAGCAAATCATCTTGAATCTTATGCCATACCGCATCCATATCGCCTCATTAAAACCAAAGACTATTGCCAAGAAGTTGAGTGCATTAAGAAGTTTTTCTGAATATTTAAAAGAGCAGGGTGAACCGGTAGTACTGGAGGCCGATCAAAGTATAAAAGTTCCCAAAACTCTGCCAAAACCCGTTTTACATGAGCATATTGAACATGCATTGGAGTCTGCATCTTTGCAGGAAAGGGTGGTGGTTGTCCTGCTTTATACCTTGGGACTTCGTATTTCGGAACTGGCAGGATTGCGCCTGAACGATATAAAGGATGAGTGGATCCGGGTGGTAGGAAAAGGCAATAAAGTTCGTGACATACCACTGATAGAATCCAGTAAAAAATTGATAGATACGTATCAAAAAGAGCGCCATCCAATAGAATTCTTATTTGAGCGCTCTGGAGAAAGATTAAGCGAAAATAGTCTAAGATATACGGTAACTAAGCTGTTTAGGAAGGTTGGTCTTAAAGTGACACCGCATCAACTCCGTCATTCGTATGCTACTGCATTGCTTAACAACCATGCGAGAATTTCAGATGTTAGTGAATTACTGGGGCATGCTTCGATGGCAACAACACAGATTTACACCAAACTTGGAAGCACGCTCAAAATGGATAATTATTTGAATGCGCATCCGTTATGCAAGGGCAGTGATGCAGATCAGTAAAGTGTTGGCATATTTCTATACCAAAGTCTTTATAGGGATTGTCCACGGGCGTGCGCAGACGGATATTACGGTATTGACAGTTCGGGGCTCCTCTATTTCTCACCACTATACACGAAAATTTGATGGGATAGAATGTAGTGATGCTATGCAAACGTTTATTGAGGAGGCGGCAGAACTTTCACCCCTTTTCTTTACGGCCGTGCTATGTGATGCCGCTGAACAAGGTGCCATTCCAACCTGTTCAAAACAGCACGCGGGTCAATTTACCGATGTCGATTTTTTAGAATCGATCTGCTTTGATGAAAAATGGATGATCTACCTCTCTCGTGATGCCTTGTACCATCTGCAGGAGCGTTATAAAAGGATTGGGGTGGACTTTATCTTCTCTCCGTTTGCTCTGATTAAACAGTTGTACAAAGAGCAGATTAGTCGCGAACATGCCCTTTTTATCTTAAATGAGGAGACGTCTGTTTCTCTGGCAGTCTTTGACAAGGGGGAGTTCCAGTTTGCGGCTTATGAGAAAATAGGGGTGAGTGATCTTAGTAGTGAAAAACAGGATGATATTCCAAAACGTTTCAAGAGCATTGAAAAGATTCTGGATATATACTATCATGATGTGCGTTATAAGAGCAGCTTTATCGAGAAGATCTATTTGGCAGATACTCAAAAAAATACGGATACTATTGTCACACTTATGAAAAATGAACTCTTTATTGATGTAGAGTACGCCTCGATTGATCTAGCGTATGAAGTAGCTAAACTTGCTGCAACAGAGGCTAAATATGCTTTATAGTTTTATTGCGCCCCGGCCTAAAAGAGTTCTTGGAAATGAAGTTCGTCTGGTATTAATCTTTTTTGCGACTATTTCAACGGTTCTATTGGCACTGTATGGATTTTTTCTTTATCAAAACAAGGAGCTTCAGAGTGAGATGCAAGCATTGCAAGTGCAATATACTGAGATCGCAGAGCAAAATGAAATGTTGATAGACGATATTGAATTCATAGAAGAGCAGGCTGCTTTTACCGAAAGTATTGTTACCGGAAATACCATCATCAAAGAGCAGATTAACAACTTTATGGATCTTGTGCCTGATGAGATAGTTTTACACAAAGTGGTACTTTCAAATGGGACTTTGATACTCGAAGGAAGCACAACTGATAGAAGCAGTTTTCAAAATAAACTGCAGCTGCCTCTGAACTCAATGTTTCATGAGACGAATGTGACCTATAGTACGCAAGAAGATTCAACGCTGCACTTTATCTCACGCAGCACGGTTCAAAAGGAGAGCCGTCCATGAAAACAAGACGTTCTGTTTTTGATCTGTTAGTGACGGTTTTTTCCGCATTGGCTCTCTTGAGCATCTTTGTCTTTATGGTATTGGTACCTGAAGGTAAAGCGTATAATGCTCTGGCAAACGAGGTACAGAAAAAAGATGCTGAACTCTCTAAACTTCAAATGCAGTTTGATCAGCGCTATGATCACCATTCCATACTTCAGGATGAATATCGACAGGCTATGAAAGCAGTTGAACGCTCTTTTGATCAAGCGGAGTTTATTGAAAAACATGTAAGTGATGTCACAGCGCTTAAAGTCAAAATGCAAAAAACAAGGTATTCAAATGGTCTGTATGTCATCAAAGATATCGATGTTGCGGTCCGCTTTGAGTCTCCGAAAAACTTTTATGCTCTAATGGAACAGATCAACCGCAGCGACTGGATCATAGCTGTCAAAGCCCCCATTACATTTGAAGGTGTCGGAGATGAAATTAACGCAACGTTTTCTATGAACGTCTATTCGTTGAATTAAAAATCTGTTTCTATAAGTGTTCTTAGCTCCTCAAACACATCTATGTGATTAAAAAGATAGGGGCGAATGTCCGGACCAATATGCAGCTTTCGGCACGCTTCTTTAAATATTTTGGTCATCACGGTGGATTCGTAGGGTGCTATCAAAGTAAATACAGGAGTGATACTGACGCTGTATCGCCTTCCGACAACCAGTTCATTTTCTCTCTTCAGACGGTTTTTATCTCCCTGACGCATTAAAAAACCACTGTTTTTCAATGTTTTATCGATGCTCAGCACTGTTTGGCGTCTGGAGTCCGGTGTCTTAAAATAGAACAGTTCTTCCAGCTGGATGATTTCAGGCTCTTTATAAAGGCGGCTGTCTTCTTGTAGAAAATCGAATGTTTTACGGATACCCTGTTCATATTCTTTAAGCAGTGGTACTGCGTAACGGTGACGAAAAAGGTTGCGTTTATACTGCTCATTTAGATTGCTCTCATCCACAAAATACGTAATACTATGCTCTTGAAGATAATGCAGCAGGCTATCTTTCTTCTGTTGTAAAAGGGGTCGGATAAGGGTATGGTCATGCCAGGACTCCACTGCTTTTAATCCAAGAAGCTCATAGAGGCCGGACCCTTTGGATAACTGCATCAAAAACCATTCCAGCCGGTCATCAAACTGATGAGCAGTTATGAGGTTAGTATAGCCGTTTTGTTTGCAAAGTATTTCAAAAAATTCATACCTTACCGTACGTGCTTTGGCTTCAAAATTACTCTGCTCCAGATAGGCATGATGGATAAAACAGCGTTTATCAAAACGGCGCGCCAGTTCTTCAGCATATTCGGCTTCAAGATTGCTCTGCGCTCTTGTATGATAGTTGATCAGCGCAATATCGAAAGGGATCTTCGCATCAAGCAGGAGAAAAAAGAGGGCGCTTGAGTCAACACCTCCTGAAAAGGCAAGAAGATTTTTTCCTTGCTTTAATAAAGGGATAGTTTTCGGATCAAGCATGTCCGGTGACAGTGGCCATTAGGATATTACCTGCGATATCCGTGACGTTGGCACGATAGATGATGCCGAGTTTCAGTTCACCATCAATCTCTTTATCGTTGACAAAGATCTCACCGTCAATATCTGGTGCCCAGAGCAGTTTACGGGCAGATAAAAGATACTCATGCTCATCACTCTCCCCATCGATAATCAGCTCTATCTCCGTGCCAATCTCTTTCTTTAGGGATGCCGTTGTACTTTCCGCAGCAATCTCCCCAAGTTTTTCGGCACGCAAGGCAATGATTTCATCATCAATTTGTTCCATATCATATGCAGTTGTTCCCTCTTCGTTTGAGTAGCTAAAGACATTAATGCGGTCAAATCCAAAGTTTTTGGCAAAATCGCAAAGTTCGTCAAACATTGCTTCACTCTCTTGCGGATGCCCGACAATGAAGCTGGTACGGACAAATGAATTCGGCAGTGAGCGCATATAGTTTAACAGTTCAACGGTCTTCTCTTCGCCAAATCCACGTTTCATTAAGCGAAGCATCTCATCATTGATGTGTTGGATTGGCATATCGAAGTAGTTGTGAAACAGGGATGATGCAGCAATGGTCTGCAGCAGTTTCATTGTGGTGGTAGAAGGGTAGAGGTATAAAATTCTTGCACTTTTGACCCCATCGATCAGTTCAATGCGCTTGATGAGGTGAATTAGGCCGTTTTTAACATTTTGGTCGTGTAAAAATGAGCTGGAATCCTGTGAAACAAAGCTGAAATCATAGTATCCCTTGGCGACGAGTTTTTCAACTTCCTGGGCAATGCTGTCAAGGTTACGTGAGTGTAGTTTGCCTTTGAAAGAGGGAATCGCACAAAATGAACAGGTCTGGTTGCAGCCCTCGGAGAGTTTGATGTAGGCATGGTAGGTTGAACCGGTTACCACTCGTTCCGCCCCGTCGATCAGGTAGACTTCATCACTGAAACGGCTCTCTTTTTGTGCGAGCAGTTCATCGATCTTCTCATAATCACCGACGCCGGTAAAGATATCCACTTCACTCAGTTCTTTGGAAAGTTCGTCCTGGTAGCGTTCACTCAGACAGCCGGCCATCACGAGGGTCGAATCCTCTTTACGTATTGCATCGAGATCGATGATCGTATTTAACGACTCTGATTTGGCAGCATCGATAAAGCCGCAGGTATTGACGATGATCACATCAGCCTCTTCAGATTCATCTGTCAGTTGATACGATTGGAGCCGGCCCATCATTACTTCGGTGTCCACTAGGTTTTTAGTACAGCCAAGTGAGACGATATGGAGTTTTTTATTCATCTGTTTTACCCTCTTTAGATACGCAATTATAGCCAACTCTGCACAATCTAGTGCTACACTTGCATTATGAATACAAAATTCGATGTTTTAATTTTAGGTGCAGGTGCAAGTGGTTTGATGGCTGCTGCATGGCTTAATGCCCATTCAAAGCTGAAAGTCGGTGTGATCGAAGGTAATAGTAAAATGGCTGCCAAATTAAAAATTTCCGGTGGTGGCAAGTGTAATATTACAAATACTAAGGTCAGTACAGCACATTTTCTTGGAGATGAATCGTTTATACAAGCAGTTTTGGAACAGTTTTCAAAAGAAGATCTATTGGCATGGCTTGAAGAGGAAGGATTGCGTCCAGTTGTCCGTAAAAACCGTTATTATTTTTGTCCAAAATCATCCGATGAGATTATCACTATATTATGTCGTAAGTCAGGGCAAAGCACATTTTTCTTTTCAAGAAAGATTATGGCACTCAAGAAACAAGATACTTTTATTATAATAACTGACAAAGAGACTTTCATAGCGGATCAGGTGATCGTTGCAACAGGTGGTGTCAGTTTTAAATCTCTCGGTGCTAGTGATATTGGTCTGAAAATTGCAGAGCAGTTTGATCATGCCATTAATGCCTTTCAGCCGGCACTTGTCGGACTGACCCTACAGCCAGCTCAGTTCTGGATGAAAGAGTTGAGCGGTATCAGCCTTCCTGTGCGAGTTCGCGTTGGTGACAAAGAGGCGATAGAAGATATGCTGTTCGCCCATCGCGGTATTAGCGGACCGGCTGTACTCACCGCTTCACTCTACTGGAATAAAGGGAAAATCAGTGTTGACTTTTTGCCGGATAAAGATATTATCAAGTTATGTTCAGGACAGAAAAAGCAGTTAAGCACAGTGATGGAACTGCCAAAACGTTTTAGCAGAGCATTTTTAGCAGCGATAGGTATTCAAGACAAACCCTGCAATAAACTGACGCAAGAAGAGAAACAGCTATTGTCTCAGTTGCATTATTATGTTTTTGCCCCTGCAGGCACTTTTGGTTTTACCAAGGCCGAAGTCAGTAAAGGGGGGATAGCAACGGAGGGGCTCTCAGAAAGTTGTGAAAGCAGACAGACTCAGGGCTTGTACTTTACAGGTGAAGTCGTTGATGTCACAGGCGAACTTGGCGGTTATAATTTTCAGTGGGCTTTTAGCAGTGCAGTTGCAGCATCTGATGCTATCCTACGGAGTCATATGACAAAATAGTGTGATAAACGAGCAGTTTTTTTCAAAACTTGCATTTAAGAATCACAAAAAATTATGTTTAAAGGTTCATTAAAATCGATAAGGGTATAATCGAGTGATATTAGCTTGTAGTCTAAAAAAAGACAAAAAGGGTAGAAAATGTTGCGAAAACTGGTATTACCGGCTGTTTTACTGCTGGGTATGAATGCAAATGCAAGTGAAAGAGAAAGTGAATACTTTGGCCATACAGGGCTGATCGGTGTTGAAGTCGGTTATATGGGTACAGAATATCAATCGTATAATGGAATTGATATTAACAATCAGCCAATTTTGGAAAAAGACAATAAAAGCAGTGCTTCGCTTGGATTGAAAATGGGTGGTGAAAGTGAATTTTACCGGGTATTCGTGGAAGGTCGTTATTGGTCAGTATCTCCATATAATGATGCGTTTACGATTGGAGGAGCACTGCAATATCTTATTCCATTAAATAATAAGATGAATATCTTTCTTGGAATTAATGGTGGTGCAATGTACTTGGACAGTGCTTCAGATCCATATGCTGGCGGAGATGCCGGTATGAATTTTGATCTGACTGAAACAATGTATCTTGAAGCAGGTGCGCGATACAGCAATGTTTTTATTGATAGCGATGAGGTCAATAAAGTCGATTATTTTTATCAGGCGTATGTTTCAATTATCTTTAAGTTCACGGGTGCTTATTAATTCTTCTTCTATTTCATGTGTTATGACATATACATATAAAAAAGGCTAAGAATGCATTATATATTTATGGTGTTGATATTAGGTACTGTTGTAATCGGATGGGCAGATTCTATTAAATCACAGACTATAGGCTGTCCCACGGTTGATGTACTGAAAAATATTTCTAAAGAGACAGACAATGATTATGTAAAGATTAATCTTTTTGCTATGGCAAATGATTGTTTGCTCTTAAGTCAAAAAGATAAAGTCGAAGCCATTGATTATGATCCGGTGAATGAAAAGACGTTGTATATAAAGATTATACATAAACAGAGCGGCAAAGTTCTTTTTGTCCCTTCTAGTGAAATCTATATAGAACAATCTGGAAAAAAAAATACTTTCCGCTTTTAGTGATTTAACCCCTCTTGACGCTTTTTTATCCAGAGTTCAGAGAGTGCCTCTTGAGAGATCTCTTTTTGGAAGGAAGCACTTTGTTGAATGCGTTGTTTTGATGCGCTTCTAAATGCTTGACCTGATGGAACAAGGGCATTGTTCTTGATGTTAGCATGTTCATAGTTTTTACTCTTTTTATTATAAATAAGAATTGACCCGCCTGTTGTTTCAATCCAATGTAAATACTCATCACCTTTCATTTGAGCCTGAAAGGTAGCACCGTCATTTTGAATCAGAATTCTGCTTTTTTCAAAAGCGGGAGCAGCTGAAAGAGTTGCTGCTAACAATGTTAAACTCAATAAATAGTTAATCATTTTTATTCTCCTAATTTGGATTGATGACACTGGCGCTCATAATGTATGCAGGTGCTGAAATATTGTTAACAGCTACTCCGCTATCAGTATTATCATAGCGATTTGAGTTAGGTATCGTTTTGGAAGTAAATATTGTTTTGTTCCCAGCGTAGTATAAGTTTTTTTCGTGTCCTGATGCGTTAGTGTTATCATCTAGTTCTGCCTTGGCAGCTTCTTCCAGGTCAACGCCTTTATGATCTTTATCTGCATTGACAAGATTTGTTCTGGTATTCTTCTCAATCACTTCTTGATCTATATGCCAAATTGCCATGCCGCCTGTAAAGGTACTATTATCGCTATTTAGTGAAAACATCCCTTTGTCATAGCCTAAACGGTGTCGATTTTCGAGGAGAAAACACTCATTCGGATTGATGGAAAGCATGACGATATTGTAGGCATCAGATCCACTTGCGTGAAGTGTTACTTGTTGTGATGTCGTCGTGGTGATTCTTTCAGGTATGATCCAATTGTTTTTCAGTTTGCTCCATGCCATCATATGAACAGGTGTATTTCCAAAAAGATCGGTTTCACTCTCCCTCGCCCACATTCCTGCGCCCATAAGACCGAAGTAACCTATCCCTGCTGAGGCACCGCTTGTATCGTAAAGGTCCGGAAGATCGAATGCTGCATGTCCGAGCTCATGGGCAATAATGCCAATAGTGGCATCTTCATTATAATTGCCAAAATGGTGACGTTCGCCAAAGACGGCATAGTTGCCTCCAAACGAACAGCCCAAAAGGTTAACACCATCCAACAGAGGTGTGTTGGTCTTTAAAGTACATGATTGGTGTGCCCATACCCCGGGTTCCTCTGTTATCCCGGAAAAGGAATCTTCATCTCCTGCGATCATAAACATGACAATAAGCTCATCTGGTGTGAGATTTTTATCATTATTTTTATCGTACAAAGCATAATTAATGTAGGGGTCAGCCATGGTTAAAGCGTCATAAAAATCAGAATGAATCGAGGGACTGCTATCAGAATCAGGATGGTTTTTGTCCAATGTTACAGTCACAATTCCATCAGCAAGCATCCCCTCACGTTCAGAAGTTTTTACAAAGTTGAAATGACCAGTGGATATCTCATGATAATAGTGATTCAGTTCATGTTCATTGTTGCCAAAGATCTTATTGCTCCATGTATATGCATTATTTTGAAATTGAACATTGTTATAATTAATACGGATCACTAATAGTGGACGATTATCCATGACAGGTGTGTCAACGGGAAATGCACAACTTGTTTCAGTGTAGACAGGAAAATCATTGGAATCACTTTGACCGCAACCAGAAAGTAATAGGAGAATAAAGAGAGAAAAAAAGAGATACATTACAACCTTTCGAAACTTATTTTATACTATTTTTATGTAAAAAAAGTAAATAGCATAATAGTGAGGAGGATACAAAATCAATAATTGTTGGCCAATCATCTCATTATTGTCCTCTTTCTTCATGTATAGAATAGATAATAGATAAAAAAAGTGTTAAAAAAGTGTCAAATAGAAAATGGATTTTAAAAAAGCCCATAAGTAAGATGTGTATATAATGCGGCATATTTTATAAAGAGGCCTGTACATGCTGACATTTAGTGATTTATTGTTGAAACTCCAGGAATTTTGGAAAGAACAGGGGTGTAACATCGTCCAGCCCTATGATATTCCTGCCGGTGCCGGTACCTTTCACCCTGCAACTTTTTTACGCTCACTCGATTCGCAGCCGTGGTCGGTTGCCTATGTTGCTCCGAGTCGTCGTCCGACAGACGGGCGTTATGGTGAAAATCCGAACCGCCTTGGAAGTTATTATCAGTTTCAGGTTCTTATTAAGCCGAGTCCTGAAAATATTCAGGAACTTTACCTTAAAAGTTTGGAGTATCTGGGTCTGAAGCTTCAAGATCATGATATCCGTTTTGTTGAAGACAATTGGGAATCACCGACGCTAGGTGCCTGGGGACTTGGCTGGGAAGTGTGGTTAAATGGTATGGAAGTGACGCAGTTTACCTATTTTCAGCAAGTTGGCGGGATCGCTTGTGATCCGGTTGCTGTTGAGATCACCTACGGAACGGAACGTCTTGCCATGTACCTGCAAGGGGTAGATTCTATTTTTGACATCGTTTGGAATGATAAGGTGAATGGTGAAGCCAGAGAGAGTACCCTGGGGCAAAACGAGTACGGTAAGACCTATTATCGTGATATTCATAAAGAGAGCGAGATACAGTTTTCGAAATATAATTTTGAAGTCGCAGATATCGACATGCTTTTCGCTGATTTTGAAGCCAAGTCAGCAGAGTGTAAACGTGCGCTTGATGCTGAACTTCCTCTGCCAGCTTATGATCTCTGTATGGCGGCTTCAAATACTTTTAACATCCTTGACGCCCGAAAAGCGATTTCTCAGACAGAGCGTGCAAACTACATCTTAAAAATTCGTGATCTCTCCAAAGGGTGTGCTGAACTCTACAAGGCACAAGAAACTGAGCGTCTAGAGCGAATTAAGTCGTAACCCTTGCAGACTTTGATCGGTCAGCTTGATAAAATTATTTATGAGAGTGACGGTTTTTTTATCGGGGTCTTAAAATCCGGTGAGAAAATCAGCGGTGAATACCATGAGAGTGATGTCAAACATCTCAAAGGTGCTGCCATTACCCTCAAAGGTCACTTTGTCGAGCATAAAAAACACGGCACCTCTTTTGCGTTTGAAACACTCGCCGTGAACCAAAATGAACTCTTCTTCTTTCTTAACCGTGTGGTTAAGGGATTCCCCAAAAAGACGACAGCCGACTTAATAGAAAAGTTTGGCGAAGAGGGACTGATCGATATTTTGGACAATGATATTGAACGTCTGATGGATTTTCATGGGATCAAGAAAAAACGTCTAGAAAAGATTCAGCAGCGATGGAAACAGTTCCGTGCACTGCGGAAGCTTGGCGGTTTTCTCTCTCCTTACGGCGTAACACCGGCACTGTTAGTGATGATTGCCGGTGCGATGAAAGAGGTGAAAAATCCAGTTGAACGGATCAAAAAAAATCCTTACATCCTCACCTCAATCAACGGTATCGGGTTTAAACGTGCCGATGAACTGGCATTAAAGATGGGCATTGATACTCTGGCAGAAATTCGTATCGGCTCGGCGATGGATTTTGCGCTGAATGATTACTGCGAACGTCAGGGAAACAGCTGTGTCGAGAAGATGATCCTTTTTGATCAACTCGATCAAATGCTAGAACTTCACGGCAAAAATACACTGTATGAACTGGTGTTGCAAGTGCGTGTGAGTGAGTCATCTATCAGGCCACTTTCTGCTAACCGTTATGCTCCGGAACGCCTTTACGAAGCGGAAAAGATGCTTTATGACACTTTCAAACGTCGCTCTAAGCAGCTGCACGATCCGATCGTCAAAGATCTGGATATATTTTTGTCTAAAAGTGATTTGGAGCTGGGCGAACAGCAGCGTGAGGCTGTGGAAATGATCAATGCAGGACATACACTGTTTTGTCTGGTCGGTTATGCCGGAACCGGGAAAAGTACAACGTCGAGAACGATTTTGGATCTTCTTGCCACGCTTTATGATGAAAAAGAGATTATGACCTGTGCGCTTAGTGGAATAGCGTCTCAGCGTATCGCAGATACCACAGGCTATACCAGCGCAACGATACAGAGCCTGCTGGTCAAATATGAAGAATACGATACGATGCCGTTTAAGGTGATGCTGATTGATGAAGCCTCGATGATCAACTCGATGCTGTTTGCCCGACTTTTTAGTAAAATAGATCGATCGTGTGTCGTCATTTTGGTCGGTGATGATGCGCAGCTGCCTCCCATAGGTGCCGGGAATGTTTTAAGTGATCTGCTCTCTCTTGAACTTTCTCCTATCGTTAAGTTGACAAAGATTTATCGTCAGAGCGAAGAGCAGGCTATTGCGCTGATCGCCAATGATATTCGTCAATCAAAGGTGCCGAATTATAGGAGAGAATATGAGGATTTCCATTTCAGAGATATCAGTATTTCCAACTATTATGCGCTTCGCCACCAATGCACTAAAAAAGAGCTGGAAGCAATACGAGAGGAGAACTCTAAAGCGATTTTAGCTGCCATTGTTGAAACAGCAATGCGTTATATTCCCAAAGCGAGAGCATATCTGCAAGCCAAAGAGATTAGCCGCTATTTGAACGCATTTCAGGTAATCACTCCGATGAAAGGCGGTCTGCTCGGTACCGATCATCTTAATACGCTGCTGCAGGAGTATTTTAATCCAAAACCTAAAAAAAAGATCACACGAGGTGAACGTGAATTCAGGTTGATGGATAAGGTAGTGCATATCAAAAATGAAAATATGCCTTCTAACACGCTTGAAGGCTTTAAAGAGGGGGCTGAAGAGAGTGAACGCCGTATTTTTAACGGGATGAGCGGACTCCTTTTTAAGATCGATGAGGAAGAGGAACAGCTTTATGTGATCTTTTCCAATGAAGGGGTTGTCGTGCGTTATGAATATGATCAGCTGAAATCGCATTTGATGCTCTCGTATGCTTTAACGATCCATAAAGTACAGGGGATGGAATATGAGACCATTGCAATGCCAATGAGCTTTTCACACTTTATTATGCTCAATACCAAGCTACTTTATACGGCAATTACCCGTGCCAAAGACCATTGCTATGTCATTGGCGAATCACAAGCCTTTGAAAGTGCCTGTAATCGGGCAGATGTTACAAAACGTGATACTGTTTTGCAGGAGTTGGGAGAGAAATCAAGACATTCTAAAGAATCTACTTTGAGCGGGTCCAATTAGCGGGCCTCTGAATTTGCTAGAGGTCGTGACTTTGTATCTTTAAAAAAGATGTTCGATGTTTGCACTTCCACTCCAACCGTATGAATTAAAAGAAGTATTACAATTAGTCGGCTTCATCTGAAAATTATATACTATCTGCAATAAGCTAAATATTTAATATTTTAAGATATTCCCTTTTGGCTATTCTTTTATCTGGGGAAGTCTCGAGACAAAAAATAATGGTAAATTTAGTTATAATTTAGATGTATGTTGAATATAGATCTATCCAAATCGTTGATTTTAAAAGAGAAGGAGCATTCAGATGCAGAAGTTAATTATAGGTTGTGGAAACAAGTTCGTTTATTTTACACTTTTGGCATTTGCTCTTTTTTTCCAACCTTCACAGCTATTTTCCGGTGCAGACAAGAATCCCGACGTGAAGAGCAAGTCCCTATCCTTAGGTGATCCCATCAGTGCTCGTACTCGCTCCTATTATTTTCATGTTCCAATGTTCAATCTTGGCGGGTCACTTCCGGTGAAGTTCGGACTGGTGTATCAATCCCGTGCCAACATCAGGTCACATAACTATTTTCTCCCATCAATCCCCCGTCTTAAACGATGGGGAACGTCAAGCGTTTATATGTACCGCTGGGGAGAGGGCGAAGATGAAATACTTTTTGAAAATAGCGAATCCGATGGTAGCGGTGATTGGCAAAACGGCCCTTACTCGACCTATCAGTATGACCTGCAGGAGGTTGCCGGCGCCGGAAACTGGTTTTATATGCTGGACCCGTCTGACCAGACGATATATATGTTTGAAAAAGATTCCAACGCAGATGATGGTACTCCATCGGCCCAGGTCTCACGTCTGCGTTACCATATGGATCGCAACGGTAATATGGTTAATTACACCTATGATAGCTGGAACTACTATCCAAATATTACTATTACTGATGGTGCTCGCACCATCATGCTAACCACTGATGGCGTTCTGTTAAAATCAGTTAGTGACGGCATCCGGAGCTACACTCTTTCTCATAATGTCAGCAGTCATGTTACAGGTATTACCGATCCACTCAATAATACTACCACCTATCAGTACTTTGATGCCAATAGTGACTGCCTTACCCGGCAAGTACTTCCAGAGGGTAATTTCCCCTATACCCAGACTTACGAAGAAGGCCCAGGTGGTTGCCTTGTTACCAGTCAGACTGATGCAGACAACAAGGTGACCACTCTGAGTGTGCAGAGTAATGCTGCCCCAACACCAGATAAGGTTACCGAGACCCGTCCTGACGGTAGTGAAGTAGTTTATGAACATCCTCATCAAGGAGCCAGCCCTCTATCGCTGGAAGATGCCCAGGGCAATAAAGCTGATTTTACAGTTAATAGCCATGATCAGATGACCGCAATCACCGATCGATTAGGTGATACCACCTCTATGACCTATCATGCTGACACTGGCTTTCTCTCTTCATTTACAAATGCAGAGGGAAATAGTGTTAATCATACCTATAGTGCTCAGACTCAAAGCTTTATTAATCCGGCTAATGCTCACACCGTCACATTCACTTTTTATAATCGTACGAGGACTGATTACCCCGATGCGACATTTGAGACTTTTGCTTATGATAGCAAAGGAAATCTCATAACCCACACTGACCGTAACACTAAAAGTACTACCTATACTTATAACACTCAAGGACTTCCACTCACCATCACCAATCCTACCGGAGGCGTGAGTACCTACACTTACAATACTGATGGAACCAGTGCTTCTAGCACAGACTCGGACAGAGGTGTGACCAGTTATGGCTATGATACCTTTAAGAGAGTA
>Ga0164318_10002989_pt1 | contig 15886 bp, 14 predicted proteins | sample GuaBasSedimGuay9_FD_113734 | JGI IMG/M metagenome (GOLD analysis project Ga0164318, IMG submission 113734) | Subseafloor sediment microbial communities from Guaymas Basin, Gulf of California, Mexico - Guay9, Core 4571-4, 0-3 cm | ecosystem: Environmental > Aquatic > Marine > Hydrothermal vents...
ATATTTTGACTATCTAACTTTCTCTAAATAATTTAATAACAAAAGCTCAAAATTATCTTCTTGAGCTTTTGTTATTTATACTAATTTATAATCAAAGCATTGCGTCCTTTACAACTTTGCCTACCCATAAGTAGGTATAAGAGATAAAAGTTTAACGACAATTTAGAACCTCAATAGAACTTTACCGGCAGACATATTATTAGAATATAATTCTATGGCTTTATTAATGTCTCTTATTTCAAATATCTCATTTACTTGAGTTTTCAATTCATGATGTAATAGCTTTTGTGCTTTCTTAATTGTAGCCAATGTTTTTAGTAAATTTTGATTTGAAGAATAATTTCCCAAGAAGAATCCTTGAATAGTTTTATCCTGCTGCAATAATGTTCTAGGATTAAATAAAGCTTTTTCTTCAGATAAATTCGCATACAAATATATATGAGAACCTTCGGGGCTAGATTCTATAAAATTGTCAGTACACTTCCCCCCTATTGCGTCAAAATAAAATTTAGTATCAAATTTATTAGCTAGACTTTTTAAGTCTGCAAGATAATTCTTGGAAGTACTATTTAAAACATATTTAGCACCAAAATCTTCAAGATATTTCTTTTGCTCTTCTCTTCTAACAACACTAATTAAATCAATATTTTCCTTGTTGGCCAATGAAATTAGCATTTTACCTAGTGCACCAGCTGAAGCATTATTAAGTATGGACTTAGCATTATTCTTTTTTGCAATACCAATAAAAGCTAAAGCTGTTAAAGGATTTACAATTAAGGAAGTTGCCTGTTCTAATCCTATACTCTTTTCTACTGGAATAACATGCATTGCCGAAGTAAGCATATATTCAGCCCAACTACCACCTAACCCATCTGTTGCGGTACAACTAACCCTTTTATTTAATCTTAATTTAGGAAGAATTCCACCCCCGCTAGCTACGACTATACCACTACCTTCAATTCCTGGCACGATCGGATAATTAGGTTTATTCTTAAAAGTACCTTGAAGCAAACTCAAATCTGACGGATTAATTGAAGCATAATGTAATTTGACTAAAACTTGACCCTTTTGGGGGATAGGAGTATCAATTTCTTTTACTTCAAGTTTAGAACCAATATCACTTTGTATTATGGCTCTCATAGTTTTGGGAATCTCTTGCATAACTAAATATTTAGCTGGCAAATCTACAAAAGAGAAATAATAGTTCAGCCTATACATTCTAAATAAGAGATTTTACTGAAAAAATCGAACAATAATTACACTATTTAGGCTTCTAATTATAAATAATAACACAAATATGAACAATAAATTAACCATTATAATGTATTGAATTTCAAATCATAACAACAATAATATCAACATGAAATTAATTTTTTATTTAGTTTTATTCTAAATAAGCATTTTTTTTATTATTTTTAGCCTTTAAATACTAGATCTTCAACACATGGCTAATAGAACTATTAAAGTTGACGAAAGTTACGAAACAGTAAAGCAAATTTTCATTAATTATTTAGAAAAAAAAGGACATAGAAAAACACCTGAAAGATTCTCTATTTTACAGGAAATATATTCTAATGATTCCCATTTTGATATTGAGATGCTTTATCTACAGATGAAACAAAATAAATATCGTGTAAGTAGAGCTACTTTATACAATACAATTGAACTATTATTAAGTTGTAAATTGGTTGTTAAGCATCAGTTTGGTAATAATAGCGCACAATATGAGAAATCATATAAATTTAAACAACATGATCATATTATTTGTTCAGAAAGCGGAAAAATTATCGAATTTTGTGACCCAAGGATTCAAGAGATTCAAGACTCCTTAGAAAAATTATTTAATATTAAAATCAATTATCATTCTTTAACTTTTTATGCAGACTGCCCTTCTGAAAAGAAATAAAGAAAAATATAAAATTATGCAAAAAATGAAAGTAGATGTTCTTCTTGGTCTCCAATGGGGAGATGAAGGAAAAGGAAAAATCGTCGATGTTTTCACACCAAAATACGATATAATAGCTAGATTTCAGGGAGGACCTAATGCTGGTCATACTTTGGAATTTAATGGAGACAAGCATATACTTCATACTATTCCTTCTGGTATTTTTCACCAAGAAACAATAAATTTGATAGGTAATGGTGTAATTATAGATTTAAAAATATTTAATGATGAGCTTGAAAAATTAAGAGAAAAAGGAGCAGAACCTTCTAAAAACCTTGTTATTTCTAAGAAATCTCATTTAATAACACCTACTCATAGACTGTTAGATGCTGCTTATGAGAAAGCAAAAGGAAAACAGAAAATTGGGTCTACCCTTAAAGGAATTGGCCCTACATATACCGACAAGATAGCGCGTACAAGTCTCCGAGTTGGGGATATTGCCATGGATAATTTTCAAGAAAGATATGCAAAATTGAAAGATCGTCATTTCAATATTTTAAAAAATTACGATTTTGATATTGAGAACCATAAAATAGATGGATTGACCTTCAGCGAATACGAACAAAAGTGGATGGAAGCCGCTAAATCAATGGATAATATAAAGCTGGTTGATAGCGAACAATTTATTAACAACCAACTAAAAGCAGGGAAAAGTATATTAGCAGAAGGAGCTCAAGGAACTCTTTTAGATGTTGATTTTGGTTCTTATCCTTTTGTTACATCTTCAAATACAATAAGTGCTGCGGTATGTACTGGACTAGGAGTTGCACCTAATAAAATAGGTAAAGTTTTTGGCGTATTTAAGGCATACTGCACTAGAGTAGGCAGCGGTCCTTTTCCAACTGAGTTATTTGATAAAGATGGTGAATTATTGCGTGCATATGGTCATGAATTTGGCTCTACTACTGGTCGCCCTCGTAGATGTGGATGGCTAGATTTACCTGCATTACGTTATGCCATTATGATTAATGGGGTTACTGATTTAATTATTACAAAAGCTGACGTGATGGATAAATTTGATAATCTTAAAGTTTGTACCTCTTATAAACTGGGAGACAAACAATTAGATTATATGCCTTACGAAATTCTTGACGAGAAGCTAGAACCGATATTAGAAACTCATAATGGATGGAATATAGATATTACCAAAATTGATTCGATAGATAATTTACCTCATAATTTTCTCAAATACATTAAATATATTGAAAGTGCGGTTGAATGTCCAGTAAGTGTAGTTTCTGTTGGACCTGACAGAACTCAAACTATAATTAGATAATCCCTTAAAATCTGTAAATATGAAGAATGCAATATTATTAATACTATTCATTGGCTTATTTAGCAATATCGGAATTAGTCAAACATTACTTGATACTAAGAAAATACCTGCTAATATTATCAAAAAATTCAACAAAAAACATAAAGATGTAACTGAGGTAAAATGGTACTTATACGAGCATAACTATATGGTAAAATGTCTTGATAGAGGATTAATAAATGAAATTGTTTATTCTACGGTAGGGAAAGAATTATTCTCTAAAACAGAGGTTGAAATTGGAAGTCTAAACAGCAAAATTGCTGATGACTTACGTGCAAATCATAAAGACAAAAAAATTATTGCAGCTTATTTATATGTAAATGGTCCTCGCGATAAATATTACTCTGTAATATTGCATAAAAGTCAAGGAAGGAAGAAAGCACCATTAGAATATGAGGCTCAATATACCTTTACAGGTGCTTATTTAACTCTTTATGAACCAGAAATAAAAATGGAAAAAGAGAAAGAATCTAAAGCTGATAAATATGAAGAAGAAATGGATGCAGAGATTGATGACTTTGAAGATACTGTTGATGATCAAAAAGTTAAAAAGAAAGATTTACCTAGTCCAATTACACAATATATAAAAGACAACTTTGAATACGAATATCGCTATAAAGATATTTGGATTAAAAACAATGAAAAATATGGAGACTTCTACTTTATCGTTCTTAAGAAACAAGGCGAAAAGAAGAAATTTAAATTATTCTTTGACACATTCGGCAAATTCTTAAATCAAGAAATTGAAGAATTATAAAATATCAGATTAGTATTGATCATATAGACAATAATAATTATTGTTCTGCAAGTATTTAATCAATATTTAACTTTTCGTAAGACCTATATAAAGAGTATTCCTCTTTCATTATTCTACCCTTTAATGAAATATTAAAGGCAGACATATCTTCAATAAATTCCTGCTTTTTTATATCTTTCACATCTAAATACTTAGAGTAAAATCTTTGTGCTATATAAGTTACATCTTCTAATTCTTCACCAAAGCTTTTCAATGTATTTTTAAGTAAAAAATCTTTCTGAGCCTTTTCAAATAATGGTGGATATAAATACTTATCCTCTTTTTCAAGATGTTGCAATAACATAACCTTTGATTGTTTTACTAATTCTAAACCTTTCTTTGAAGTGACTCCAGATTTAACAATAGTTTGAAACAATTCTGCAATTTCTTTATGTTCTTGCTTCAGTTCATTTATTAATTTACTCATATTCTAAATATTTTAAATTGTCTATAAAGTAGATTAATGATAAGAGAAAAATACTTGTATAATAATTAATAACCAATGTGAATTTAATAGTATTAAACGAATAAGTAAGATATTCAGTTTAAAATGGTCGAAGACTTATCAATACTTATGCCGTTATTTTTATATTATTAATAATGAACGATTAACAAAATATAGAGAATACATTTAGAAGTAAAAATAGTCCCATTATGATAATTTCGTGTCATAATGGGACTATAAAACTACCAATTATTAGTTTATAAAGCTGCTAAAACTTCATCATAATTAGGTTCATCAACTATCTCTGGGACTTGCTGTGTATATGCAACATTTCCTTTCTCGTCAACTACAACTACAGCCCTAGATTCTAAACCAGCCAGTGGGCCATCAACTATTAATGTGCCATAAGCTTTGCTAAAATCATTTCCTCTAAATCCTGAAAGTGTAAATACATTTTCTAAACCCTCAGCTCCACAAAAGCGTGCTTGAGCAAATGGAAGATCCTTAGAAATACAAAGTACAACTGTGTTTTCAAGTTTTGAAGCTTCTGTATTGAAACGACGTACAGAAGCTGCACATGTTGGAGTATCTAAACTTGGAAATATATTTAATACAATTCTCTTCCCTTCAAAATCAGCTAGTGATTTCTCAGAAAGATCATTTGCTACTAATTTAAAATCTGGAGCTTTTACCCCATTTTCTGGAAGGTTTCCAATGCTATTTATCGCATTACCTTTTAATGTTATTTTTGCCATTATTCTTATTATTTATTGTTTATTACTATTTCAGTATTATAATGCGCAAATATATGTATAAATCTCTATTATCAGTTAATAATAGTATACTATTTATCATCTAATGATAATAGCTCTTTTACCTTGAGCTTGAGTTTTTCAAACGATTCCTTGTCGTAACCTTTTTCTACATATGCAATATTACCATTCAAATCAATAATATACATACTGGGGTAGGCCTTTATTTTATAGATAATATCTACTTGGGGCTGTGTCATTATTATATCGTAGCTAATATCCCTTTTACTCAAAAACTTATTCAAATTATCTAAGCTTCTAGCTTGATTATCTACTGAATTTAATCCAAAAATAATAAGCCCTTTATCTTTAAAGAGCTCATTCAAATCTGACAATGCGGGTATCGCTCTAACACAAGGTGGACAATGAGTATACCAAAAATCTATTATTATTATATTTTTTCCAATATAGTTTTCCAGTTTAAAATCAATGCTATCGTTATAAAAATCACCATCAAATAGTGGTGCTTTCTCTCCAATATGAAGCATATTTTCTAAGGCAGATGTTTCACAGTTGAGTTTTTGGGCTTCTAATGGATTAGCTTTTAATAATTCCTTATGCTTAGCTCTTAATTCATTAATATTTACTTTGTCAAATTCAACATTATCAAATTCAAGTTCATTTGTATAAGTATTTTCATTTGTTTTTGTTATAATAGAAGCATAAATTGGTACATAATAAAACTTATGTATAAAAAATGTAACTGTAGTTTTTTCTCCCATATTATTCTCTGGAAAATCAATTTGGACATTATAACATTTTTCAGAATCATAAATTGTATCTGAAATAAATATCTGATTATTTGAATCTGCTCTTATTTCTTCTAAAATACTAGGTCTAAGAAACACATCGATCCAATCTGAATTTGTAATTATGCTCTCACTATAATTCGAATATAAAATGCTTATTTTTTTTGGAGGTATTGTTAAGTAAAAAGACCCTCTATCATAAACCATATTGTATGGTCTATAATTATTATTTACCCAGATATACCCTCCTCGCAAACTATCTTCCTCATCTTTTGCCACCCATACATTGTAAGAAGTTGAAGTTGTATCTGGAATATTTGAATAATAGTAATTTTCAAAAACATCATATTTAATTGACTTATGTTTATTTATTTCTCCTACAATTTTGAATAATATTTCTTCATTGCTAATATGTTGTTTTGAGCAGCTGCTAAGTAAGAATAATCCACTTATTAACAGCATAGATAACCTATAAAAAACCATAGTTTGTATTTGTATGTGATTAATAATTAGCTGCAAATATAAGCTTGTTTAATAATACTTATTGAATAAAAAATCAATAATTTATTAGTATCTGGTACAAACAATTATTACAAAAGAAGAACCCTACATTCAAAGAGATTTGATATTTTTAAGATAACAATTGTAAATGATTTACATTTTGAAAATATATCGGACAACAACTAGCTTTAAAAATTATTACTTTTACAAAATGGCTAAATCAAGAAAAAAGAAGCTTAAAAACAAAGCAAAAGGATTGAGGAAAATACTCTTTTCTATACTCATAGTATTTAGTATTATTATAGGTGGTTTACTGTATTATGCAACTATCAATTTAAATAGAATTGTAGCTGAAAATATACATTCTATATATAATCAATCACAATTGAATGAGTATTATTCATTAGATTTCAAAAAATTGCGTATAAATCTAATTGAAAGTAAAATAAAAATACTTCATCTTTCTTTTAAGCCAAGAAAGAGTTTTCATAAGCAATTCTTTATTGATAATGGTAGTATGAATATTAATATTGGAGAAATAACCCTTAAAAACGCTGATATAATTAAGATTATTTCTGATAATATTATTGTTGTAGATAAATTATTAATTAAAGATTCAGATATAAATCTTGTTAATACCTCCTCTCATTTCAATCCTTTTTCCTTCATTAAACCTAAAGTAAAAAATGACACATTACAATTGGATATTAGCCTTGGGAACATACAAATAAATAAAGCAAAGCTGAATTATATTACTGATGTTAATAATCCTAGTGGGACTAACTTTAAAGATTTCAATTTTGAGATAGTAGATTTTAGTTTAAAGAAAGATAAAGAAACTGTAATGATGTCGCTCATAAAAATGGAAACATCTTTGTCTGAAGCGCGGTATAATAATAATAAAGGAGTAAATATTGGATTAGAAAAACTAAGTTTAGAAATAGATGGTTTTTTAATTACAAATTCAGCAGGTAAATTTAATTACAATTATAAATCTTTTTTAATTAAGCTACAAAAACCTAGTTTTGAAACTAAGGATAAAGTATATTCCATTTCTAGCAATTATATTATTATAGATGAGCTAAGAAGAACTCTAAATATTGATAATGTTAGTATTATGCCACTGCTATCTAAAAAGGATTTTGCAAATAATTACAAGTATCAAGAACTACGGCCAGAAATAAATTTAGACAAAGTAAAACTAGTGAATATCGATTATAGAAATCTTTTTGATTTTAACAATTTTGTTGCAGATAGTTTATTAATAAATGGAGGTGAAATATACCTCTATAAAGATAATCGGAAACCATTAAATAAAAATAAATTTCCAAAATATTTAGCAAAACAAATATTCAATATTAAACTACCTTTGAAAATAGATATTGTAAAAGCAAATAATATTGATATCCATTTCTCTGCCAAACAACCCAATAACTTACTAAGTAAAATAGATATTCAAATTAATGATGCTAGCCTAAATAACATTCAAAATATAAAGTCAGATCAAAAATTAAAGTTAAACGCAACTGGCAAAGTTCACAATTCTATTCCTTTTAATGTTAATTTATTATTTGATTACTCAAAGGATGTTTTTAGCTTTAAAGGAAATATACAAAAGTCAGATTTAATCACATTACGTAAACCTATTAGGTCATTTCTTCCTGTAGAAATTAGAAGTGGAATTATTCAGAATATGAAATTTAATGGTTATGCAAGTCGTACTACTTCAAAAGGAAATATGGTTTTCCTATATAATAATTTGAATATTGAAATCCAGAACAATAATAAGGTGAAAAAGAAAGGCTTTCAGAATATAATTTTATCAACTGCAGCAAATACTATTATGCTTTCCAATAATCCAGTTCATGCAGATGCTCCTCCCAGAAAAGTTAATTTTGAGGTTGCAAGGGATATGAATAGAGGATTCATAAATATTCTCATCAAGTCCCTTCTTAGTGGCATGAAAGAAAGTTTATTGCCATCTAAAGAAAATAGAAAACAGTATAAAAAAGTCAAAAAATATTCAAAGCATAAGTAAATACTTTGACATCGGTGTCACTTGAAACGACACCAATGCTATTAATTAATCAAGTAGCGAAAAAAAAATCAATCAACAAACGTAAAAATTAATGAAATAAAACATACCGTTTATTCCGCTAAATATTATTAGCTTTGCCTCCCTTTTTATTGATACACTTCGTGTCTTATTTATACACTTATGTATCAGTACCTTAATACTAATTAATTATAAAAAGTAGTATTATATCAAAGAAGTAGAATTAATTTATTATAAATTATTTATTATGAACAAATTAGCAGTAGTAGCTTTTGGAGGAAATGCTCTTTTAAAGAGTGGACAGAAAGGTACAATTAGTGAGCAAGAAGCAAATATTTTTGAGGCTTGTGACGATATAGTAGATTTAATAGAACAAGGATATAACATAGTAATTACTCATGGTAATGGCCCTCAAGTTGGTAATGTTATGCTTCAACACGAAGCGGGATTTAAAATTTTTGATATTCCAAAACAGCCTATTGATATTTGTGTAGCAGAGACTCAAGGTTCTATCGGTTATATGATTGAACAACAAATGATGAATGTTTTTATAGAGCGTGGAATCACTAAAAATATAGTAACTCTTGTAACTCAGGTATTAGTTGACGAAGAAGACCCTGCTTTTAAAAATCCTGCTAAACCTGTTGGCCCTTATTATACTGAGGAAGAAGCAGAGCACATGAAAGAAGAGCAAAAATGGAACTTCAAAGAAGACCCTGCTGGTAGAGGCTGGAGACGTGTTGTTGCTTCACCTAAACCAAAAGAAATTAGCAACTGGAAAATAGTTGAACAATTGTCTCGTGAGGGAAATATTGTAGTTACTGCCGGTGGTGGTGGTATTCCTGCTTTCTTGAAGAAAACTAATAAATACGAAGGTATAGACGCTGTGATTGATAAAGACTTAGCTTCTGCTACTTTAGCAGGTAAAATTAAAGCTGATGCATTCTTTATTCTTACTGACGTTACTCACGTAATGGTAAATTTTAATACTCCTGAGCAGCAAAAACTTAATGGCGTAAGTGTAGATGAAATGAAAAAACATCTTGCTGATGGACAATTTACTGAAGGAAGTATGGCTCCAAAGGTAAGAGCCGCTATTCAATTTGTTGAGAATGGAGGAAATGAAGCTGTTATTACTGATGCTAGATTACTAAAGAAAGAAGGCTCAGGAACTAGAATACGTAAATAGTAAAAGGAGAACACAGATTACACGGATTAATTGGATATTCACAGGTTAATAAGTAAAATGCTTTGCGTAAAAGATTGAAAAGGAAAGTAAGGAATTGTAAGATGCTTCGCATTTTTACAACACCTTACTTTTTTACAATACTTTACCTTTTTACTTATTACCTTTGCGAAATATAATAGATTATTAAATAACAACACTTAAAATAGGAGAATAAAATTATGGCTTTTAACTTAAGAAACAGAAATTTTTTGAAGCTTTTAGACTTCACACCAAAGGAAATGAAATTTTTATTGGATTTATCTCTAGAATTAAAAAGGGCAAAATATGCTGGTACTGAGCAAGAGACTCTCAAAGGAAAAAATATTGCTTTAATATTTGAAAAAGCATCTACTCGTACTCGTTGTGCCTTCGAGACGGCAGCTCACGATCAAGGAGCTAGAGTAACATATTTAGGACCATCTGGCTCTCAGATTGGGTCTAAAGAAACAATGAAAGATACTGCGCGAGTACTTGGACGTATGTATGATGGTATTGAGTATCGTGGTTTTGGTCAAGATATAGTTGAAGAGCTAGGTGCTTTTGCTGGTGTTCCTGTATGGAATGGTTTAACCAACGAATTTCACCCAACACAAATTCTTGCCGATTTCCTAACAATGATGGAGCATACTGATAAACCACTTAGTAAAGTTAGTTTTGCATACCTAGGGGATGCTCGCAATAATATGGGCAACTCACTTATGATTGGTGCTGCTCTTATGGGAATGGATTTTCGGGCTGTAGCTCCTAAAGCTGTTCAGCCTACTGATGAACTTGTTGCTACTGCTAACAAAATAGCTAAAGAAACTGGTGCTACTATCACTATTACTGATGATACAAATGCTGGTGTTAAAGGATGTGATTTTCTTTATACCGATGTGTGGGTAAGTATGGGCGAAGCTGATGAGGTTTGGAAAGAGCGCATTGAATTACTTAAGCCTTACCAAATTAACAAAGCAATGATGGATGCTACAGAAAATGCTGATGCTAAATTTATGCACTGTCTTCCTGCTTTCCACAACCGTGATACTAAAGTAGGAGAAGAGATTTTCCAGAAATTTGGGCTTGACGGATTAGAAGTTACTGAAGAAGTTTTTGAGTCTGAAGCAAGTATTGTTTTTGATGAAGCTGAAAACCGTTTACATACTATTAAGGCTGTAATGGTAGCCACTCTTGGAGCATAATCATAATTATGCGGCTATAAAAGCCGCCAATCTCTTCGTTGGACTTGAATTATCAATCAGTCATTTACCTATAGTAAACTCTTGATTAACAATTTTACATCCGCCTCGACCTTGACGGCTTTTATACACCTTAATTTTATATTTAAAAATAAATCTACAATAAAAAAGGATGGCATATTGTCATCCTTTTTTCATTATAAGAATTGCTTCTTTTTTCATAACTTTGTTAGCTCATTTAACTAAATCTCACAGAATGAAGTTTATTCCTTACATCACAATTTTACTAGCATCATTAATTTCAGCAAATACATTATTCTCCCAAAAGACAGATGACTTATTTATGACCAAGTCAATAAAGAAAGCTGTTGAGAATAAAACAAGGACTCTAAAAGGAATTCCTGGCATTAATTATTGGCAAAACTCAACAGATTATTTCATAAAAGTTGAACTAATTCCTGACACTAGGACTTTAATTGGTTCTGAAGAAATAACTTATGTAAATAATAGTCCTGACACATTAAAAGAGCTTTGGATTAATCTTATTCAAGATTTACTTAAAAAAGGGGTTGCTCGCGATTGGGATTTGGGAAAGATTGACTTGCACGATGGTGTAAATATTAAAGCAATCTCTATTGATGGAAAAAGTATTGATATTAATTCAAAAGCAATTTCCCATACTTCAACTATTATGAAAATAGCCTTGAAAAAATATTTCTCACCAAAAAGTTCTCATAAAGTAAAAATTGAATGGACTTCTGTTATCACTGGCACTCGCAATGTACGAAACGGAACATATAACAAAACCAACTTCATGGTTGGATATTGGTTCCCAAAAATTGCAGTTTACGATGATATTTATGGTTGGGATAAGATTCCACATAAGGGAAATTGCGAATTCTATAACGAATTCGGAGATTTTGAAGTAGAAATTACTGTGCCAAAAGATTATATTGTCTGGTCATCGGGAATTCTTCAAAATAAAGAAGAAGTTTTGAATAAGAAATATATTAAGAGAATGGAGGAAGCGAAACAATCTGATGAAATAATACATATCGTAACCCAAAAAGATAGAGATAATGGTGATATTATGGTAAATGGAGATAAATTAACTTGGAAGTTCAAAGTTAAGGATATGCCTGATTTTGCTTTCTCAGCAAGTAAAACTTATATATGGGATGGAACAAGTATTCAATTAAAAACCAAAAGAGTAACTGTATATACAGCATATAAATCAAAGTCACCAGATTTTTCGGAAGTTACTGAGATTTCTCGTAACACCATTGATTATTACTCAAATATAAGTCCTAAAATTGAGTTTCCGTATTCACAAATAACTATTTTCAATGGCGGAGGAGGCATGGAATACCCAGGAATGGTAAACGACGGTGATATGATAAATAGAAACAATACTTTATACGTCACATCGCATGAGATAGGGCATAGTTATTTCCCATTTAACACAGGGCTTAATGAAGAGCTTTATGCATGGATGGATGAAGGAATGATAAGTTACTTACCTAGTGGTTTTATAGCTAAATACACCAATGATAGCAACTATTTTCCATTTAAAAGATTCATTGAAGCTTACAATAATAGAGCAGGAACTGCTTTTGAAATTCCATTAATGATTCCTTCTACTAATACAGGATTTGCTTATCGCTGGCAAGCATATAATCGTTCTTCATTAGCTTTTAGCACTTTACACGATTATCTTGGAGAAGAACTATTTTCTAAAGGTTTGCAAAAGTTTACAAAACGGTGGAAAAGTAAACACCCCACACCATTTGATTTCTTTTATACATTCAATGATGTAGCAGGAGAAGATTTGGGTTGGTTTTGGAAACCTTGGTTTTACGATTTAGGTTATGCAGATTTGACAATTGGTGAAATACAAAACAATAGAGTTGAAATAATTAATAATGGAGGATTTCCCGTTGCCGTAAAACTAGTTATAACTACTAAGGATGGTGAGGTTCATAAATATGGAGCTAAAGCAAATATATGGAAAGGTGGAGTTAAAAGAATGTGGATTAATATTTCTGAGAAAGATATTATTAGCTTTAAGTTAGATACTGAACTTATTCCTGATGCATTTCCTGAAGATAATTATTTAAAAAAATAAAGGAATACAGATGATACTAATACGACAGATGTACACAGATTGTAAAGAAAGTAAAAAACATATCGCTTACAAACAATTAATTGTTAATTTTGCAGTCTTATGCAAATAGAAGTATTAAAATCGAAAATTCACCGCGTTAAGGTTACTCAAGCTGACCTTAATTATATTGGTAGTATTACCATTGACGAAGATTTAATGGATGCGGTAGATATTATTGAAAACGAAAGAGTCCATATTTATAATATAAATAATGGCGAACGTTTCGATACTTATGTAATTAAAGGCAAAAGAGGTAGTGGAGTAATTGGTGTAAATGGTGCAGCAGCAAGAAAAGTACAGGTAAATGACTATTTAATTATAGTTTCTTATGCTCATATGGATTTTGAAGAAGCAAAAAGTCATCAAGCAGCAATTATTTTTCCAACAGAAGATAATAAACCTTAATAATTTTGAAAAAAAAGATATTATCCATACTTAAACTTTCATTAGCTCTTGGGCTAGGTATATTTATTATTTATTTGTCGCTTAAAGATTTAAGTGCTCAAGCGAAAGATGATATACTTACAAGTTTTAAAATGGCTAATTATTGGTGGGTTTTATTATCTATTTCTCTTGGGATACTTAGCCATATTGTAAGGGCTATTCGCTGGAAAATGCTACTCGAACCAATGAATTATTTTCCCAGTATTAAGAGTAGTTTTCTTGCTGTAATGGTTGGTTATTTTGCCAATCTTGGCATTCCTCGCTCTGGTGAAGTTGCTCGTTGTAGCGTACTATATAGAGAAGATAAAATACCTGTAAATAAGAGCTTTGGAACAGTGATAGTGGAGCGATCTATAGATATGCTTATCTTTTTCTCATTATTTTTATTAACTTTTGCTGTAGAATATAGTAGAATAGATGAATATATTCAAACCCATATTTACCCGGCAATAAATGAGAAATTTGCTTTTATTTCTACCGATATGCTATTTGGAAAAATTGCACTTTTTGGAGCAGCAATAGTTATACTATTTTATTTTATTTTTAGAAAAAAAATTCAACAATCATCTTTCTTTAAAAAGATTTTTGAGTTAGCTAATGGAGTATGGCAAGGACTAAAAAGTATTGCTAAAATTAAAAAACCATTCTTATTTATAATCTACTCATTATCAATATGGTTTTTATATCTATTGATGGTATATACTTGTTTTTTCTCCCTACCACAAACAAGTATGCTTAGTCTATCAGCAGGATTAACAGTTTTAGTTCTTGGTTCAATTGGAATAATGATTACTCCTGGAGGAATTGGTCTTTATCCTGTAATAGTTGCGCAAACATTAGTTCTTTTCGGTATTTCTTCAGAATCTGGTTTTGGTGATGCCATTGGTTGGATTACTTGGAGTACACAAACTGTTATGATTATAGTTGTAGGAACCTTATCATTAATAGTTTTAAGTTTAAACAAAAAGAAACATGATGACTTACCAGCAGAAGATAAAATCTAAGATATTTACTATTGATAATTTACTTGCAAAAGTAAAACTTTGGAAATCCAATAATGAGAAAATAGTTTTCACCAACGGCTGTTTCGATATTATTCACCAAGGTCATATCGATTATCTATCAAAAGCTGCTGACTTAGGAGTCCATTTAATAATTGGTGTTAATACTGACCGTTCGGTAAGTGCAATAAAAGGAATCCACCGCCCAATTCAGGATGAATATTCTCGATTAACAATACTTGCAGCTATGGAGTTTGTTGATGCAGTTATTCTATTTGATGAAAATACTCCCATTAATTTAATTAATGCAGTAATTCCTAGTGTTTTAGTAAAAGGCAGCGACTATAAAGCTACTGATATTGTTGGATATGATATTGTAACTAAAAATGGCGGGAAAGTTGAAACCATTGATTTTCTTGAAGGATTCTCTACATCAGGTATTGAAAGAAAAATTTTACTATCATCTTCACAAGGTTAAATCAATTTCAATATTAAGTTTTAGTTATCTTTACATCAATTATAATATTTTATTCGTGTAGAATAATAGCTTTGCACAATATATAAATTAATACACAATGGAACAGATGGACTATTCAAATTATAAAATACTTCTTGCAGACGATGAAGACGATATTTTAGAATTTTTAAGTTATAATTTGAAAAAAGAAGGTTTCCAAGTTTTTACAGCATCCAATGGTCTGCAAGCGGTAAAAAAGGCCATTGAGATTCAACCTCACCTTATTGTACTAGATGTAATGATGCCAAATATGGACGGCATAGAGGCTTGCGCCGAAATGAATAAAATAAATTCTCTCAAAAACAGTATTAAAATTTTTCTAACAGCACGCTCCGAAGATTATAGCCAAATTGCGGGCTTTGATGCTGGAGCAGACGATTATGTTACTAAGCCCATAAAACCTAAAGTTTTTGTAAGTAGAATAAAAGCTTTATTACGAAGAATAGATAGTAATACAACAGAAAAAGATGATTCAAATACTAGAGTTTTTAAAAACTTTACAATTGATTTAGAAAGATATATTATTATTACTGAAAATAAAGAAATAGCACTTGCTAGAAAGGAGTTTAAACTATTGAAACTACTTACATCAAAACCTGGAAAAGTATTTACTCGCGAAGAAATATTAAATAAAGTTTGGGGTAACGATGTTGTTGTAGGAGATAGAACTATAGACGTACACATACGCAAAATAAGAGAAAAACTTAAGCTAACACAGATAAAAACAGTTAAAGG
>Ga0164318_10002991_pt1 | contig 15880 bp, 16 predicted proteins | sample GuaBasSedimGuay9_FD_113734 | JGI IMG/M metagenome (GOLD analysis project Ga0164318, IMG submission 113734) | Subseafloor sediment microbial communities from Guaymas Basin, Gulf of California, Mexico - Guay9, Core 4571-4, 0-3 cm | ecosystem: Environmental > Aquatic > Marine > Hydrothermal vents...
AATAATTTCCCTACATATTTATAAACAGAGTAAATATTATCCATTTCGACCTAAAAATCAAGATAAATTCTTGAAATATCAAAACCGCTCTGCGGGGGATCTCCATGCGGGCGCCGGGGTCAAACCTTGATTTGTGATTAAACGACAAACAGAGCAAAACTTAAAATCAAATCCGAAAAAATTATCTTTGAAAACACATACACAATCCGTGCTTCAGACTGTTAACCACTAATCACTAATCAAGGTTTGACCCCAGCTCTTCCCCCCGCCCTTTCAGCCATTCGGGGAAATCATACCATGGAATAGCAATATTGTTGCCGGGAAGTTGAATTTTTCTTTGTGTTCGACAAACCAAAACGCCTGTATCTGACACATCACTGCCGGCAAGCTTTTTAAATCGATCCAAAGATTCGACATGACCCCGTGAAGGCGTTGACGTAAGCTTTATTTCAACCGGCCAGAGTTTTCCATTCGCGGAAAGAATCAAGTCCACTTCAAGCCCGCCTCTGGATCGCCAGAAATAAGCAGCCGGGCGTTTACCGGCATTATAAAACGTTTTCCAAACCTCACTAATGATCAATCCCTCAAAAAGCGCCCCACCCATATTACCTTTTATGGCAGCTTCCGCCGATGGTTGTCGGGTAATATAACATACAAACGAGGGATCGCTGAAATAAAATTTAGGGGTCTTAATAACTCGTTTACCGTAATTTTTAAAAAAAGGCGGCAGCAAAATTGAAAGATAACTTGCTTCAAGTAGCTTCGTCCATGATTTTATTGTCGGTTGACTGACACCACAGTCCCTGGCTAAATCTGCGGGATGAAATTCCTGAGAATGGAATGCGGCACAAAGGTTAATAAACATCTCAAAAGACCGGATATCACGAATCGAACCAATCTGCCGCACATCCCGCTCAAGATAGGTCTGCAAATATGACTTGATCCACATATCACGTTTTTGAGGATAACACACCGGCTCCGGATAAAACCCTGTCCATGCAATATCCGCTATCTGTTTTTTATGAACATCTGCTTCGTTAAAATTAAACGGGCATAATTCTATAACGGCAATTCTTCCGGCAAGGGTTTCATTTATATTTCCCATCAAATGAAATTGTTGGGAACCGGTCATGATCCAGATCCCCGGCTGTTTCCGCCGGTCGATTCTTATTTTAATATATTGCAGAATCTCAGGGATATATTGAATTTCATCAAGGATAACCGGTTTTCCCTTAAATTGATCCAGAAATCCATTGGGATCAGATAAGGCAAAATCACGGTTGAGTGGATCATCAAAGGTGATATACGGAACATTTTTCATTTCATGCTTCAAAAATGTTGATTTCCCGGATTGTCTCGGTCCGGTAATCAGAACAGCCGCAAACTGGTCGCGGCAGAAATGAAAGATCTTTTTCAGTTCTCTTTGAATATACATTTTATACTTATGAGCCAAATTAAATTAGAATTTTAATTTAGCCATGGCATACACCCGAAAGCCTGTCAATAGACAATACAAAATCCCAGTTTCATGGGGGCCCCAATTACCTGAGCACGTCAACTGAATACTGGCTGAACCTGCTGTCATGAGTAACAACAGGCAGGCGATTTAAAATGGCGGTAGCGATAATGATTCTGTCGGCCGGATCTTTGTGAATATGCGGCAGGGAGGCTGAGAACAATGCTATTTTACCGGTTACCGGTATTTCAACAAGATCGTGGATTGAAAGGACTTTGCTATACCATTTTTCTGCATCCATGGGCAATTCAAGTTTTTTTATTGCAACTTTGCACCCGACTTCCAATGCTGTTGCTGCACTTACATAAACAATATCAGCTTTTTCAATTAATTTCAGCGTGTCTTCTGAAATCTTGCCTCCTCCGTTTACAAGCCAGATCAATCCACAAGTATCAAGCATTATTGCAGGCATTCAAAATCTCCGCTCATGTCATCGTCAAAAAGCTCCCCGTTTATACCAATATGCAGTTCGGGAGAGCCTTTTAAACGATTTTTGGCCTTATGCGCGACTATTTCAGCAACTGGTTTTCCATTACGGCATATTAGATAGGATGTGTTTTTTGTTTCAATATCGGATATAAGCTTGGAAAGTTTATTTTTAGCATCAAAAATATTTATCACTTCCATCCAACACCTCTCTTTGATCAAATGTTATTTGACAATATCAAATATTAGCTTAGCTAACTTAGCCATATTCGTCAACTCATTTTTCGGGTGCTGGGGTCAAACCTTGATTTGTGATTAAATGGCGAGCAGAGCAAAATTTGAAATCAAATCCGAAAAAATTATCCTTGAAAACACAGACTGGCCTCCGGGCTGTTAATCACTAATCAAGGTTTGACCCCGTCCCCCGGAAAAGGGATTCCATGATCCTTTAACTCAGATACAAGCGGATCATTATCGTTAAACAATTCATCTTTAAATGGGTGTGGTTCCAAGCGATCATCAATTTTAACGGCTATCCGCATCAGTTCCAGTCGTGTTTCATATAAATTGTCAGAAAAATCAGGTGAAATTACTGCCACATCGACATCACTCCAAACACCGGCAGACCCTTTTGCATGGGAGCCAAAGATATAGGCGGCTTTAACCCTATATTTTTTTTTTACTCCCATGAGAAAATGAGTTACTGAATTTTCTATATCATTTTTTGAAGCCACTTTATCACCTCCAAAACATCAGCCATATTTTCAGACGCAAACTGCCTCGTGCATTTTCTTCTAAAATTTCTTGAAATATCCGGATAACGAGCTTCCAAATTAAATGAAGTAATAACAAGCAGTTGTTCAATTCTTTTTTCATCAGGATCAATTTCGCACAAATTCGCCAATCGCACCAGGTTGTGAATCGGTGGCGCGTGCTTTTTATGACGACTTACAAATAACCCTTTAAGCGTTTTTTCGACGGCAAGATGTCCGAAAAACAAAGCATACGAATAATCCTTTTTTTCCAGTAAATGGATAGCCACATCGACTGCTTCATTTGCTTCGGTTATCCAGTATGAAATGATCTTTTTATCATCGAAATCGTTACCGGTCATGGGGCCTCACATTATTTACACGCTCTTTATATTCGGGCCAAAGTAGTCATTACAGGCCCCCAATAATTCAGATTGGCGCTCGTTTATAATCAAAAAATCTATGCTATTCTGAAGGGTTACGGTTCTATTCGCAATACCATCGTCATAATCATTCCCTAAAATTTTATTTATATGCAACAATAACATGGAACATGAAAAAATTCTATATTATTTTAAATAATTAAATGAAAACAAAGCAAATTATCATTGAAAACACAGACTGGCCTCCGGGCTGTTAATCACTAATCACAGAATTCAGGGTCACCTTGATTTGTGATTAAATGGCGAGCAGAGCAAAATTTGAAATCAAATCCGAAAAAATTATCATTGAAAACACAGACTGGCCTCCGGGCTGTTAATCACTAATCAAGGTTTGACCCCAGCTTTCTCCTCGATTTGAGCCATTTCTTAAAAGAAGATTGGCTCTCCCCCGAGGGCCTCCCTGCGAGAAGTCCCTCTACGCTGATATCTTCATCAATAGCCTCCCAGTGTATTCCGCGCCCTTTTCCTATTAATCTCCAGCCTTTTCTCTCTTCCTCTGATGCGTGCAGCAGTCTTGGATACCAGGCTGTTGGCACTGAAACAGTACGTCCATCATCCAGTTCCGCAGTAAGGGTATCATCTGTGACAATGACGCTGAGTGCATTCGATATCTCAATGTTAACTGCTAAAGTAGTCATTCCAAGCCTCCGATAATTCAAATTGTTTCTCATTTATAATCGATAAAATCCTATTAATCTCAGCTCGTTTGAATCCACCACTATTCTGTAATCTTACCGGATCAAGCCATACTTTTGCAATATTATCTTCATGCTCGATATGAACATGAATTGGCTCGTCCCTATCGCTCGAATAAAAGAAAAACCTATACGATCCGATTCTCAATACCGTTGGCATTATAATTCCTTAATATTCTATTTATTCTACATATTACCATGCTTTAAATTGCCAGTTTTGGCATGACTCCATCGATATTATTGCCCCGCGCGAGAATGTGATAAAATGCTCCAGTGCTCCAGGATATTCGATTCGCCATTGTCGTACCATGCTGTGTCCGATAACAGATAGATTTTCCCACGTCAATAATTAATCACTAATCAAGGTTTGACCCCCGGCCTTTAAAAGATTAAATTTTCCCCTTATGGATGTCAGGAATTTCAGATGCAGCAAGAAAATTTGTATCCGGTCTTTAAAGGTTATCTCACCCAAATCCATCAATTCATAACCCAATGCTTCAATCTCCCTACCGGCATAATTCTGGATTACTGAAATTTCTGATTTATCAAGTTCTTGCAGCCAGGCATTTATCCGATCTGTGATGGGGCCGGATTGAACATTTTGATGAATCAATTTTTGTTTTTCAGATAATTTCATGGAATAAACATCATTACAATCGTCAGACAGTGCAGACTTCACATCAAAAAAACTTAATACCTTTTGCACTTCTTTATCCGGATTGAGGATTAAATCTTCATATCTTAAAGAGTAAAACCACTCCTGATGCTCATATTTTCGAAATATCTGATACGCAAGCTTAAACTGAATCAGGGACTTTATAGGATCACTTGCCATGGGAACACGGTTATCCGTATCAAAAGTCTTTTTCTGGGAACTGTAAATAGCTCTGGGATCGCGTATGATGAAAAGAAAGCGTGCTTCAGGGAACCTTTCTCTTATTCTTGAAATGTAAAACAAATAGGGACTTTTATAAATATAAACTGAGGCTTTTGAATCCCTGAAGTATTCATCAAGAATTATTGAAAAAACATCCTTAAACTTAAAAGGGAAATCCCCATGGTTGAGAATTTTATTTTTTAATTTCTCTCGATCTATCTCCCAGGACTTGAATTTATGGTTATTATACAATCGACTCAAAAAATTATTCAATGCCCCGTAATCACTAATATTGCATGATGATTCGACGATTCCGTCCGGTATCCGAGCTTCCGGGGTTACACCGATATCGTCATAACGATCCAGCAACCCGGCAAGATAGGTGGAGCCTGATCGGTTTAAGTATATTAAAAATATAAATTGTGCCATTGGTCTTTATGAAAAACTATAATTTACGTATTTTCTGAATTGTTGAAGCAATTCCACTATTCTTCACGCTTGAAAAAAAGGACTTAATATATTGCATTTCTTTTTCATTAAAAAAACCAATGAAAAAAAAAGCCGGGAAATAAATTAATATAAGAATAAATTTACCTATAATACTATAATACATATCAAAATTAAATGTAAGATACAGAGAACATAAATACAAACCGATCCCAACAACGGTTATTTTCAACAATCTTAGCAACTCAAAATTAAGATTATAAAATTTTGCTGAAAAATACATTTTTAGAATATTCCATAAAAAATATGAAAATAACGTAGCTAAAGCAGCTCCGATTATTCCGAGCAATGGAATAAAAAGAAAATTTAATCCGATATTCAAGAACAGTGCAAAAAAAGTATTCATACTTATATACCATGATTTTTTTGCCATAAGCGTCCCTAAACCAAAAAAACTCCCCATCGCATGCTGCAAGTGAGAGAATGCAATAATTGGAACGATTACCCAACCACTGTAAAACTCTTCGTTTTGGGCAATTAAATAAATAAATTCCATGCTAAAAATAGAGAGAAAAAGGCAAATAAACATTCCAAGCAAATAGAAATAAATACAATTGAACTCAACAAAATGTTTGAATTCATGTTGATTATCTTCTTTTTTAAAGGCCATTGGAAGCAATGCCTGTTTCAATGGTTTGACCAAAGCAAACAATATGATATCGGCTATTTGATAACCAAAGGCATAAATTCCAACTATTGACAATGCACCAAATAATTGCAAAATATATCGATCGGCTGATTGTATCAAAAAAATTGAAAGTGCTGTTGGTATAAAAGGAAGACCAAAGATTAAAGGTAATTTAAGTAAAGAGAAATCAAATTCAACAGAACACCGAGCAAAAAAATAGGGAAATATAAGTAAAATAGAAATCAAAACTCCGAATAGCTGCCCTAAAACTACTGCTAAAACACCCCAATTCATAGCTATAAGACCAATAGTTGTTACACAAGCCATTACTATTGATCTTGTCCAATCAACTAATACTAAATATTTCGATTTTTCCTCCAACCTAAGCAACGCAAGAAAAAAATCAGATAAAGGCTGAAAAAACAATAAAAACGAATAGCATTTTACAATATAGGCAAATTCATAATTTCCAAGCACCAAAAAAGAGATTTTTAAACTAAATGAATAAAAAACAATAGCAAAAATCAGCCCGCTAAATAATAAAAAAACAAAAGAATTAAAAATCAGCTTTCCCTTGTTTCCATATAAAATTGGAGAATAATAATATCTATTAAAACCATTTAAAACAGGTGATTCAAATAATTTCATAGCGAGTTGAATAGTAATAGACAACAGACCAATTACCCCATATTCCTCAGTCCCAAGAAACGCTGTATAAACAGGAATGAGAAAAAAAGACAGACCTTTTTCAAAAACTGACCCTATGGAATAAATTGTCCCTAAAAAAACAAGCCGTTTTGTGCCTTTTGACATTAATATCCGTTATTTATTTTTTTCTCTGGTGTTGTATCAATTAAATAAATTAACCAATCTTCGATTGTATTTACTAATACAGCTTTCAAAGTAATTAACTCATCTTCGTAGTCTGATAAATATTTTTTTTCAATAATTACAGTATCTAAATTATATTTCTTTTTTAGATATATTAATGATTTTGGAAAGGGGAACGCCTTGATTTTAAAAGTTTCATCCCAAAATTCAGGCTTTATATATGGTTCGATAAATGGACTAGCCCAAAAATATTTATGATTATGATTATCAGCCAGATTTAAAACAAATTTCATTGGTACTGATAAAATTCTTCGATGGCTTTTATCTGAAAAATATATTTTTAGTTTTTTTATTGATTCTTCGTACACCTCTTTTTTTATATTATTTTTAGAGTAGAAATATATCTGCTTGGAATTTGTTAAAATATAAAAAAATATATAGATTAATATCAACCAATAATAATTAGAGGGTAAAAAACTTATAAAATTTGTTTCAGATATTAATAGTACTCCTGGAAAAAGGGCGTATTCTAAATAACGCTCTGGTTGTCCAAAAGAACTAAAAATCTTAAATGAAGTCATAATAAACGCAAAAATGCATCCCGAAAACCACAAAAAAAACATTGGATGGACTTCTGTCATGCAAACATCTTTTGAAATAAACAACCAAAAAATAAAAATTGAAACTATGGGTATGAGTAAAAAAAATCGGACTAACGATATTTTATATAAAATAATATTCAGATATTCCATGGGATTTTTTATTAAAAATCTCATATTAAATAAATGTTTGATATCCTGAATATCATTTATATGAGAAGCAGTTGAATAATATTTCATTTTTTTAAAATACATCTTTTGATGATTAAAATGCTCTCGTAAGATATAATACGAAAATCCTTTTGAAATAATAAGAGAAATTATCCCCCCTGCAAATAAAACAAAAAGCACAAAAGGATAAAAAGGGACAAGTAACAAAAAGCAAAATATGAATGCCTGGAGTGCAAATTTCGATGAAACAATAATTAAAGCAAGGCTGATAGAAGAAGCTAATAAATATATAAAATTATGTGATTCATAAAAAAAGAATAGAAAAAGAAACGTACCTGCTAAAAAAAATCTCCCCATTGTTCTTGCTTTAACACTGTAAATGCTGGTTGCATGAAACTGAAGCATAATCGGTGACAAAAAATAAATTATTAAAACATTGATCAACGCACTGAAACTATGGATAAAAATATCTAATTTGAAAAGTAAAATAAAATAAACACCCGTCATCAGATCAAAAAAAGTACTTATTAACCCTGAAAATCTTGATCGGCTTAAATCTGGAAATAACAAAAGTAGATAATGTAATAAAGGAGGATAGCAGGTACGACCACCCAAAATAAATTGCTTATTTTGGGCAGGGATTTTATAGGCATTTTTCTTTATTTCTCCGGCACGCCAAATATGAAACCACGTGTCAGTCGAAGTAAAATCAAATTTAAAAAAAAAAGGCCATATCCTTATAAATATAATTAATAATAAAATTGTGAAAACGTCAAATAGCATTACAATATTATGACTTATTTAATATAAAAAAATAAATCTTATTCAACTAAAAATCTGTTTAGAAGTTTTCGTATCACCTTTGAGTCAAAAAAGGCTTTATTAAAATGCAATATTTTATAAAAGCCTAGTTTCAGCAAGGTCCGAAGCAACTTTTCATAGATAATATATATAGAATACAAAGATCGTCCCTTTAATTTTTCAAACCCCTGTTTTCTTAACTGGTTCAGCGCATTTAATGCAGTGGAAAAATTCGCAGCCTCCTTTATTACATCAATTGACTCATAACAAGACGGGAGAGGAAGCTTTTGAGGAAATTCTTTGTTAAAGATTATTGCGTCAATTAGTCGAAGGTATGTTTCCAAGTCCATATTATCATTTATGCTGGTTTCGCTCCAAATCTTATCCCCAATCGGTGTGCCCAGCAACGGCATAAAAATGCGAAGTTGAAGACACAAATTTGGATATTTATTTAACATATCTAATATAAGTTTTTTTTCATCTTCCAAGCATTTTAAATTCAAAGGATTATTGGCGGAATTTGCTACACCAACAAGAACATTTCCTACAAAAACAATTCCCTTTTTACTCCCATATTCTATTGCACGATGTAAATCAGTATCATCAAATTCCTTATTTAATTTTGTACGAGTTTCGGGATTCAATGACTCAATCCCAAAAAAAATCTGATTTACCCCAGCTTTATGCAGCAATGCAATGTTTTTGCTGGTTAAATCGCGAACCATAACATCCATATTCCCAACAAGTTTCAAATCATTTGTTGCAGCTAAATAATTTAAAACATCTCGGCCATGTTCAAGGCTACAGAAAATATTATTATCTTCATTTTTTAACATGTTCACATTATAGTTATTTTTCAGTAAAGGGATTTCCTCTTTAATGGTATCCATTGATTTGATAATACTGCCCCCTAATTTATAAAAAGCACTATTAAAACAAAACGGGCACCGGTTGTCGCAATGGAAAGAGGAGTAATAAGTTGATTGAATATTCCCATCAGATTGAAGACCAAACATTTTTTTTGAATTTGAAACAAATTTAAAGCCCTCAGATAATGATAAATCCTCAGGCAAATGATGTGGATGCGAGGATATGCATATTGTAGGCGCATGCGCCTTATCCATCGTTGCCCATTCAGATGAAGCCCATGGATATCCTCGCAGAATGATATCAAATAGTTGTTCGTTAAAAAACAAATCAGGGCATTGTGTTGGCAGTGATCCTGAACAAACAAGCCTTACAGATGGAAAAGATTGCTTTATTTGTCTGGCAATTTTTAACATTAGAAATGTTTTTCCCGGATAAATCCAGTCTTGCTGCCAAAATAAAATGCATGAATTATGCTCTAAATTGAATGGAAGGTTATTAATTAATTCTTCAAAATCATCATATGAATCAATCCGATATATGGATTGCATTTCGGCTAAATTCTTTTGTTTTAAAAAACTGGCTGTATACAACAGAGTTTCCGGCAATACAGCTTTTTGACTTAGATCTAATAATATAAATTTCATTGATTTCCGACCTTAAAACAATATAATTATTTGTTTTTTTAACTAAAACATAAATTTTATTTTAAAAGTAATTCTTTGAAAATTTTGTATTCTTTTTTATTTCTGTATGTTTTTGGGGTTGTCTCAGGGGCCATATTCCTCTTTTGGAATCTTGCTAATGTATTAATTATTTTTTTGATATCTTTGCTTAACTGTTCGTACTGAACTTCAAATATATTATATTGTGACAATGCCGCTATCTTCTCTTCAAAATAAGAATTAAACCATTTTAACTGATAAGCAATTTGCGTATAACAATCTTCACTCATATAATCCTTATAACCAGGCGGTTTGATAGACCACCATACGTTTTTATCACCATACCTGGCTTCTCTTGCTCTGAGGACGGAACAAGCAATATCTGGCAAGTTTCTTTTACAATATATAATAATCGCATTGGGCTGATACTTTAAAAAAGTATCCAAGTGAAAAGCATAAAGCATATTTTTATAAATTACTGTTTTACCTGCTTCATGGGTAATTGCATTTAATTTTTGTTTAAGTTTAATCCAATCAATTTTTGATTCATGCTCTTTGGGCATTATAACAACATCGTCATAATTTAATTGCTTCATCCAAAAATAACCGAATTCATGTGGTTGATGTGCGCCTTTGGTAACACCGAATTCTGATTGAAAATCCAATGGTAGACAGAAAAGATCCAGTATTTTAGATAATCGCATACCCACAACAGGAGTTTCCCAGAATCGCGCCATCAAATTAGTTACCCAGGCTGCATCCAGAAGATGACATAAAATCTGTGTGACCAGAGTTGTGCCAGAACGAGGCAAACCAAAAATATAGAGATTAGGAATACTTGTTTCTGAACTGTCGCTGACCTGCTCTTCCAGCGCCAATAAATTGGTATTTAATGACTTGATAAAGTCTTCATCAGACGATCTTTTTAAATATTTAGATCGTCGCATTGTATTTTCCTTTGTAATAAAATTATTCATCAGTGCTTTTCTATTTTTGATAAATATTTGCCAAGCGATTTATTTCCGTTTTATCTAAAAAGTCATATATGTTTGCTTTTAGCGTATGATATGGGACAAAAAAGTGACCCTTAAAATTTTGCATGATGTCTTCGAATGAATAGCTTTGCTGCAGAGCCTTTAAGGCGTTTACATTAAGAATTTTTGTAATATATTGATAAGGAAGGACTTTGCTGCCCCATTGTCTTTTAAAATTAAATATCCCTCCATCAGGAGGATTCGAAGATTGCCAGTTGTAGATTTTGATATTGTTCTGAAAACACCACTTTAATATATTATCAACCAGATAATAATTAATCCCCTCTTTAAAATAACCGCTATCAGCTGACATCATAAAATTATCAAAATTACCATTGGGCGAAAAAATACAAAAATCACCAGCCACTATATTATTTTTTTTCGTGACATAAAAAAACTTATAAAAAGGTTCAAAAAACTTATTGTTCATTATATTATCAAATAGACATTTCGGTAATGGTTCACCGTGTAATTCTTTTGTTCTTTTTGTATGAATATTTTCATACCACCAATCAAAATTTTCTTTTAATGAACAAACATGAAAATTAAATTCAGATTTATAGGCTTTTTTGATATTTCTCTTTATGCCTGATCTCTTTTTAGAATTTAAATCCATAAAAAGACTATGACCATCTTCTGTAAAATATTTTTCTATATTTAATATAGAAATAAAAGTTTTCATGCCTGTTTGCGGCTGTAGAGCCTTATAAATATATAAATCATCATGGGAATAAGGATTAGACGTCACTGTCACTGATATACAATTATTTTTTTTAGCAAAATCTATAATATCATTAATTATGCTCTGATAAGCAAAATCTGTTTTTTCTTTGTCTCCAATGAAAGTAAAGCAACCAAGAGATCCGGCCTGAACATTGGATACCAAAATATTTCCAAAAGAAGACTGGTATAGATACAGGCTAGCTGAGATATAATAGTGATCTGATTCTTTATAAACAAACACGGGCACATCACTTGATATCGGACATACATTTTCAGCCCACATGGTGGTTTGCTGAACAAAACTATGAGGGTCTTGAAATAGCTTTTCATCAAAGATTCTTTTTTCTTCCGTATTATTAAAATCAATTAATCTCATTTATAGGCATTCTTTTAAGGAAAATGTTATTAAGTTCAAATCTTCATCTGTTAATGATGGATAAATAGGCAATGAAACTGTTTGGTTAAATAATTGATCAGCTCTCGGGCAATAAAACTTGGTATCTATCTGATGCAGCATCAAATCAACGCCCTTACGGATTTGAATGCCTTGCTCTTCCATTTTAATTTTCAAACTATCGAAATCGAATGCCTTTGTTATTCTTACAGGAAAACGAAAAAAAATGTTTAACTTAAAATCCGTAAATGGGATATAAACTTGTTCGAGATTTTTTAGTTGATGTATATACCTTTGAGCCAAATTCTTTCTTATCTCTATAAACTTATTGAGTTTTTTAAGTTGATTTATTGCCAGGCTTGCAGAAAAATCACTAAAATTTGAACCAAAATTAATTTCATTTTTTTTCTCTTCAAATTTATGAATTAATTTCAAATTATTAATTAGTAAAAATCCCCCTTCTCCGCCTGCCAACATTTTGGTGGTATGAAAAGAGCCAAAAGCCAGATCACCCCATGAACCTAATTTTTTATTTTTATACTTGCCACCAATGGCCTGGGCTATGTCTTCAATGACAACAATATTATTATCATATTTTTTTACTATACTGAAAATTTTGTCAATTTCAGCAGATATTCCGAATATATGAACAACAATTACAGCTTTCGTTCTATGAGTTAAGTGTTTTTCAACTTCTATAGGATCAATGTTATAATCATCTCCGATATCTACTATCACAGGTTTTAACCTGAGAAATCGAATTGCATCATAAACAGTTCTGCAAACATAAGCAGGTATTATTATCTCATCGTCTTTGCTTAAATCTAAAGAAAGTAAGCCTAAAATTAATGCAGATTTACCTGAACTAGTTGTCTCTGCAAATCCGACATTTAAAAAAGATTTTAGGCGATTTTCCAATTCTTTTGTTTTGAGACCCTTACTCAGCATGTTGCTGTTGAGTTGATCCCGAACAACATGAAAATCGTCTGTTTCAATAGTCGGTTTGGAATGATTTATCATACTTAAATATTATAAAGTCTTAACCATTTATCAAAATTAATAAGTGACCATATAAACAGCCTCCGGTTTTTTGTCCCTGCAAAATGTTCTGATAAAAGCTCATTTACACTTACTCGATCAAAAAACCGGTATATGGGCGAATCATTTTCAATGATTTTTTCCTTTACAAACTCCATACTTTCGCCTTTAAACCAGCTCTTGTCCGGTGAACTGAACCCCTGCTTTACCCCGGAAGTTATTTTTTCAGGAACGTATCTTTCCATCATTTTACGCAAAAGGAGTTTTCCGTCACGGGTTTTCTGAAAAAATTTTTTCTGTTTATTGCCGATTTCATTTTCATCCATCTTGACCACGTTCTGAAGATTGCCGAGTTTAAACCGGACCGGCAAGTGCATGGCAAAATCCACCAGATCATTATCCATAAACGGTACACGGGTTTCCAGACTATGGGCCATGCTCAATTTGTCTTCCACCACAAACAGGCCGTGCAGAAAGGTCTTGGCCTCAAAATACAGGGATTGATTTACGTATTCCTCCGGAGATTGCGGAGCCTCATATTGATTGGGAAAAACCGCCCTGAAAATATCTCTGGTCCAGACATGCTTCACCTTGTCCCAGACAGGCGCAAACACCCTTTGCACATCCCTGTTCGGGATCAGACGCTGCCAGAATCCATAATATTTATCAATATAATCTTCAAAATCCTTATTCACAACAGCCCGGTAATACCGCCAGGGGTACCCTCCGAAAAGCTCGTCCCCGCCGCCGCCGCTTAAAACCACTTTGACAAAATTTCCCGCCAGCTTGGATGCGTAAAAATTGGGGTAGCTTTGACCCACCCGGGGTTCTTCCAGGTGCCAGGCAAATTTGGGCAAACACCTTTCCATATCACCGGACTTTAAAACCATTTCATAATGCTCGGTTTTGTATAAATAAGACAGGTATTCGGAAACAGCCCGTTCATCAAAATATAATTCCATGCCCGAAGCACTGCTTAAATCAAAGCCCACGGTAAATGTTTTCAAATCCGGATTATGTTTTGCGGCAATACACGAAATTGACCCGCTGTCCATACCGCCGCTCAAAAAACTCCCGACTTCCACATCACTGACGAGCTGTCTTTCCACTGCCTGAACAAAAAGGCGGTCCAGTTCTTCAAGGTATTCCCGTTCATCCTTGATTTTGTCCGGTTCTTTGAAATTGTAGTCCCAGTATTGAAAAGGTTTAAGGTTTTGGGTATAGGGTTCAGGGTCGGAATCAAGGCTGATAGTGATATAATGGCCGGGGGAAAGAAGTTTGATATCTTTATATAATGTCCTGTCGGAAAAAATATTCTGGAATGTAAAATACTCCATCAGGGCTTCATAGTCGACATCAGCGGAAACCTCTTTATATGCCAAAATTGATTTAACTTCACTGGCAAACAACAATGTCTGTTTATCCGACCCCTCGGTTGTGATTGTATAATAAAGCGGTTTAATTCCGTACCGATCCCTGGCAAGGTAAAGTTTATTTTTAAAATTATCATACAGGGCAAAGGCAAACATGCCGTTGAATTTCTCAACACATTTAATGCCCCACTCAATATAGGCATAGATAATCACTTCGGTATCGGTCCGGGTCCAGAAACGATGGCCTCTGGTTTTGAGTTCCTCTCTTAATTCCCTGAAGTTATAGATTTCACCGTTATACACCACCCAGATATTTTTTGTCAGATCGCTCATGGGCTGGTGGCCGGCGGAGGTTACATCCAGAATGGCCAGACGCCGGTGCCCCATAAAAAGATCCCAGTCATGCGAATTGAGTTCCTGTTGGGCGGCTTTATTGTCGATGGATGGGAGCAATTCGGAAAGATGCTTAAATTTATCATCGGTCAGGTTGAGCTGAAAATCCACATTCCGCCGCCCGTGGCGGCATCCGGTGTGAAAAAACAGGTATCCCGCATCATCCGGCCCCCGGTGCGACAGAATATCCGTCATGGGTCTGGCATGATTGATGTTGATACTTTTATGATTGAGGGCGAGAGCCCCGGTTATTCCGCACATAAAAATAAGGTCAAAGGTTAAAGATTTAAGGTTTAAGGTTTAGGGTTTAGGGTTAAAGAAATAAGGTCAAAGGTGAAAGCTCAAAGGTTAAAGAAATAAGCTCAAAGTTGAAAGCTCAAAGATCAAAGAAATAAGGTCAAAGTTGAAAGCTCAAAGCTCAAAGAAATAAGGTCAAAGTTGAAAGCTCAAAGCTCAAAGGTTAAAGATAAAAAATATATTATCTATTGGTTATTCTTTTTGAGATAGTTGATAAGTCCTTTCAACATAGATGCGATTTCAATGCCTTCCGATTTTAATTCCAGAAATTCTTTTTCAATAATCCAGCCTTTTCTTTTAAAGATTTCAAGTAAAGTGATTGTTTCATATAGAGAACCTCTTGCAATATAGCAATACTGGACAAACTCTTTTTTTGAAAATCGACCTTTACCTTCAGCAATATTCATTGCTATAGATGTTGCCGAAGCCTCAATTTGCTCAAACAAACGAAAATGTTTTCTGCCTGTATCTATTGTTTCTATAAGATCAATTACCTTAACAGCAAAATCAGTCGACCGGTTCCATACATCCAGATCTTCATAACCAAACTGCATAAATAATTCCTTTCAGCTTTTCCCCTTCGCCCCTTTCAGCTTTCAGCTTTGAGCTTTCAGCTTTGACCTTTGACCTTTGAGCTTTCAGCTTCTCCCCTTTCCCCTTCTCCCCTTTCAGCTTTCAGCTTTCAGCTTTTCCCTTTCACCTTTCACCTTTCAGCTTTTCCCTTTGACCTTTGAGCTTTTTCCCTTTCCCCTTCTCCCCTTTCCGCGTTGACCTTTGACCTTTGACCTTTGACCTTTGACCTTTGACCTTTGACCTTTGACCTTTGACCTTTGACCTTTGAGCTTTCAAC
>Ga0164318_10002992_pt1 | contig 15879 bp, 11 predicted proteins | sample GuaBasSedimGuay9_FD_113734 | JGI IMG/M metagenome (GOLD analysis project Ga0164318, IMG submission 113734) | Subseafloor sediment microbial communities from Guaymas Basin, Gulf of California, Mexico - Guay9, Core 4571-4, 0-3 cm | ecosystem: Environmental > Aquatic > Marine > Hydrothermal vents...
CTCATCGCTTAACTTTAAATCCATGTTCATAACATCAAGGCGTATTAAATAAAAACGTACCGCATCGGCACCAACAGCCGCATTCAACTTTGCCATGGGAATTAAATCCATATAATTACGGTTATGCATAACATGGCTGAAAACAAGGCGTGGCCGCTCTTTGCCCATTTTTTTACGAAGCCGGATGAAGCGTGTCATGTTCTCAACGATCCGGTCAAAAAAGTCATCACCTTTATGAAGCGAACAAACATTACCGTACGTCTCGCTCGTTCCAGCAGGAAGAGAACAATAAATCTCTTTTACATCCATTTCAATAATAGCCCGGGCGCGCTCCTCATCGAGCAGTGAACCATTAGTAAAAAACATAGCCTCAATTCCTCTTTTTCTTATATAACGCAGCATATCCATAGTATGTTCATACATAAGAGGTTCGCCGTCACCCTGAAGAATAATAAGGTCGCTTTTAAGCTCGGATGCGTCATCAACAATAGAGCAAAATAAATCAAACTCGAGCCTGCGGTCCAGAAACTCCTTGGGTTGTTTTACATTAGGAGTATGCACCCAGCAATGATGACAATTCGTGTTACACCTGTGATAGGGATCCATAACTATTGTCGCAGGCCCTATAAAGGTCTTCTCACAAATCATACTTAAAAAACGTATATACTCACGTTCCTTGAAAGGCTCCTGTTTTACTTTTTCAGCAACTTTGGTGAGAATATCATCCAGTTCATTATCCGTATATTCAATGTAGATTTTATTCTGAAAGCGCAAATCGCTATCTAAATTATTAACATACGATTTAAAGCGACGGGCAATGGTTTGTGCGGGGAAAATATCAAAAGTATAATTAAGCATTATAGATTCCCCGATAAGAGAAAAACAAAAATTAATAATCTCATTTATGCAATAAAAATTGTATCTTGAAATCCCAATCTTTATCCTAAATGATTCATCCTTATTAAGAGACTCCTTAATGGCTCCAACTGTCTCATCAAAACTACCTCTCTTTCCATCTATCCGCTCATGCAGTTCAGAACATGTCCCCAAAAGGGTGAAGACGGTCTTTGACTCATCGATTTCTTTTCTATAATCCTCATCCAAAACAGTAGTACCCACAGCCCCATTAGGCCACAATTTTTTAATAAATGAAAAAGAATTTGAAAACCAGTTTTCACTCATAGCATACTCCCATTAATGAGCACATAACTTAGCGAACGAAGTGATGCTAAGTTATAAATGCAAATTAACCCCGCTCTTTCTTGACCATTAAGCTTCAGAAAGGGCGGGGTTGAATTCAGACATACATTTTAGTAGTTCGACAAGCTCACTACCCTGAGCAACGTCGAAGGGTTTCACTATCGTTCACTAAAATGTGTCTTCATTCGAAAAAACAATTTACCATTTCTGAACAATTTCGTTTACATTTAATAATAGAATCGCGTAGTTTGCTTGCTTTATCAGAATACCAAAGCTCGAAAATATCATCATGTTTAATATTGCCTAAAGGCCCCTTTTCCCAGCATAAATAAATACTGCCGTCGGGTCCTATATTGACAATGCCGTCACCTAGACTGCACGGTCCGTCTTTTATGAACACAGTAGGGTTTTTATAATATTCCTTAAAAGCAATCAATTGTTCCTTTTTATTGTCAATCCTATACCCAGACTCTTTTAATTCAATTAAATCATCAATCACTTTACATACTTCATCGCAATTATCCGGCCACAAAAATGCATACTCTCCCCATCGAAACCAATATGGGTCAGGATGAACGCCGTTAGGTCTCATAATTGCCATTAAAGATACGGCAATACCCCTCTGGTGCGCCCATTTTACAATACTGGTGACCTCATCAAGGTTTGGTTTCATGATTATTGTCTGAATGGTTAAATTTCTCAGGCAACCTTTATTCTTTAAAAGATATGAAAAAGTTTTCATTACCCTTTTAAACGTCCCACGTCTTCCCCTTATAAAATCATGAAGGTTTCTATTCAGGCTATCAAGCGAAATAGGCATAAGAGTCAGGCCGGAAGATACAATCCTCTTGAGCATTCCTTTATTTAATAAATAACCGCATGTAGTCAGTGATACAGTAAAATTATACGAAACTATATGCTGAATAATATCAAAAATATCTTTACGCAAAAGGGGCTCTCCTCCGGCCAGATTGATTTCAAAAGGCTTATTAACAAAATCTGCAAGACGCGAAATATACGTTTTTATTTCATCAGCTGTAATTAACCCTTGCACTGGATCGGCTTTCCAATTATTACACATCTTACACCGCATGGGGCAGGAACGAATGACTTCAATCACACCAAACTTAGGTTTTCGAATAACCTGCTTTTCTTCCTCTTTCGCTGATGAGACCGCTAAAGATTCATTTTTATTATTATCAGGGGGACAATTAATCATATCTTTATTATTACCCAAATATTCATCATCAGAAGGAAAAGCGCAAATAAAGTTAATAACACAGCATCGCTTCCCCGGCCCCCGGGTACGTATCTTCTCTCTGATTTTATCAGCTTTATCCGAATACCATAACTGGCGGAGGTTGTCTTGGCGTATATTCCCCAATGTATCGCCGCTTAAATAAATATTTGCCTTCTCATCTAAATCAATAATAAGATCCCGTATCTTATATTTGGTTGTACGCATAAAAAGGTCGGGCTCTTCATAGTACTCTTTAAAAGCATCAAGCTGGGAAAGTGGATTCCAAATCTTGTAACCCTGTTTCCTTAAATTTATAAGTTCATCGACAACCTCATCAAGTCTGGCTTTATTCTGAGGCCATAAATCCCGGCAAATGTCCTGCTTAAACCAGTTTTTTCTCTCACTCACCAATCCTGTCTCAAGCAATGCCAAATACGAAATATTCTCAAGCAAGGAATTCTTATTTACCCACTCGGCCATGGGTATAATTTCATCAAGATTTTTCTCCATTATTATGGTTAACATCGTAATAGGCAGCTTCCCTCGGCAATGTTTATCTAAATATTCGATTGCCTGCATAACCCTACGATGCACTCCCTCTTTTCCGCGATAAAAATCATGAATTTCAGGCTTAAGGCTTTCAAGTGAAATCGCCAACACGCTTAAATTCGAATCAGCTATGCGCTTTGCCATATCCTCATCTATAAGCCACGCATTAGTTGAAATGATAGACTTAAAGCCTTTCTGAGCAATGTAACTGCAAAGGTCAAGACACCAGGGAATAAGTAACGGTTCTCCCCCCATAACATTTATTTCTAACGGTGTCTTAACAAACTCAGCCAAAGAATCAACGAAATGACGGCTCTCTTCGAAGCTAAGGTGCGGACCGTCAGGAGGGGCATGCCATGCCTTGCACATCTTACATTTTAAAACACAATGTGTTGCAATTATAATGTCACTAAACTGAGGCATGCCTGCCTTAACTATTTTCTCCTGTGCTTCATCTGAAGATTCTGTTGTATTATTATTAACTTCTTTTAATTCCATATCAATTTCTCATTCCTCTTCATACCAACAATTCACTATGTGATGACAATTGCGCACACAATGTCGGATTTCTTCCCTCCTCCTGCGTGATTCATCAGAAAACCATATCTCATCAAGTGATTGCTTCTTAATATTACCTATAGGTTTTATATAGGGACAAAGGGTCACCGCCCCGTCAGGCGCCACTCCGAAATTACCGTTATTATATGTCGGACATACTTCTTTTTTGATAAATTTGTTTGGGGATGTAAAATAATCTTTAAAAATTCTAAATTGGGCAACAGAATTGTTTATCTTACCACCGCCTTCCTCCTCTTCCAAAATTTTTATATCAATCAAAGAATCTATAACAGCAGTCATTTTTCCGGGCTCCTTAGGCCATAAAAATTTATAACGCCCGTCAAAATACCATTTCTCATCAGGCTTTGTATGAAAAGGCTGCATCACCACCTGAAACATAATGTGTGAGACCGCTTTATTGTTTTTTACCCATTCAGTCAATTTTAAAATATGCCTCCTGTTAGGTTCCATAAGAACAGTATCTATAGCAATCTCAACATGAGGCCCATAGCGCGAGAAATACTTTACTGCATTTTTAACCCTCTTTACGCTTCCCTTTACGCCGCGTAGATAAGACTGCTTTTTATCACTTAAACTATAAAGGGAAAAAGCGCAATAATGAAGCCCCGCACCGCAAAGCTGCTTAACCGTAGCCTCATCCATGTAATACCCGCTGGTTGCCAGGGATATTCGAAATCCCTTTTGACTGGCATATGACATAAGGTTTAATAATTTCTCTTTATCGAGGAGGGGTTCACCGCCTCCAAAAATAATCGTAAAAGGTTTTTCGGCAAAAGAATCTATCGAATCTAAAAACCGTTTCCATTCATCAATAGAAGGATACTGAGAAGGATCTTCCTTATTTGCCCATAAGTAGCATACCTTACAACGCAGATTACACCTTAAAGTAATAAGAAGTATACACGAATTAGGTTTTTTAATCTCCATCATCTTTGATTCTTTTAAATGATTTTCCTTTGTATTTTCAATCATTGAGCCTTATCAACAATTCTTTCTTCTTTTCTAATGTTTTCCCATGCAAGTCCGAATTGCTCCTGTTCAATATAATTTTTTATTTTCTTATGCCTTCTCATACGAATATCCAGGGTATTACTATCATCGGACGTATGCCATGCATACCAGTCTTTGACTTCATCTTTCTTAATTCCAAAATCCTGAGGCTTCTCCCAAACATTCATCCCAGGACCTATACTGCAAATATTCAAACTATTGACCCTGTCAATATATTTTCGATTTCTCTTTAAGAATTGAATGGTTCGTTCGACATCCACTTCCTCCTCCCCCGGAAAGCCGACAATCAAATTCCCCTCAACAATAATACCCGCATCTTTGGCATAACGAATGGCAAGTTCAGCATCCTTTGCCTTAAACTTTTTATTCATCTTCTCCAAGAGAGGGTCGGAGAAACTTTCAAAACCAAATGTGAGACCGCCACAACCGGCCTTCTTGAGTTTTAAAAACTGCTCCTTGGTCATATCAGGCCTTACGGTTGCCTGCCCGCCCCAGTGTATTGGAGAACCGGCTTCTATAAGTAAATCACATAATCTCTCGAGATTCTTCAGGTGACCGTTTAAGAGCAAATCACAAAATTCAAACCTCTTACGATGATACTTTGTAAGTAAAAACTTTATCTCTTCAAATACCATATCAGGCGTCCGGCTTCGAAAAGGTTTTTTTAGCGACCAGTCACAACAAAAATTACAGGAATTAATACATCCCCTGGAAGTAATAATAGGTAAAAGATCATCCTCAGTATAATCGCTGATATCAAACTCCTCAAACGAAGGTGAAGGAAGTTCATCCAGGACCGGTGCTACTTTACTCCTAAGGCAAAGGGCATGATCTTCAGGTGAATCTTTCCATTGAACGCAAGTATTATCAATAAATGAAGAATTTCCCTGGCTTATCTTTTTGATAAGCTCATAAAATATTAATTCTCCCTCACCGATTACAAAATAATCTACAAGATCTCTATTGAAAAAATTTCGATGAACAAAATAGGACGGCCCCGCCCCCCCTACAATAATAGTAGTATTAGGAGACCTGGAACGCACTCCCTTTGCGATTTCATTAAATAAAGGAATACTGGTAAAAGAGGTTGAAAAACCTATGATTTGTGAATTAAAATTTAAAATTTTATCTACAACGGCGTTAATATCTATATAATTATCTGCTAAGACGCCTCCCATTGACCAATACTCAAACTGATTAGTGTCCCATCTTTGGCGAAGGGAAGCTTGAGCTTTATTATAAACCTCAATATTAAGGTCATAAACATTCACACAAAATCCATTTGTACGTAAATATTGCGATATATACGCAATACCTAAAGGTGCTGCCTGAAAACCCCACGGCGGTGTCTGAACCAGTAATATTGATTTATCACTCATACTCAAATACTAAATCCTTCTTCGCTAAAACAATTAATCATAAGTTTGCAGTTTTTATTACATGATTTAATCCTTCCTCGAACATCATCAGCGCGAGGGGAGTCCCACACATCTTCAATACGATCTCGCATAATGTTTCCTATGGGGGGCTGTTCGAAGCATAAATAAATATCACCTGATGAATTAACGCTCAGTGAATTATAACCCAAATGACAGCCTCCTTTTTTTACAAACTTCTCAGGATTTTGAAAATATTTCTTAAATAATTTAAATTGATTGACCGAATTACCGATTTTATATTTTTTCTCTTTACGTTCAATCAACTCATCAATAGCCGAGAATAATTTTTTCTCATTCTTGGGCCATAAAAAACTAAAACGTGGGTCCTTAAACCACAAAGGATCGTCTTTTGTAAAAAACGGCTGGGCTAGGACCTGGTAGCTGATACATGCCAGTCCTTCATTTTTTTCTACCCAATCAGCCAATGCAACCAGTTCATCAACGTTTGCGTCCATAATAGTTGTTACAATACAAATACTCTCCTCGGGATAACGGTATCCGATAAAATATTTAAGCGCCCGCATAACCCTCTTATAAACGCCGCGCCTGCCCCTGTAAAAATCATGTGTCTTTTTATTTAAGCTATCAAGTGATAATGTTAATGATGAAAATCTTGCTTCGACAAGCTCAAGCGCCATTTTTCTATTTATAAGATAACCGTTCGTGGTCATGCATGTGAAAAAATTCTTTTCTGAAGCATGTCTTATAAGGTCGATAATGCCGGGCTTAAGTAAAGGCTCGCCTCCGACAAACTGGATATATACATCAGACCCGAAATAGTTATATAAAGAATCAAGAAAATCCTTATAATAAAAAGCCGGCACCTGATTAATATCCTTCTGGCATTTCCACATATGACACATCTTGCACCTGAGCATACAATTCTCTAACAGTATCAGGTCACAATTCGTAGGCTTTTTTAAAGGGTCTAAGCACTTTTTTGTATTTGTCTCATGTGTATTCTGCATTTCAATAGAATTTATTTCCATCTCCTACACTTTAATTTGTTCCTTATTAAAAGAAACGGGCCTAACCACGCCGCATTTTATCTTACAGGCTTTCATCTCTTCGCGGCGCATTCGTGCTATGGTTGAAGACAGCATCTGCTCCATGCTAAAGTTATGAACATTGCCTATTTTATCTGCACTTTCGCAATAACTAACATAGCCAAGCCAATCGATAACAATAGAGGAACCGTCAGAGCCGCATTTTTTAGTTTTATTTAAATCCTCCGGATTTTCATAATAGAATTTAAAAAATTGAAGCTCCTCAATTGAATTCATTATTTTGCTTCTTCCTTCCTGCTTGAGCTTAATCAACTCATCTAAGACAGCATTAAGGTTATGTATGTTTTTCGGCCACAAATAACTATACTCTTTTAATCTATACCAGTAATTACAAAACGGGGTATCATAAGGCTGAACCAGGGCCTCGAAATCAATTCCGGTGAAGCGCTTATCAGTCTCAATAAAATTCACTAAAGGTATAATTTCATTTATATTAACTTGTGAAATTAAGCACCGCGCTACTTTTTCAATCGACGGATTCAGTTTATCAAACCACGAAACTGCCTGAAGTGCACGTTTAAATGAGCCGCGCCTCCCCTTTAAATAATCATGTGCCTTTTCCCCTTTGCTGTAAAGAGATACACATAAACGATTGAGTCCGGATGATGCAATTTCCCGAGCCATTTTAAAATTCATGGGATATCCGCTAGTTTCAAGCATGGTGAAAAAATTTCTCTCTCGTGCAAATTTAATTAAATTATCTATTTGGCCAAATAACAACGGCTCACCCCCGCTAAAAATAATGGCCATGTTATTCTCCGGATCATTGAATTCCCTTAAAGAATCAATAACCCACCGCCATTCACTTGCGGTTAAACCGTCCTTGCGTAATTTCTTTTTATTTTTTTCTCTGCTGCTCTTCCACATATAACACATACGGCAGGGCAATTTACATTCGGGAGTTATGATTAATTTCGAACTCCTGATATATTTTATTAATTCACTCTTATCTGATGCATGGTCAGTTTTTAACGTCTCGGACTGCTGGCCATTATCCTTAATTCTTATCTGATCAACAAACTCAGCCTCTATGTCCTCTTCCTGAAAAAAACAATTCATAATATTATTGCAACTCTTTCGGCAGTTATACATGGCAAACCGGGTAGCCTCGGCCTGCGGCGAACTCCACAGGGACTCAACAGTCTCCTCTCTTATACTGCCTAAAGGTTCCATAAAACAACATAAATGCATCAGGCCTAAGGCGTTGATATTAACGGTGGTGTCACCAAAATTACAGCGAAATTTTCTCGCAAAACGTTCAGGATGCTCATAATATACTTTGTAAACCTTAAATTGATGTAGGGGATTAATGATTTTGTACTCCCTTTTTTTAAATTCTATCAATGCATCAAGCACATTGTGTACTTTCTTGGTGTCCTTGGGCCACAGGAAGCCATACTCCTCGGTCTCATACCATTTATCTATGGGATGCGTCCTAAAAGGCTGTGCAACAGCCTGGATATTAATACCGCAAAACATTTTGTACTGTTGTACCCATTCCACAAGATCAATAATGTCATCGATATTAAGAGCACTCATAACAGTATGAATATTTATATACCCGTACTTCCAATATTTTGAGAGGTTCTCAATGCCCTGCATAACTTTCCTATATGAACCTTCAACTCCTGTAATATAATCATGTTTCCTCTCATCTAAGCTATCGAGTGATATGCTTAAACGGCTGATACCGCTGTGTGCTAATTTTCTCGCCATGGTATCATCGATAAGTGTTGCGTTAGTAGAAAGAGCAGCATTTAATCCCTTATTAGCACAATAGCGTATCAGGTCAACTATACCCCTTACTAAAAGAGGCTCGCCTCCGCCCAAATTAATTTCAAAAGGGCGGTCCCCGATTTTACTTAAAGAATCCACAATCCGCTTGCATTCTTTGATACTTACCGTATCGGAAAGACTGTTTTTCCAGAAATAACATTTTTTACACTTCAAATTACATTTCTCGGAAATCAGGAGGTCGCACCCTGTAGGGCGTCTGATAGTAAGCGGACTTTTTATCCCCTCGTCTGATTTATTCATATACTTATCTTTTATCTTATCTATAAAATACATATCTTTCTTCACTCTGCCGGTTTTTATTTATCTTTCACCCGATTTCATTATCCTCTTTAAAAAAACAATTCACCATATTATGACAATACAGCGTACAATTATGCATCAGCTGACGAAAAATATGCACCGAACCCGAAAACCAGAGATTTCTAATATCGTCACGCCGGATGTTACCAATAGGAATGGATAAACAACACAAAAATATATCCCCTTGTGGATTAACATTAATTACATAATCTCCTATATAACAAGGCCCTTTGCGTGCCCGTTTCCTGGGATTCTTAAAGTAGGCCTTAAAAATTTCAAGCTGCTCAGAGTGGTTATGCACCATCATGCTCTTCTCATGCTTTAAGTAATTAAGCTCATCAAGAACTTTCTCGACATAATCACTATCTTTTGGCCATAAAAATTTAAATTCTTCCTTTTCATACCATTCGGGACCGGCCTGACTCCAGAAAGGTTCCTGAACGGCCTGAAAATAAACCCCTGCAAGCCGAGGGTCATTATGAATCCGATGCATATGCTCTATCACTTCAGTAATATTTACTCCAGAAAGCACTGTAAGAATATTTATTTTAGTGTCGGTAGAATACTTGGACAAATACTCAATAGCCTTCATAACTTTATCATAGGCACCTTCCACTCCGCGCAGGAAATCGTGGGTCTTGGGATTAAAACTATCAAGTGAAATAAATATTTCACTCAACCCGGAATCGGCAATTTTTTTTGCCATTTTCTCATCAATTAAACACCCGTTTGTCGGCATAATTGTCTTAAGGCCGCTGCGGGAAGCATGTGAGACCAAATCAAGGACCCCTTTTTTCATTAAAGGCTCACCACCGCTTATAACCAACTCCTTCTCTCCTATTAAAACTTCTTTTACCTTATCAACAAACGGTATCAACTCATCTATCTTAACTTCGTTATCCATACTCGGAGCTTTCCACATATGACACATCTTACACCTTAAGGGACAGCCGTTTATAACTACCAAAGAACATGAAGTCGGCCTCTTAATTTTACCGAATGTTCCCACCTTTTCCTCTTCAGGCATTTCCTCTTTTTTCTTCTGGGATATTGTCTCTTCCATTTATAACACTCCTTTACATTTCATCTTCATAATAACAATTAACAACAAGCTCGCAATTCTGTCGGCATTGTTTTATCTTTTCTCTAACGGCCGCGGCTTTCTCAGAATACCATAACTCCTCAGGTGACGATTCCCGGATATTACCTATCTTATCCATAAAAAAACAAAGATACGCATCACCAAGAGCATTAATATTCAATGCATGCTCAGCTATTGTGCAACCCGTGCGTTTTATGAAATTGCGAGGATCTTTAAAATAAGATTTAAAAACATTCAATTGTCCTACGGAATTTCCTATCTTCGAGCCCTGTCTTTTCATTTCAATGAGCCGGTTCAATACTTCTTCGGTCTTAGGATAATCATCAGGCCATAAAACTTTAGCCCTCTCACTTTCCTGCCAATATAAATCTAAATCAGAGCCAAACGGCCTCATAACAGCCATAAAATAAATCTGCGAAAGCCGCGGCTCGCTGTTAACCCACTCAACCAGAGCAACTAAATCATCAATATTATGCTTCAATATAATAGTGTTTATGGCCATCTCAATACGCTCTGAGTGAGAGGACACATATCTGAACGCATTCATTACTTTTTTATGAGTACCCCTAACACCACGCAGGAAATCATGAGTATCGCTGTTAAGACTTTCTACGGAAAAATTAATCATGCTTAAATCAGCCTGCGCAATCTGATGGGCCACATCCTTTGTAATTGAATAACCGCTTGTTGTTACAACAACGCGGGAACCTTCTCCTCTTGCGAATGAGATTAAATCGAAAATTCCATCTTTAACAAATGTCTCTCCTCCTATTAAATGAATCTCTATGGGATCACTGTTAAAGCCTTTTAAGGCACCAACAAAATTTTTATACTCCTCGATGGAGATTTCATCCGGTTCGGTTTTTTTTGTCCATAAATCACACATCTTACATCTTAGATGGCAGGTATTCGAAACAGTCAAAAGACATGTCTTCGGAGGACTAATAACTTTTCTTACTTCATCAGCATTAATTGAACTCATGATGAAACATAATCCGTAATATTTTCAATTTTATAAAAACAATTTATTGCAGTATCACAATCTAAGTTACACGTATTAATCGCATGACGCACTTCTTTCATCTTATCGCTGTACCAAATATCTCTAATACTATCTTTTCTTATATTTCCTAGAGGAGGCATAAAAAAACACATGGAAATATCTCCGTAGGCATTTACTTCAGGAGCCAAATCACCGCGCGGGCATTTAATACGCATATTCTGCCTGAAATGAAACGGGTCCCTGAAATATTCTTTAAGAACCTGGATTTGCTCCGGAGGATTACATATCCTCGCCCCTCCCTTTTTCTTCTCTATCAATTGATCAAGCACAGCATTGACACGCCCGAGGTCACTAGGCCAAATCTCCTTATACTTCTCCCTCTCATACCAGTTATGACTATCCTCACCACTGTCAAAAGGCTGCAGAACTGCGTTAAAAAAAACAGCGTCTATTTTTTTATTTTGTTCAATCCAATTAACAAAAGGAATAACTTCATCAAGATTAAACTGCATAATGGTAAAGGTAATGCCTATACTAACGCTCATCTCATCATTAAACGGTCCGCGGTATTCATACAGATTATCAATCGCTTCCATAACATGTTTATATGCACCCGGCATGCCGCGGATATAATCATGCTTCTTCTCATCAAGGCTATCCAGTGAAACAAATACACCGCTCATGCGTGAATCAACTAACTTTTTAGCCATGACTTTATCGATAAGATAACCGTTCGTGGTAATAGATGTCTTAAATCCGTTATCCGTTATAAACTTGGCAAGCTCTGCTGTATGGGGCCACAATAAAGTTTCCCCGCCGATAATGTGTATAAAAATCGGCTCATCCACAAATGATTTTAAATCTAGTACGAACTTTTTCATCTCATCAAGTTTTAAAAAATTAGGGTCCTCTTTATGTTTCCACATATTGCACATACGGCAGTGGAAATTGCATCTTTTATTTACAACCAACAGACAAAAAGACGGAATAGCCTTTTCTTCCTTCATACCTTGTTTTTCACTTCGAGGGCAAATATACTTATCACTCATTTCTTATTACTCCTTTTTTAAATCGCACACTTCGTCTTCATAAAAACAATTAATCATAATATGACAATTCTGTTTACAATTGTATACATCCTGGCGGATTTTACGGGAATTCGGTGAAAACCATATGTCCTTAATTCTATCTTTTTTAATGTTGCCTATAGGCTCGGTAAGGCAACAAAAAAACAAAGTACCGTAAGGGTCTATATGAAATTCATAATCCCCGAGATTACATTTTATTTTTTTCAGGAATTCATTCGGATTCTCAAAATACCTGCGAAAGGCGTTGAAATGATTAGGATTATTTCCTATACGATAGCCACTTCTCCTAAGGTGACCCAATTCCTCCATGATTTCCCTCACCCTTCCGATATCCTGTGGCCAAAGTTCTTTATTCTCATCCTTACGAAACCATTCATTATCACGAGGCTGAGAAAACGGCTGGGTTATTGCCTGAAAACTTATCATATCGACGAAAGAATTATCCTGCACCCAATGAACCAGGGGAATAATCTCCTCCATATTTTTCTCAGTAATCAAAAAAAGCAGTGCCACTTTCATATCAGAGCCCGTGGTCTTCAGTACATCAAGAGCGTCCATAATTCGTTTATACGATCCAGGCATACCGCGTAAAAAATCATGTGTCTCAGGCCTGAATCCGTCCAAAGAAAATGTAAGTGTACCTAATCCGGAATCAATAAGTTTAAGGGAAGTTTCTTTATTAACCAGCCATCCATTGGTAACAAGATTGGTCCTGTATCCGTACTGCCTGATATGACTGATTAAATCAAAAATGCCTTCGGTCAATAACGGCTCACCACCTGATAAATGAAATTCAAAGTCAGGTTCGACAAATCCTTCAAGGTCAGATACAAAACGTTTTTTCTCATCAAGCGTTGTCTCAATCCTATCCTCATGTATATTCCAGATGTAACACATCTTACAGCGGAACATACACCTGTAATTTAAAACCCAACAGGAATATTTTGGTTTTGTATTCAAAAAATCTTCATTGTTCATAATAGTTCACCCTAACATGTTTAAATTACGGTTTATGATAAGTACGGAAAAACTTCCCCTTTACTCCTTATACAAATCTTCTTCATCTTCGATATAACAACAATTAAGAAGCAGATGGCAGTTAGATTTACAACGGTTTACCTGCTCCCGCATTTTATCAGCATCTTGCGAATACCATAACTCGCGAATATCATGCTCTCGTATATTACCGATAAAATCTTTAAAAAGGCACATTTGAATAAACCCGTATGTATTCACACTGATGGCACGTCCGCCTACAATACATCTCGCTTTGTTAACAAATTGTTTGGGATTATTAAAATATGCTTTATATGCACGAAGATGTTCGACTCTATTACTCACCTTGGAACCATTATTCCTAAGGTTAATCAGTTCATCTATAACAGAAAGCGTCTTTTGAGTATCAGAAGGCCATAAATATTGATATTCTGCCAGCCAGTTATTTGTTAAAGGCCCGCTGTAATTAGGTTGAACAACGACCATAAAATACAACCAGTTAACATGCTCATTCTGATCGGCAAAACGGACAAGATCAATCAGCTGGTCTAAATTTTCATTCATAATAATACAGCACAAACCCTTACGTGTCTGGGGAGCATATGTGCTGAGATTCTCTAATGCCCGCATAACCCTGTCGTATACACCGGGCACACCTCTCATACGGTCATGAATCTCAGGAGTAGGACTGTCTAAAGATAGACTGATGCCGCCAAGGCCTGAGCCGCCGATTCTCTTTGCCATTTCTTTATCGATAAGATATCCGTTCGATGCCAGTGTGGTACCGAATCCCTTATTCTTAGCACATGATATGAGATCAAGAATTCCGGGCATTGACAATGCTTCTCCTCCTCCGAAATCAATTTCAAAACCCTCATCAACCAGATCCCGAAACTGTACAATAAAACGTTTCCACTCATCCAATGTCGGAATTTCATCCGGATTCGGCAGCGGCTCCTGCCACTTATTACACATCCTGCACTTTAACATGCAGTAATCAGTCGCCGCAATACAACAGAATCTTGGTTTGTCTATGCCCTTTTTTTGTGCATCCTGAACCTTAATCGAACATTGTTCCATAAAAATTCCTCTCTTTTTTTAAGTTTTAAATTTATAAATTACACTTAAAAGGATAATCCCCTTCAAAAAAACAATTAAGCAGATAATGGCAGTTATCGCCGCACTTTCGTATATTTTCCCTCACCTTTTCGGCTTCTTCCGAAAACCAAATTTTTCGTATATCGGCTCCCTCTTTTATGTTTCCCAGTTTTGCCCAACGATAACACATAAAAATATCACCGACCGCACTGACGTGAACCGCACAATCAAGGTTGCACGGTGAACTTTTTACAAACTTTTGAGGGTACTGAAAATACATTTTAAATGCCTCAAGTTGTTCGACCGAGTCACCTATCCAGTGGCCTTCTTTACGGCGCCTAATCAATTCCTCAACAATCGCAACAGCTTTCTGCGTATCCTTAGGCCAAATATTATCGTAATCATTATCAAACCATTCATCCTGCTTTACAGTATTATTCGGCTGCATAACAGCCATAAAAAGAATAGAGTTGATTTTATCACGCATACTATTAGACCATTCTTCAAGTGGAAGAACGCTGTCTAAAGTTTTTTCCATAATAATCGAGCAAAGTCCTATATGGATATCTTTAGAATAACTACGAAGATAATCAATTGCCCTCAATACCTGCGCGTGCACACCTTTAACTCCGCGCATCTCATCATGAATTTCAGGATTTAAACTATCAAGCGAAAGGACTATGCTGAAAAGTCCGCTGTCAACAATCCTTTTTGCCATTTCCTTATTAATGAGCCACCCGTTTGAGGCAATCGTCATCTTAAAGCCTAAATCATTTGCGAACGTGACAAGGTCTAGTACATCAGGCCTCATCAGCGCCTCTCCGCCGCCAATATCAATCTCAAATCCCTCATCAACAATCTCACGAAGCTGCCTCAGGAAAATCTTATACTGATCAAACGTAGGCATAGTAAGGCCATGTGCATATAAATCTTCTTTCCATTTCTCGCACATTTTACAACGCAGCATACAGGTATCAACAATACCCAAACAGCAAAAACCGGGCTTTCTCACCTCTATTTTTTTCTCCCCATTCCCTAAAATCTTTGTATCAGTATTCATTTTCTCATCCTTTTTTTAAATTTTTTTTTATAACGGTAAATGGATAATCTTTTTCAAAAAAACAATTAAGAAGAAAATGGCAATTATCTTTACATTGCCTGATATTTTCTCTGGCCGAAGCGGCCCGCTGGGAATTCCACAGCTCGGCAATATCATCGGTTGCAATATTGCCTATCCGCTCCCACCTGAAGCATAAAAATACATCGCCCGTGGCACTGATGTGGACGGCTCGGTCCATATTGCATGAAGAATTTTTAACAAACCGATCCGGTCTCGCATAATATTTTTTAAACGCGTCCAGTTGATAATATGGATTCTGAATTTTCCACCCCCACCATTTAAGCCACTTA
>Ga0164318_10002994_pt1 | contig 15876 bp, 20 predicted proteins | sample GuaBasSedimGuay9_FD_113734 | JGI IMG/M metagenome (GOLD analysis project Ga0164318, IMG submission 113734) | Subseafloor sediment microbial communities from Guaymas Basin, Gulf of California, Mexico - Guay9, Core 4571-4, 0-3 cm | ecosystem: Environmental > Aquatic > Marine > Hydrothermal vents...
CCTAAAGGAAACAAAAACCATGGAAAACCCTTTGTGATAAAAAGCCATATCAGGAATAACATGATATTTACAATCAAATATATGGTGAAATGAATGTAAAATCCAAGTTTGTCCTCTGCCCTTTTCTCTGCTTTCCTAATTATCTCCTCATTTTCTCCCATTTCTGTACAACACAATATATAATTTCCATATTTTAAGATTATTATAATTTATCATCATATTGTACAGTTGCGCCATCACTTTCATATTCCAATTTTTACCGCAATAAGGACAAAAAAAGTTGTCAAAATGAGAGCCTGGCACTCTGCCACAGTGTTAGCATATTACCTTAATTTTTTATTCCCATAATAGATCTTCATTATGAAAATCTCTATAATATATAGGACATGTATCCATTAAAAAAGAGGTTTCCGCAAAATCATATTTCAGGGTATCTCTCATATGTTCAATCTCTGGCTAAGATGGCCAATAAACGCAGGGATAAATAAATCCAACAACATGCCGCTTTATTCTATTATTTCTGTTGCATAATCTCTCCATTTTCCGTCTGAGAGATTCTTTACTTTTACATCATCTATGCCTCCCACCTCGCTTTTAATTTCTGCTATTAGTATCCCGCTGTTTCCCATGTCTTTGTAACTTCGTGAGGAAAATATCGTGAGGCATTTTCCACCGTAAATTGCCATTCCATTTGTACTGTAATCATGCCCCTTTATGAGAACACTTGCCCCTATGCCGTTCAAAAATTCCTCCAGGTCTTTCCTGCCATAGGGAATGCCTATCCCTCTGAAAATCTGCGAAAATTCCGGGTCACTCCACGTCAATGACTCAATGGCATGCAAATCATTTTTGTCAACTTCTCTCAACTCCCGCAGTCCAAAGCCCTTCAATATTCCTCCGTGAGATGCAAAAACTTTGTTTGATATTACCATGAGGGGCATGTTTTCGAATACTTCAACATACTTTTCATGCATCCCCGGATAAGCATTTTCAACCTCCTCTCTAAATACATAGGGATGGCACGGTATGGCATAATTTGCCTCGTGATTGCCCTTCAACAAAATAATCTCTTTTGGCATATCCCTTTTCAGGGACAGCAGATAGTTAATATTGTGAATTGATGAGCCAATATCTAAAGGAGCCCTATCAATGTAATCCCCCAGAAAAACCAGGTAATCAAAATCTTCTTCAAAAAACCTTCCCGCAATTGCTTTTGTAACTTTTAAATCCCCGTGTGTGTCGCCTGCAATCATTATCCTGCCGCTGGCTTCGACAAGTGATGGCTCCTTTTCCATTATTTCTTTCACTTCGCCGAGACATTCTTCCAGTTCGCTGGCTCCATGCCCGCTCATGATTTCATAGCCTGCAAATATTTAAGTAAGTTATTCATTTCAGAGCGTGGATTACAGCATAATCATTCCTGTTTACAACGAGGAGGAGAATATTGCCCCCTTATGCGAAAAAATAGAGGCAGTGATGCATAATATGGGGGAATACGAAATCATTTTCGTAGATGATGGCAGCACAGACGGCACTTTTGAAAAAATAAGTGAATTGAATAGGAAAAATGGAAATGTGAAATGCATAAAATTCAGGAGAAATTTTGGCAAGACGGCCGCCCTGACCGCTGGCTTCAGGCATTCGAAAGGAGACATTGTGATAACGATGGATGGAGACCTCCAGAATGATCCCGAGGACATACCTTCGCTTGTGGCGATGCTCGATGAATATGATGCTGTGAGCGGATGGAGATACAGCAGAAAAGACCCATGGTTCAGAAAAAAATTGCCTTCCAGGATATCGAATGCCATATCAAGATGGATTACGGGACTTAACCTGCATGACTTCAATTGCGGACTGAAGGCATATAAGAAAGAGGCTATCAAAGACATGGAACTCTACGGAGACATGCACCGCTACATTCCTGCAGTACTGGCATGGAAAGGTTACAAAGTGGGAGAAATAAAAGTAAGGCATCTTGAGAGAAAACACGGGAAATCAAAATACGGGGTGCGACGCCTTTTCAGAGGATTCTTTGATTTGATAAATTTCAAGTTCTGGTCAGATTATTCCACGCGCCCCCTGCACTTTTTCGGGAGCGTTGGCACCGTTCTTTTCGCATCGGGCTTTTTCGTGAATCTTTATCTGGTGCTTCTGAAAGTTTTATATGGGGAAAAACTTTCCAATCGCCCCCTGCTGCTTCTGGGGATATTGCTTATGATAATGGGTCTGCAGGTCGTGTTTTTCGGGTTTCTGGCAGAGATAATGATAAGGCAATACTACGCCTCTTCTGATAAGGACATGTATGCCATAGAAAAAATTCTTTAGTTCCTCAGAGTATGGAACAGATAAACAAATCCGCCTATCGCGTTACCTATGAGTTTCACGATCTGGTCCGAAAAGCCCAGGGCAAATGATTTTGCACTTTCAAGGTTTACAGAGGAAAACAGTGCAACGTAAGTTCCTTCCCTCACGCCGAAACCCTGAAGGGTCACAGGCAGAAATACGAGTATTTCGGCAACAGGTATGAAAACGAAAAAGTAATGAATCGGAATGTCGAGACCCAGGGCTATTGAGAGGACATAATTGTTCATCACAAGCAGGAAATGATAGAAAAGGGATATGAGCATGACAGGGAGCAACTCTCCCTTCATATTTTTGTACTCTCTAACAGATACATATGTCTTTTCGACAAAATCCCTGAATTTTCCAAATCTGTAAAATATTCTCCACTTTATCATCCTGCCAAAAATATCTGTTTTGAAGGTGAGCAGAAGAAGAATGACAGGCAATATGAAAATCGGTAGGCACAGCATCAGCGCCGCCTCAGGGATTATTTTCCATCCTGCAACCAGCGATACCGAGCCTATTCCCAGCACGGCGATAAGTCCTGTCATCCTGTCCATGATAACAGAAGAGAAAGCTTCCTCTCTCTTTTCCAAATTTTTTGATAGTGCGTATGCTTTTATTGCATCCCCTCCGACAGATGTTGGGAGAAAGGCATTGAAAAATGTGCCTATGTAGTAATATTTCCAGGCGGTCAGAAAGGGTATGCCCGAACCTTTTATTTTCAAAAGCATCTGCCATTTTTTTGCACTGACAGCAACACCGAAATTTTCTATAGCCACTGCAGCCAGAAATACAGGAATGGAAATGCCTGACAACTGCTCCCTGACCCTCCCCGCCCCCGCCATGTTTATTATCAGGGCGATTAGAACTATGCTTACTGATACATTGACCGCATACCTTAACTTTCTGTTCATTGGATGCCTGTAATCAAAGAGTGAAATAAATACTTATATTGTTTTGCCCTTCAGGAATAAGAATAAAATGCTGAATATTTCGTCGCATAAGGGAAAGATGATTTCTCTTATCATCATTTCCTCTCTCGTACTCTCAATACTCATATCGGCAGACAGGGCATACTTTGACAATGCAGTCAATACAGACCCCTCCACAGACCACACGGACAACCGGCTTTACATTGAAAGGGCTGAAACGATAATTCATGGAAAACTCCTGTACAGGGATGTTGACACGCAGACGCCGCCGCTCATAAACTACCTGCTTGTGCCGCCTGTTTATTTCGGCGCTTCCCCGCTTGCCTTCGAAATATATTTTTCCATTTTCACTGTTCTGACCGTGCTTGCAGTATTCCATTTCCTCTCCCGCATCGATGAAAAAAAGGCTTTCCTTTCAGCCATTGCGTTTCTTTTCATACCAACCACTCTTGTGGTTCCGACCTTCGCCCGCCAGGACGAGGCAATAGTTGTATTCTTTTTCGTGCTTCCTCTTTTGCTGGCTGTAGAAAATAAAAACAGATATGTCTACACCTTTCTTTCTTCTGTTGGCGTATGGATAAAAATGCATCCATATTCCTCATACCTCCCATGTTTCTAAAACTCAGAGGGAAGGAAATCCTGAAGCATTCATCAATAATTCTGGCTGTCTCAGCCGCAATAGCGCTTCCTTTCCTCATTGTAACATCAGACAAGTTTACATGGTATCTGAAATTTTATTTTCTCGGGGAGGGGGGGCAACTGGAGGGAATAAGTTTATGGAGAATAATAGATTCTCAGGGATATGCTGTCCCAAAAACAGCGCTGATTGCGTGCATGCTCATCTCTTTTCTTGCCGTTTATTACGTGGCTTACAGAAACAGAATGGGAATATGGAAAACTGCCTCCCTGACACTGATAATTTATTTCATGATATATCCCAAAATACATTACGAGTATTTTCTCATGCTTTTTGCATTACTAATTCCGTATGTAGTGGAAAGCAAAAAAATGGTTGCAATTCTTTATATCATATCTGTGCTGAGCGGAGTAACGCTTTTAATAGAGCAGAGATATCTGGACTGGGGTATAGCATCTGCCCACAGCACTTTTTTCATATCAATCGCCGCTGCAGCCATGATTGCCATAGACATATGCCTTCTTTTGATATTCAGGCACATTTTTCGTGAAAAAGCCTGGCTTGAGGGAGAACCGCTTTTTTAATATACCCAAAATACATTCCATTTCGAGGGGCCCATAGCTTAGCCTGGTTGGAGCGCCCGGCTGATAACCGGGAGGTCGAGAGTTCAAATCTCTCTGGGCCCATTTTTAATTTTGTGGCATATTTTAACATAAAAGTTATAAATGAAAGTTCAATTCACATGCCATGGCAAACATAAAGGAATTTGTTTCCTCATCAGGAGACATAACAATAAAGATAGACTACGATAAATGCAACGGAGCTGCAAAGTGTGTCGAGGACTGCCCTGTGGATGTTTACGAGCTCGTGGACGGAAAGGCTGTGGCATCGAAAATCGATGACTGCATAGAATGCTGCATATGCGTTTCTTCCTGCCCGAACGGCGCAATAGAGCACAGTTCCTGCTGATTCTCACCCCATTTTTAATTTTTCAACCCCTATGCAAAATCGGGCTCATCACAAATTATATATTTAGTGAGTTATTACTTGGTAAATTATAAGGGTGTTTAAAAATGAAACCACAGATGGCATATGATAGGGCTATTACTGTCTTTTCGCCTGATGGCAGATTGTTCCAGGTGGAATATGCAAGAGAGGCGGTGAAACGCGGAACCACAACCGTAGGGCTGAAATTCAAGGACGGGGTTGTCCTCATAGTTGACAGAAGGATAACCTCAAAACTTGTTGAACCTTCCTCAATAGAAAAAATATTTGCAATAGATGAGCACATAGGTTGCGCAACTTCAGGTCTTGTCGCAGATGCAAGAGTTCTGGTCGACAGGGCAAGAGTGGAGGCTCAGATAAACCGCATAACCTATGACGAAAAAATACAGGTCAAAACACTTGTCAAGAAAATATGCGACTTCAAGCAGACCTATACCCAGTACGGTGGCGTGCGCCCGTTTGGCACGTCATTTCTCATAGCCGGTGTAGATGGTGAAGGTCCCCGTCTTTTCGTTACCGATCCATCTGGAGCCATGATGGAGTACAAGGCAACTGCCGAGGGCAATGGCAAAGATATTGCAGTGGATTATCTCGAGAAAAACTATGAACTCACGGACAGGGAAGGAGCCATTGAGATAGGGTTGAAAGCACTGTACGAGGCAACTGACAAAACCCTCGACAAGAATGCTATTGAGATGGGCATAGTGACCAAAAAGGAAAACTTCAGGATTCTCTCTGAAAAGGAATGTGTGAAATATTTCTCAAAGGTGGTTGGTAAATAATGGTATCGTTAGAAGATGCTGTAATAGCAAGGTATGAAAAAAAAGGAATGCATTTCGAAATTCTTGTAGACCCGGAGGCTGCAGAGGATTTCATAGATGGCAAGGAGATAAATTTGATGGAGAGCCTTGCAACAGACCTTGTATTTAAGGATGCGAACAAAGGAGAAAAGGCATCTGAAGAATCCCTGACAGAAATTTTTGGCACCACGGACATAAATGAGATAGCAAAGAAAATTCTGAAAGAGGGAAGAATACAGCTCACCACCAAGCAGAGAAGGGAGATGCAGGAAAGGAAAAAGAGAAAGATAATAGACACGATAGCCAGAAATTCAATGAATCCGCAGACAAAACTTCCTCATCCGAAGGATAGGATACAACTTGCCATTGAGGAAGCAGGGGTGCACATAGACCCGTTCAAATCTGTAGATGCACAAATAAAAGATATCATTGCTGCAATACGCCACATTCTGCCAATATCAATTGAGAATGTGGAAATAGAAGTCAAAATACCAGGGAAGTATGCGGGAAAGGCATACGGCGAGGTAAAATCGTTCGGGACAATAGTCAAAGAGGAGTGGCTATCAGACGGCTCCTGGAAATGCAGAATAGAAATCCCGGCGGGAATGCAGACAGAGTTTTATGACAAACTCAACGGCATAACCAAAGGCGATGTGGAAACAAAGATAATTAAATAATTTTGGAGGATAAAATGGAAAGAAAAATAGTCATACCGGGGACTCTGTTGGGAAAAACAGATACAAGCAAGCAGGGAAGGGGAACCTTCAGGGAAGGGGATAACATATATTCATCCCGCCTTGGTCTTGTGGAGGAACGCTCAGGATATATCAATGTCATACCTCTTTCGGGCGTGTATGACCCTGCTGTCGGAGATGCGGTCATAGGCGTAATAGATGAAGCATCAAAAATGAACTGGATGGTTGACATAAAAGCACCTTATCCGGCAATGCTTAGGGTGGAGGAAGTTCCATGGAGGGTGGAATTCGGTGAAACTTCCAAGTTTTTGAACAGAGGAGATGTTATTGTTGCAACTGTCGCATTCATAAACGAGGCAAAAAATATCGAATTGTCCATGAGGGATAAACACTGCAGGAAAGTGGATGAGGGAATAATAGTTGAGATTCAGCCATCAAAAGTTCCGAGAGTTATAGGCAAAAACGGTTCTATGGTTTCGCTGTTGCGCCAGCATACGGGATGCTGGATATTTGTCGGGCAGAACGGGAGAGTATGGATCAGGGGCGAAGACGACAAGATGGCATTGCTTGTAAAAGCAATAAAGAAAATAGAGAAGGAAGCCCATACAACAGGGCTTACGGATAAAATATCCAAGTTTTTGGAAAGTGAGAGTGATTAAATGGATTTGATAAAAGACGGAAAAAGGATAGATGGTCGCGCACCCGATGAATTGCGACCTATAAAAATAGAAGCAGGTCCCCTTTACAGGGCAGATGGCTCATGCTATCTGGAATGGGGCGGAAACAAGATAATGGCAGCGGTATATGGGCCCAAAGAGGCTGTCCCACGCCACATACAGGACTCAACAAAAGCAGTCATAAATGCCAGATACAACATGGCATCTTTCAGCGTGGAGGACAGGAAAAGGCCAGGACCTGACCGCAGAAGCCAGGAAATATCGAAAATTACTGCAGAGGCGCTTGAGAACGTCATACTTACAGAGATGTTTCCGAGAGCAGTGATAGACGTCAACATAGAAGTTCTGGATGCAGATGCAGGGACAAGATGCGCGGGCATTACCGCTGCGGCAGTAGCCCTTGCAGATGCCGGCATTCCAATGAGGGATATACCTGTTGCGTGCGCCGCCGGAAAGGTTGACGGTGTTGTTGTGGTCGACCTGCTCGGTGATGAGGATAAAAAAGGGGATGCTGATTTGCCTGTTGCAATAGCCCCGAGGAGCGAGGAAATACTGCTGCTCCAGATGGACGGGCATATGACTGTCAAGGAATTTGATGAGGCTCTTGAGCTTGCGCTGAAGGGATGCAGAGAGATATCCAAGTTGCAGAAAGAGGCTTTGCTTAAAAAATATAAAACATTCGAGGAGGAATAAAATGGGAATTTCATCAGTAAAGAGAGACTATCTTTATCGGCTTGCCAAGGAAGGAAAAAGGCCTGATGGGCGTGCATTCAATGAGTACCGACCCATAAAGATAGAGAGAGGGGTAATACGAATGGCTGAAGGCTCTGCCAAGGTAAGCATAGGGAATACAACTGTTCTTGCAGGAATAAAAATGGATATAGGGGAACCCTATCCGGATACCCCTGAAGAAGGCGCAATGAGTACCGCTGTCGAGCTCATACCACTTGCATCACCTGATTTTGAGTCAGGACCGCCAAGGGCTGATGCAATAGAACTTTCCCGTGTTGTTGACAGGGGCATAAGGGAATCAAAATTCATACAACTTGATAAACTGTGCATAGAGCCGGGAGAGAAAGTATGGATTGTCTTCATAGACATACACGTTCTTGATTATGACGGCAATTTGTTTGATGCTTGCTCGCTTGCTGCGTCTGCCGCCCTCATGAATGCCAAGGTGCCGAATGAGAGATTCGAAATGGGAGAGGATGTGCCCATGCCGCTGAGCGACCCGCCTGTGAGCTGCACCTTTGTTAAATACAACGGGGCGATAGTTGTTGACCCGTCGCTTGATGAGGATGAGGCAGCAGAGGCGCGCCACACCATTGCAATCGACAAGAACGGGGACATAAGAGCGATGCAGAAGGGGTTGAGCGGAAGTTTCACAGTCGAGGAGATAAAAAATAATATAAACAATGCGCGAATCATCTCCAAGGACATAAGAAAGATACTGGAGGGTTAGAATGACAAAGAGAACAAAAAAAGTAGGGGTCACGGGAAAATTCGGGGCAAGGTACGGAGTCAAAGCCAAGAACAAGTACAGGAAAATTGAGGAAAAGCAGAGGAAATACCACAAATGCCCCAAGTGCGGACATCTTGCAGTTAAAAGAGAGAGCACTGCCATATGGGTATGCCGAAAGTGCGGTGCCAAATTCGCAGGCGGCGCATACGTTCCTCAGACTGATGCCGGAGTAGAAGTCAGCAAGACTCTGAAAAGCATCACTGCCGGAGGAGAAAATGACCTCGTATAAGTGTGGCAAATGTAGAAGAACAGTTGATATAGACCCTGAAAAGATGGGGATAAAGTGCCCCATATGCGGAGGCAAGATATTTTACAAGGAGAGGGGCACGGTAGCCAAGAAAATAAAGGCGAGGTAATGCACCGCGCATCTGTTGTTATAGAAAGCGAAAGAAGCGATGTGATATACAATGCGATAAAGCAGGAGACAGCACCCCGTGCAGGCGTTTCAATAAAAAGGGAGGGAAAGGCTGTAAAGATAGAGATATCTGCAGAAAACGCCTCAAATCTCAGGGCAGCATTGAATTCCTTTCTCAAATGGGCAGACCTGACTGATAAAATAGGGGATGTTGTGAAAAAGTGAGTGCGGCGAATAACTGCGCTGCATTTATATCAACGCCTCTGCTCATCAAAATATCTTTAAATCGGGGGGCGATTACAGATGGATTATCATGAAAAATGCTGTCGGTAGAGAAATTCCAGATGAAATTGCGGGAAAGAAAGTAAAGCCATACAGTGGGCCCTTTTCTTTCAAGCCGGAAGGGAGGAGATATGCGCCTCCGCTGAAAGCAGTTTTTCCTGGCGAAAGCAAGGTTCTCGGTTCAATAAAAGAGGCGATAAAAAAGACGGGCATTGAAAACGGAGCGACGATATCATTCCATCATCATCTCAGAAATGGGGATGCCGTTGTAAACATGGTTGTTGATGAGATTGCGAAAATGGGAATAAAGGATATTACGCTTGCCCCAACAGCCCTATTCCCTGTTCATGAGCCAATCATAGAACATATAAAGAGCGGGGTTGTGACAGCCATACACGGCAGTTTGAACGGCCCCATAGGCGCGTTTGTTTCTGAGGGAGGGAAGTTGAAGGAACCTGTCGTGCTTCGTTCCCACGGGGGGAGAGCAAGAGCAATATGCTCGGGCGACCTTCACATAGATGTCGCTTTTATTGCTGCCTCTGCTGCAGACAACTACGGGAACTGCAATGGCTGTATGGGCGATTCTGCATTCGGCGCCCTCGGATTCGGGTATGCAGATGCAATGAATGCTGATAAGGTTGTAATTGTGACGGACAATCTGCAGCCGTATCCTGTCACACCCATATCAATTTCTCAAACACAGGTAGATTATGTGGTACAGGTACCTTCTATCGGAGACCCCGGGGGGATAAAAACGGGCACAATGCAGATTACGAAAAGTCCTTCCCGCCTGATGATGGCAAAGAATGTTGTAAAATTTTTCGCAGAGGCGGGCATACTCAAAGACGGCTTTTCATTTCAGGCAGGCGCAGGCGGGACAAGCCTTGCAGTAACCAAATTTTTGCATGAATACATGAAGGAGAAGGGTATAACAGGAAGCTTTGTCATGGGGGGCATAACAGGCTTTGTTGTGAATATGCTTGAAGACGGCACCATTAAAAAAATACTGGATGCTCAGAGTTTTGATTTGGAGGCAGTTGAATCAATGAGGAAAAATGAGGACCATGTGGAGGTTTCCCATATCGAATTCGGCAATATGCATACGGGAGGGTGCGTTGTCAGCAAACAGCATGCATGTTTCCTGGGCGCCACAGAGATTGACATAAATTTCAATGTTAATGTAAATACCCATTCAGACGGCTTGCTGTTGCATGGAATAGGGGGCCATCAGGATGCAGCGGCTGGCTCCGACATCACTGTGATACTCGCCCCTCTCCTGAGGGGTAGAATACCTGTAATAAGAAAGGAAGTGACCACTGTATCAACTCCCGGCGATACTGTGGATGTTGTTGTGACAGAAAGAGGGATAGCGATAAACCCGAGAAGGGATGACCTCATTGAGAGGGTTAAGAATATGAACATAGTGAGTATAGAGGAACTCTACAAAAAGGCAATAAGCATGGCTGGCGAACCCAAAAAGCCCAAACTGGGGGAGGAAACTATTGCAGTTGTGGAATATAGGGATGGGACGGTTCTCGATACAGTAAAGAATGTGGAAGGATGGTAGATTTTGCGGAAGAAGTGAGAGCAGAAAACAGGGCGGTTTCATATTCTAATCACAGAGCATGTGAATTCCACGGAATTGAAAACATGAGTCAAGGAATTCCGGGTTCCTGCATGAACGGGGGACGGGAAGGCTGGAGAAGGTTACCATGAAAAAAACCTTTGCGGCTATTGCAATATCTGCGATTCTTGTGGTGCCTGCGGTGCTGGGATTTTTCTACTATCAGGATATTTCTGCGATAGAAAATAGCGAGATATCAATTTCAAGCGCAAGCATATCAGAGATTGCGCTTACATACGCTAAAATCAAATTACAGATGGAACTGAAAAACCCATCGGCGAGGAAAATCTCCGATATCTCTGTGAAATTTGACATCTATCTTACAGACAATTATGTGGGAAGCGGCTATTTCCCCAGCATAACAGTTCCTGCTCATTCCTCAAGAACAAGAGAGATGAATATCACAATATATTATGCCAATCTCACAGGGGCGGTCATAAACGCCATCTATAATGGCAAAGTTGTTATCTCAATCAAAGGAGAAATGGAGGGCAGGGTCTTATACAACACAATAAAATTTGTTCAGGGATTCAATACCTCATACCATATTGCATGAAAAGGAGGGGGGATGGGATGCGAGAAGGAATGCAAAATCCGCCTCTTTCCCCCACAGAGATATGCCATCTGTGCCCCTCTTAGGGCGCTTTATAAACGGATGGCTTGGCTTTTTCATGTTCAATAATGGTACTGCACATTTATAAATGGAAGGAGGGGGATGCCATCAGTTTAAAAAACTTTCTAAAAAAAACCATCCAGTTTTGTCTGCCCCTTCTCGTCAATTTTTACTGCTTTCATTTTTATCTTTGACGATTTAAGTTCCTCCCTGAGTCTGTATATCTGCCTGTACATCTTTTTTTCCTTGTTTATGCTGCTCCAGTAATATGCCTCGTCTCTCGAGCCTTTCATTATCAGAATGATTACGTCTCCGGGCATGCCGTCGCGCGCTGTCCTGCCCCTTCTCTGTATATATCTGATTGCAGATGGGACAGGCTCATAAAAAAGCACCAGTGTTGTGGAGGGTATGTCTATGCCCTCCTCGCCTATGCTTGTGGATATGAGCACATTGAACTTTCCTTTCCTGAAATTCTCCAGGGTTTTCTTCTGTTCTTCCTGGCTCATTCCGTTGCCCGAACCCTTAGCCTGCCCTATGAACTTCTCCGCCCTTATGCCTTCAATTCCTGAAATTTCCGAGAGAAGAAAGTCGATTGTATCGCGGTATTCGGCAAACACCATGACTCTGCCACCGGGGTTTTGCTCGAAGTGCTTTCTCAGAATGTCCTTCAATATCTCGAGTTTGGGCTTTTTTCCTGAAGACAGCATTATCTCCTTTCTTATCTGGCGGTAAATCTCCTTGTTCCTTATCTTTGATGCCGATTTGGAGTGGTCTACTTCCAGTTTTTCTATGTACCTTTTTGCTGCTTCCACCCCCTGACTTGTGAGCATGTCCTTGAGATGGGCAAGTTTTATCGCAGCAGATACAACGCTTATTGCAGTGTACATTGTCCCGCCCCTGCTCCCCCCCTTACTTTTCAGGTTTTGCTGCATCCTCTGCTGTATTTCTATGAGGACTTTCTTGCCAAGTTTTTTTGACGAGAGATGAGACGCCTGCTTCGTGTACTTTTTCAGTTCGGAGAGATATTCATCCAGCAGATAATCTATTCTTCTTGCCGCCCTTTTGACATCGTCAGGCATATCCACAACGACCCATCTCATTCTCCTTCTTGAAATGTATGGTTTCACATCCTCATCGTTTTCCGTTCTGAGTTCCACATGCTCTATGCCCAGATTTTCAGCCACCTCCCTGAGTTTTTTATAATCGCTTCCGGGAGAGGCGGTCATGCCAAGTATCTGGCTCCCTCTTCTCAGATACCTCCTTGCCACCCCGACATAAGCGTAGTTACCGACCGCACGATGAGCCTCGTCGAATATGAGCAAACTGAAATCCCCTATGTTTATTCCCCTGTCGAGGTCGTTTTCTATGGTCTGAGGCGTGGCTACAATGACTCTCGCATTCCTGTAAATCTCTTTCCTTTTTTCAGGCGAGAACAGTTCGCCTGTCACAACCACCACATTCTCTATCGTTGTCAGTTTTTTTATTGAATCTGCATGCTGCTCGCAAAGCGGTTTTGTGGGGGCAAGGAAAAGGATGTTTCCTTTTTTCAGTTTATACGCAATTACCATTATCGCTATGACAGTCTTTCCGAGACCTGTGGGAAGCACAACCAGCGAGTTCACATCCTTAACAGATTCAAAAATGTTTATCTGATAGTCCCTTTTCTGAACTGCATCCGGTTTTATAAACTCCATTTCCAGATAACTCATTACTTTCTCCCCATGACAGACATATTTGCAAGCAGGGCTTCTATCTGTATTCTTTCATTGCTGCCCTCCACCATCCGAAATTCCGCCTCCCCCATTTTTTCTATTATGACAGCCTTCATTTTTTCCGGGATCGGAAGGTCGAAAAGGGCGCTGTGCATGCCTTTTATTATATCCTCTCCTGAAAGCCCGTATTCTATGAGCATTTTATCAAGTATCTCCCTTGCGGCAAGAAAATTTCCCCTGAGAGCAGTCTCCATGAGATTCTTTGCCTCTTCGGGCTTTGCAGTGGCAGTTGTTCTGTATATTATTTCAGCATCTATTCTTTTTGACAGTATTGCAGATGTCTGAAGTGCGTTTATTGCCTTTCTGAGGTCCCCCCTTGCAACATACATCATTGCCTTCATCCCGTCATCTGTTATCTCCAGCCCCTCTGCAGCAGCGATTTTTTCCAGATACTGCATCATTTCCCCCTCGCTTATCGTAGAAAATCTGAATACGGCGCATCTCGACTGTATGGGCTCTATTATTCTGGAGGAATAATTGCATGACAGAATGAAGCGGCATATCCTCGCATATCTTTCCATTGTCCTTCTCAAAGCCGCCTGTGCGTCTGGCGTGAGAGAATCTGCTTCATCAAGGAAAATGATTTTGAAGGAGGCGTCGCCGAGAGGCGCTGTTCTTGCAAAGTTTTTGATTTTTCCCCTTACGATTTCTATGCCCCTCTCATCGCTTGCATTGAGCTCCTCAAAATTTTCTCTCCATGTATCTCCAAATATTTCCTTGGCAAGCGCTATTGCACATGTTGTTTTCCCTGTCCCTGCAGGACCTGCAAACAGCAGATGTGGGATGCTCTTTGAATCTGCATATGCCTTCAGACTCTCAACTATGCCCTGCTGTCCCACAACCTCATCAAGTTTTGAAGGACGGTATTTCTCTATCCACAAATCATTCATTTTTCCCCTTTCCTATTGCCTTCAGTTTCGATTCTATGGTCGCATCCTTGTCAAGGCGATGGTCCACATGCAGATCTATATGAATACGCTTTGCCCCCATTTTAACAATTGCCTCATTTGCTTTCATAACAGCATCGAATATGCTTTTCAGGTCCGGCGCTTCGATAGTGGTCGACATTGCCCCGCTCTCGCATTTCAGCCCTGTCCCCTCCAGCGCCTTTATTGCCTCCTTCACATATCTGCTCACTGAAACGCCCTCTGATGTCGGGAAAATTGTCAACTCCGCAAGTATCATAGCCATAAAATCCATTCCCTTAATAAATCTTTATGCAACCCCGTCACTTTTTCGCTATCAAAATCGAGTCTATCAGCACCGCGATTATGCCCGCAAGAAAGACCATATCGAATATTGACGCACCGCCAATCGAAGCCACTGTGCGATGGGATATATGCCTCCCCAGCATCTCGGGAAGGTGAAGAAAATCTGCACCTACAAGAACGCCGAGAGTGCCGCTCACATATGCAAGAGGTGCCGCCCTTTTCGGTTTTTTGTAAGACACCATAAGGGAAAATATGCTCGCCACGGCAGGGGGAAGCAGCCAGAACGGAAATGAAGATGATATGCCTGCGGCAGTGACTTCAGTAACATTGTATGTGAAGAATGCAACGATTATTATGCCGACCAGGGCGCTCACTGCAAATCTCTTCTTTGCCACCAGATAAATGCTGATTAAAATCGGAATGAGAGCTCCACCTATGTTTATGGCAATAATCCAGTTGTTGTAAATGAAGAGGGGCAAATCTATCAGCCCGAAAACAATGGAACCGAATACGATGAAGGTTGCCTCCCATCTGGAGAATCCTACCTCTAAAAAAGCGCTGTAAAATATAGAATATAGTATGTAAAAAGCAAGCCCCACTATGAATAATACCAGCAGCCCGAAAGTTATCATTCCAGAATGTAAGGAAGTATGAGGGATAAATCTTTCTCTTTTATTACTGCATCTGCATTTGCAATTACTGCATCATCGCAGGGATTGAAGGCAATGCCCATACCGCTTTCCATGAACATCTTCACATCATATTTTGAGTTTCCGACAGATGCAATATTTTCTTTCCTGATTCCGAGATCACGGGCAAGTTTTTTCAGAGGTATGCCCTTATTTCTGGGGGAGACATTCAATATTCCCCCTTCCATATTTCCCTTTATATCGTTCGCAAGGACATGCTCAATTCCTACCTCCTGTGCAATTCTTTTTGCAAGTATGCCTATGCCGCCAGACACTATTGCCGTTATTATTCCTTCATCTCTCAGCGTGCTCATGCATTCCCCTATCCCTTTCATGAAAGGAACATTTTCAAAAACAGCCTCTATGTCATGCACCGTTTTGCCGATGCTTTTCCACATGGCAATGTCCCTGTCCATGTATTCCTGACTGCTGATCTCGCCATTCAGATATGCCTTTCTCGTCTCACTGTTATCTGTGCCAAAACATTCATGAATGTACCTCCACGAGCTTTTCATGTCAACCAGAACGCCATCCATATCGAATGCAACGAGTTTGTAGCGAGGCATGAGGAGAGATGTGCGGCATTTATTTAACCATATTGCAATAGACCATCTATTGTACTGGCAAAACCAGCATGCCAAGGAAGAAGAAATTTCCTATCGCTTCCCTCACAACATGCTCTCCCTGCTCATCGTATGAGATTTGCGCTGCGA
>Ga0164318_10002996_pt1 | contig 15874 bp, 13 predicted proteins | sample GuaBasSedimGuay9_FD_113734 | JGI IMG/M metagenome (GOLD analysis project Ga0164318, IMG submission 113734) | Subseafloor sediment microbial communities from Guaymas Basin, Gulf of California, Mexico - Guay9, Core 4571-4, 0-3 cm | ecosystem: Environmental > Aquatic > Marine > Hydrothermal vents...
ACCTCTTACGGAGCCTTTATCGACCTTGGTGGCGTTGACGGTCTGGTTCACATTACTGATCTTTCATGGGGTCGTATCAACCATCCTGAAGAGGTTGTTGAACTGGATCAGAAACTCAAAGTTGTTATCCTCGACTTCGACGAAAATAAAAAACGTATTGCCCTTGGTCTCAAACAGCTTACCCCTCATCCATGGGATTCGCTGGATACCAACCTCAAAATTGGTGATAAAGTTAAAGGTAAAGTGGTTGTTATCGCCGATTACGGCGCATTCATCGAGATTGCTCCCGGTGTTGAAGGTTTGATTCACGTTTCTGAAATGTCATGGTCGCAACACCTGCGCACCGCCAAAGACTTCCTGAAAGTTGGTGACGAAGTAGAAGCCGTTATCCTGACCCTCGACCGCGACGAGCGCAAAATGTCGCTGGGCATGAAACAGCTCATTCCTGATCCATGGGAAAAAATCAGCGAAAGGTATCCTGTTGGCAGCAAACATACTGCTTCGGTTCGCAACTTTACCAACTTTGGTATTTTTGTAGAAATTGAAGAGGGTGTTGACGGTTTAATTCACATCAGCGATCTTTCATGGTCGAAAAAAATCAAGCATCCTGCCGAATTCACTAAAATTGGTGAAGACATTGAGGTAGTTGTTTTGGATGTTGATGTTGAAAACCGCCGCTTAAGCCTCGGACACAAACAGCTGGAAGAAAATCCCTGGGATGTATTTGAAACCGTATTTGAAGTAGGCTCGGTGCATCAGGGAACAGTTATCAGTGCCAACGACAAAGGTGCTATTGTTGCGCTTCCTTATGGTGTTGAAGGATTCGCTCCCGGTCGTCACTTGAAAAAACAAGATGGCTCAACCGCTAAAGTTGATGAGCAGTTAGACTTCAAAGTTATCGAGTTTTCAAAAGAGAATAAGAAAATTATCATCTCTCATACCCGTACCTTCGAAGAAGATCCAAGAGCTGCTAAAAAAGCAGATGAGCACAAGCATAAATCGGAGAAGAAACAAACCAGCCAGGGCGTTAAAAAGCTTAACGAAAAAGTTGAAAAAACCACACTTGGTGACATCTCCGGTCTTGCCGACCTAAAATCAAAACTTGAAAAAGGTGAAAAAAAATAGTCTTTTAAGTTTTTAGAATAGTAAAATCCCCCGCGGCTACCGTGGGGGATTTTTTAATCCTATACCTCAATTTGAAAAAGATTTCCAGCCTTAAACAACTTCAATTTAACAAAACATCAAAATACAAATTTAATACATTATTATCATGGGGTCAACACTATTAATTTTCGTTTTCGGAGCATTTTTTGGGCTAATCCTGCAATATGCCGGGCTTAACAGGTACAACACCATCAGCGGGCAGGCACTACTAAAAAACAACACTGTTGTTAAAACAATATTGGTTGCCATTGGCTTGGGTGCTATTTTACTTAGTATAACCACAGGTTTGGGGTTATCGCAATTTCATGTAAAGCCCTTTATTACCGGCGGGCTGATTTTTGGAGGACTGATTTTTGGCGCCGGGATGGCCATTTTGGGCTATTGCCCGGGAACAATGGCCGTATCGCTGGGCGAAGGTTCGATGGATGCACTTATTGGAATTATTGGCGGGCTGTTTGGCGGATTAGTCTTCACTTTAGTGCTGCCAGCCATTAAACCTGTTTTAGGACCTGACCTGGGAAAACTCTCGGCGTACACACTTGCAGGAAGCTTTTCATTCATCTATTATTTAATGGTAATTGTTATAGGCCTTTTAATTATTTATGCTGCCTTTTACATTCATCTTAAAGAAAAATCGGTTGACAAAAAATGGATTTATGCCGGCGTCGCACTGGCACTTCTCGACGTAATTGTATTTTTGTCTGCAACCACCAACCGGCCCATCGGAGCATCCACCAGTTATCCCTGGCTGGCAGATGCCGTTACAGGGTTAACCAACAATAACTACTTTCAAAAAATAAGCACACCGGGATCGTGGGAAGCAATATTTTTACTGGGAGCCATGGTAGCTGCCTTTATCGGGTCATTGATAAAGGGTGATTTTAAATTAATTCTGGTACATGATAATTGGAAAAAATACAAAAATAATGCAGCCGGCTCCAGAGCGATTTGGGCTTTTGTTGGTGGTTTTATTTTGATATTTGGCGCACGAATGGCAGGAGGATGCACTAGTGGCCACGTTATTTCGGGAGGCATACAGATGGCCTTTAGCAGCTTCACCTTTGGTATTTTTATGTTTATGGGGTTGATTATTACTGGAAAAGTGTTTTTCAACACTAAAGTTGATTAACGCTTAAGCTATCACTTAAAAATAAATTTTCTCATCCCTCTTTTTCATCATTTGTTTTTACTACTTTGCACCTTTATTTGCATAGTTGTTGTCATTAATGCAATGTTTTGATTGAAAAGAGATACTATTATGGGAAAAGTTCGTTTTGTTATTTTTATCGTTGCCTTATTATTACTCTCTAACCGTGGGTTTTCCCAGAAAACAAACAACGCCACCGTCAGGGGTTTTGTTTACGAAACCGAAACCGGTGAACCGGCCATGTTTTGCAACGTATCTTTGGATGGAACAACCTACGGAGCCTCTACCGATATAAACGGCTATTTTCTTATCTCAAAGGTTCCTCCCGGAAAATATACACTGGTGGTTACTTACCTTGGGTTTGATACCGTTAGAAGCAACGTTAACTTAATAAATGGTGAAATCCTAACACGCAATTATCACCTTAAAACCTCCTCGGTACAACTGCAAATGGTTGAAGTAAATGCTGAACGACAAGCTTCCCGTACCCAGACAAAAACTTCGGTAGTAAGCATTGCTCCCAAAGCCATTAAGCAGATTCCAAGTATCGGCGGGCAGGCCGATATTGCTCAATATTTACAGGTTGTTCCGGGTGTTGTTTTTACCGGCGACCAGGGAGGACAGTTTTATATTCGTGGGGGTTCACCCATTCAAAACAAAGTAATTCTGGATGGCATGACCATTTACAATCCGTTTCACTCTATCGGGCTGTTTTCGGTTTTTGAAACCGACCTCATCAGAAACGCCGACATATACACCGGAGGTTACAACGCCAATTATGGCGGAAGAATATCTTCCATCATTGATATCACCTATAAAGATGGAAATAAACACCGAATTTCCGGAGCTGTTGGCGCCAGTACTTTTGGCGCACGACTTCTGTTAGAAGGACCCATTATCAAGGCCACCGACAAAAACAAAACCAGCTTAACACTTACGCTGTCAGCAAAAAACTCTTATCTTGCTCAAAGCTCCAAAGTGCTTTACAAATACATTAACGAAGATGGTTTGCCGTTTAACTATACTGATCTGTATGGCAAGATGACCCTCAACGGATCCAATGGCAGTAAAGTAAGCCTGTTTGGTTTTAATTTCAAGGATAACGTATTGCAATACAAATCCATTTCCGATTTTGGATGGAACTCATGGGGAGCAGGGGGTAACTTTGTGGTAATACCGGGTAGTTCACCCATACTTATCGAAGGGCTGTTTGCTTACTCCGAATACCAAAGCCGTATAAACTCATCAGCGCTTTCACCACGAAGTAGTTTTATCGGTGGCTTTAACGGCAAAATCGACTTCACCTATTTCTTCGGGAAAAACGAAATGAAATACGGGGTAGAGCTACAAGGCTACCGTACCGATTACTCGTTTCAGGGAGCCAACGATGTTTCTATCAGCGAAATAGAAAACTCCACCCAGTTGGGAGCCTACATTAAATACAAAACTACCATCGGTAAGTTGATTATTGAACCGGGTTTCAGAGTTGAATGGTACGCTTCTATGTCGGAAGTGTCGCCCGAACCGCGCCTCTCGATAAAATACAACGTTACCGACTATTTCAGACTCAAATTTGCCGGAGGGATGTATTCGCAGAATTTCGTAGCTGCCAGCTCCGACCGCGATGTGGTTAACCTGTTTTATGGATTCCTGACCAGCCCTACCAACATCCCATCCAATTTTGATGGCAAACCTGTAATTTCAAAACTTCAAAAAGCCGACCACGCCATTTTAGGTGCCGAATTTGATTTGGGAAAACATATTAATCTTAACCTCGAAAGTTATTACAAATACTTCCCTCAGCTAACCAACATCAACCGACAAAAAATTTACAACGAGAACAGTGCCCCTCCCGGTGCCACCGACCTGCAAACCAAAGATTATATTTTGGAAAAGGGAAATGCTTACGGCCTCGATTTCCTGTTAAAATACAATGCCAGAAAAGTTAACGTATGGTTTGTTTACTCGTTGGGCTATGTTCATCGCATGTTTGAAAACGATGAAGCTAATTTGATTAGTTACACGCCTCATTTCGACAGGCGTCACAACATTAATTTCGTGTTTTCATACGTTACCGGTTCAAAAAAACAATGGGAGTTGAATGCGCGCTGGAATCTCGGTACCGGATTTCCGTTTACACAGGTGCAGGGCTTTTACGAACATCTATCTATGCCCGGCGGCGTTAATACCGACTACATTACCGAAAACGGACAGCTGGGGTTAATATATGGCGAGCTGTATGGTGGCAGGCTTCCTGTTTATCATCGCCTGGACCTTGACTTTAAACGCAATTTCTTTTTTAGCAAAAACAGCAAGCTGGTTGTCGATTTAAGCATCATTAACGTTTACAACCGAAAAAATATTTTTTATGTTGATTTGGTTTCAGGCGAGGTGGTTTACCAGTTACCCTTTATGCCCAGCTTTGGCATTAATTATTACTTTTAAGATCTCAAAATAAGAATTACAAAAACCCCACTAAACGAGGTATTTCGGCGCTTACTATTTACGATGTACGAATTCGATGTACGATATCCGATTTTTCATGAAATTCCAAATCACAAATTCCAAAAAACAAACAAGTACCAATATCAAAATAAAAATTACCCAAACCCATTGAACGAGGGAGTTTCGGTTTTTTGAAAATTAGTATTTCGACATTATTTGGTTTTTGGTGCTTGTATTTTGGTGCTTAAAATTTACGATGTACGATATCCAATAGTTTTATTTAGCAGAGTTTTATGATGTAAAACACCGAATATCAAACACCAATTTTAGAAGCAACTCCAAACTCTTAACTTTAGGCATTTTAGGCACTCGAAGTACTCTAGGCACTTTTGATTGTGACTAATTTAATCAAGTTTGGCACCACACTTTTTGCAATAAACAGCATCGTCATCGTGCTGATCGAACAGGCAGCTTTGGCAAACCTGCGTATTGGAATGTGACTTCTTGTTACTGCTGTACACTTCAGCAGTAATTATCCCGGTAGGAACAGCAATAATGGCATACCCCACAATCATAAGCAGGGCTGCAATACTTTGCCCTAAAACGGTTTGCGGTGCGATATCACCGTATCCCACCGTGGTAATGGTTACAATGGCCCAATAGATAGAAACCAGTATACTGGTAAAACCGTGTTCGGGTCCCTCCACGATATACATAAGCGAACCAACAATAATTACAATAGCAACTACCGCTTCCAGAAAAACAATAATTTTTGCCCGACTGTTTTTCAAAGCACTGGTCAGCGTGTCGGCAGCTTTTACGTAACGGGCTAATTTAAGCACCCTGAACACCCTAAGCATTCGCAGTACCCGAATAATTACCAACACATGCGAACCGGTCAAAAAGATAGCGAGGTAGGTTGGCACAATAGCGACAAAATCGATGATACCAAAAAAGCTGAAAATATATCTGAAAGGCTTATCCACCGTGTAGATACGCAGAAAGTACTCCACCGTAAACAAGATGGTTAAAACCCATTCGATATAATAAAACAGGTCGCCGTACTTTACACTCAGGGCAGACTCGCTACTTAATATAACTACCACAACACTGAGAAGAATGGCAATCAGTAAAACAATGTCAAACGCTTTACCCATGGGCGTGTCGGCCTCGAAAATTATTTCGTGAAGCCTTTTCCTGAAACTACTCCTGCTATCCATATTACTATTTTACCACGAAACTAAACTATTTTTTTAAACATCTCTTTTTTTACCATTAAGCCGGGTTCTGATAACCTGGTAATTTGACCAGTTACCTGCCATCTCTTTGGTACGATACACATTTCTCAAGGCATAAACCAAAAACAGCAGGTCATCGCCATTAAAAGTTCAATATTAATCAATAATTATTCTAAATAATTATTATCTTTGTGCAAAATAATGATAAAAACTTTAAAACTATGAAAAAAATAATTCTGTTATCGGCCATGCTTTTTACCGCAGCCATCTTTATAAGCATCTCTGCCACCGAAGATATTGTAAACAATACTATTCCCGGTAATGAAAAATATGTTGTTCCTGAAAAGGTACAAGCAATTATTGAAAACAAATGTTTCGATTGCCATAATTCCAATTCAAAAAACATGAAAGGCAAAATGAAGCTTAAGTTCGATAAAATGGCCGAATTAAAAACCCATAAACTGATCGGAAAGCTTGATAACATATCGGAAGCCGTTACCGAAGGCGATATGCCACCGAAAAAGGCTATCAAAAAGTATCCGGATTTAAAACTGACAGCTGAGGAAATAAAAACACTTTCTGCTTGGTCGAACGGGCTAATTTCAAAAATTGCCGGAGAATAATGTTATATTTGTCTGTCAATCAAAACTAATTGATCATGAACAAGCTCCTGGTTGCCCTTTTTGCCGTTTTTGTAATTATTCAGTTTATTCCGGCCAATTTACCGGTTATTGTAAAGAAAAACCGAGATGATTTAATGGCCACAGTCCATGTACCGGATAATATTGCCCAAATGCTAAAGACTTCCTGTTACGACTGCCATTCCAACGAAACAAGCTACCCGTGGTACTCGTATGTTGCCCCTGTTTCGTTTTTGGTTAGCCACGATACCCGCGAAGGACGAAGAAAGCTGAACTTCTCCATCTGGAATAACCTGTCTAAAGTTAAAAAAGCAAAATACCTTGATAACATCACCGAAGAAGTTTCGGAAGGTGAGATGCCCATGGTAATCTACACCTACCTGCACAGCGGCTCAAAGCTTTCAGAAAAAGACAGGGAAGAGATTGCGGCCTGGGCTGACAATTATGCCGAAAGCCTGTTTGATGATTAACCGGCTAAAATCAGTTTAAGCAAAAGTGATGTTGTACCCGACATCACTTTTTGTATTTTTGTACCCTAATTAATGATTTATGAACCCCACCGACGACTATTTTTATTTGGGCAGGATTACCAAAGTACACGGTAATAACGGTGAAATTACAGCCTATCTGGATGTGGATAACCCGCTGGAATACGCATCACTCGACATGGCTTTTCTAAGCATCAATAATGCCTTGATACCCTATTTTATCGAAAGTATTAAAATCCTTAACAACAAAGCTTTCATTGCTTTTGAAGGAATCGACGACATGGAAAAAGCGAGCGATTTAGTTAAAACCGAACTCTATCTTCCTCTTACATTGCTTCCCAAACTAACCGGTAATAAATTTTATTATCATGAGGTTGAAGGTTTCACCATCGTTGATAAACAATTTGGAGAAATCGGCACGTTAAAAGAGATTCTTGATTATCCCAACCAATCGGTTATGCAGGTTTTTCATAACGATAAAGAGGTACTTATTCCGGTTAACGATGATATCATTACCAAGGTTGATCGCGAAAGCAAAACCATTTTTGTAAATGCTCCGGAGGGCCTTATCGGGATTTATCTCAACGCCTGATTATGAAAGAAGAATCGGACAAGCAAAAGCCTTTTCATTTTAAACAATTTTCGTTGTTTCACCATCAATCAACCATGAAGGTGGGCACCGATGCCGTTTTACTGTCGGCCTGGGCAGATGTCAATAATGCTGATTCTATCCTGGATGTGGGTACCGGCTCCGGAATTATCGCCATGATGATGGCTGCCCGAAGCAAAGCCGGGGTAGATGCCGTAGAAATTGACCCGGCTTCCTGCCATGAGGCAGAAGAGAACTTTGCACGGTCGCCTTTTAACAATCGGCTTAAATTATTCAGACAAGACTTTACAACATTTGCATCAAAAACAAACCTGCGTTACGACCTGATAATAAGCAACCCGCCCTTTTTCATCAACGACATGAAATCGGAGAATCTGCAAAAAAATAATGCCCGCCATACCGACACCCTCTCTTATAAAGATTTGTGTCAGGGCACGGCACACCTGTTAAGTTCAAACAGCCGGTTTTGTGTGGTGCTGCCATACACCGAAAGCAAATATTTTATTGATATAGCACTACAGAACAACCTCTTTCTTGCAAAAAAAATGCTGATCTTTCCAAAACCTTGCAGCCGGCCAAACCGCGTTAATATGGAGTTTGTTAAAAACAAACCCGGTAATACAGAAGAAGAAAAATTTATTATTCGTAACGAAAACGGAAACTTTACCCAACAATACGTAGATTTGCTGAGTAATTATTATATTTCGATTAAACCATGAAAAGTATTATTAAGCCCTTTCTTTACATCCTGATAGTCGCGGGACTCTTTTCCTGCGCCAACGTCCGGCAACCCGAAAAAAAACCGCTTCGCATCGCCATATCCAAAATGCACCGCAAACACACCTACTCCAACTGGCTCCATCGTTACGACACCACCATTCAGCTTTACAACATGTATCCGCTGGGAGTTGACTCCGCCATTGGCTTTGCAAAAACAGTGGATGGTATTTTAATAACCGGTGGTGCCGATGTATTTCCCGGATACTATGGAAAAATCAACGACACCGCCCGGTGCGGAAAGTTTGACCGCTACCGCGACAGCCTTGAAATAGCTTTAATCCATTATGCCATTGACCACAAAATACCGCTTATAGGTGTTTGTCGTGGTGAGCAGATTATCAACGTAGCGCTGGGAGGCTCATTAATTATTGATATTCCAACCGATTGGGATACCGTGGTAAAACACGCCAGCAAAGACTGGAAACTGCAATGGCACGAAGTGAATATTGTTCCCAACACTCTGATGGCAGCTATTAGCGGCCAACCCCATGGAACCGTATCAAGCAGCCATCACCAGGCTATCGAAAAACTTGGGAAAGAGCTCCGCATATCTGCCTATGCTCCCGACAGCATTCCCGAAGCCATTGAATGGTCAACCCGCGGTAGCAAAGGTTTTTTAATGGCCACCCAGTGGCACCCTGAGCACATGGACACCCTGTCTCCCTTTTCGGCACCTTACGCCAAACTGTTTATAAAAGAAGCGGGCAGCTACAAACGAAATCTTCATCCTCAACGTTAATTGTTAACCATCAAATAAATATTGTATGCGTTACATCTTTATAGCAACTGTTTTTACGCTGATGAGCTTTAGCAGCTTAATCAAGGCACAAACCAATCCCGGCGATTCGGCGGTTAGAGCATTTATTCCCAACTTCACCTTTGCATACCAGTTTCCGGGCAAGGATATGGCAGCTGATTTTGGCTCCAACGCCACCATTGGAGGCGGGTTCTTTTATAAAAGCAAAACCAATGTATTGCTTTCGCTCGACTTCAATTACCTCTTTGGAGGAACCATCAAAAATGAACAACAGATACTCTCGATGGTGCTTAACAGCGACGGTTACATCATTGATGGTAACGGTACTTACGCGCTATACGCCGTGTACGAACGCGGATTTTCCTTTAATGCAAGAATTGGTAAAATATTGAACCTGTTAAGTGTTAATCCTAACTCGGGCATAATGATTATGGGTGGGGCAGGTTATCTTTCCCATTTTGTAAAAATTGATAATCAGCACCATACGGCTCCGCAAATCAGCGGCGATTACGCCCTGGGCTACGACCACTTAAGAGGAGGTTTAGCCTTCAATCAGTTTATCGGATACTATTTTCTGGGGAACTCAAGAATCCTGAATTTTTATGCCGGCTTTGAGTTTTATCAGGCTTTTACCCGAAGCCTCCGCGATTACAGTTTCGACCTGATGAAAAAAGATACTCAAAAGTACACCGACCTTTTTTTCGGTTTTAAAATAGGCTGGATGATACCGGTTTATAAAAGAGCACCCCGCAAATTCTACTATTATTAACCATCGATGCATCTGATTTACAACATATCCATTCAGCTTTACCTGTTAGCCATCAAGGTGGCGGCCCTGTTTAATCCAAAGGCAAAACAATGGTTACAGGGAAGAAAAAACCTTTTTGAAGAGTTGCAGCAGAGCATCACCAATGAGGATGAAATAATTTGGTTTCATGTGGCAAGTCTTGGTGAATTTGAACAGGGAAGACCACTTATGGAGAAGGTTAAAGAATCATTTCCGGGCCATAAAATTCTGTTAACCTTCTTCTCCCCTTCGGGATATGAAGTCAAGAAAAGTTATAAAGGCGCCGATTACATCTTTTATCTTCCCATGGATACCCAATCCAACGCCAGAAAATTTGTTTCCATCGTTAAACCGAAAATGGTCATCTTCGTTAAGTACGAATTTTGGTTTAACTACATCAACGAACTATACATCAACAAAATTCCCCTGTTGATGATTTCGGTCATTTTCAGGCCATCACAACATTTTTTTCAGTTTTGGGGAAGATGGTTCCGCAAGCAACTCAGCAAGATTACATGGTTTTATGTACAGAACAAACAGTCCATTGATCTGCTAAAAAATATCAACATCTATCATGCTGACAAGAGTGGCGACACCCGTTTCGACAGGGTAAAAGCGTTGGCCAATGAGCAGCACAACATCCCGGCGGTAGAGCGTTTTAAAGGCAAAAATCTTTTAATGGTAGCCGGCTCATCATGGCCTCCCGATGAAGATATTTTGAAATATGTCCTGGAGAAGTCAGCTAAACCTTTCAAGCTGATTGTTGCACCCCATGTGGTAAACAACTCGCACGTTAGTGAACTACAACAAAAATTTGCTCCATGGAACCCCATCCTGTTTACCGACTTTGACAGCTCCTTTTCAAAGGAATCAGCCGTTCTTATCCTAAACACCACCGGTATTCTGTCACAAATTTATCGCTATGCCGATATCAGTTATGTGGGTGGTGGTTTTGGCGCTGGCATTCACAACCTGTTGGAACCGGCAACCTACGGACAACCCGTGCTGTTTGGCCCTAACTTCAAGAAGTTTCAGGAAGCCCACGACCTCATTGATATTAAAGCAGGCTATCCAATCTCAAACAAGGAAGAGACCCTGAAAACCATTGATTTGTTATTGGGTGATGATGCCCTTAGGGCCGGGATTGGCAACAAGGCCAAAAAGTATGTTACTGATAATGCCGGAGCCACGGATATCGTGCTCAATAAAATCAAGGAGTTTATTGTTGAGCCGTCAACCGTCAATAAACTTTAATCCCCGTTTCATATTCTTCTTTTCATATCCGTTTGTTTACTATTTTTGCACCTCTTAAAAATAAAAACAATAACCGATGGAGATTCCCAGCAAATACAACCCTGCCAACACCGAAGATAAGTGGTACAGCTACTGGTTAGAAAAAAAATATTTTCATTCCGAGCCCGACGATCGCGAGCCCTACACCATTGTAATTCCGCCTCCCAATGTTACCGGCGTATTACACATGGGCCACATGCTCAACAACACGTTGCAGGATGTAATGATTCGCCGTGCACGGATGCAGGGCAAAAATGCCTGCTGGGTTCCGGGTACCGACCATGCCTCCATTGCCACCGAAGCCAAGGTAGTAAACAAACTGAAAGAAGAGGGTATTAAAAAAGAAGATATCGGCCGCGACACATTTTTGGAGCATGCCTGGGAATGGAAAGAGAAACATGGTGGCATCATCCTGGAACAACTCAAAAAGCTGGGAGCTTCGTGCGATTGGGACAGAACAAAATTTACCATGGATCCCGATTTGTATGAATCGGTCATTGATACCTTTATCGACCTGTACAACAAAGGGCTAATCTATCGTGGTGTGAGAATGGTTAACTGGGACCCAAGCGCCCAAACAGCCGTTTCCGACGAAGAGGTTATCCATAAAGAGGTTCCCGGAAAGCTTTACTACCTGCGTTATCAGGTGGAAGGTGAAGAGGATTATATTACCATCGCTACCACACGCCCCGAAACCATTTTGGGAGATACTGCCGTTTGTGTTCATCCCGAAGATGAACGGTTTAAAAAATTTCATGGCAAAAAGGTAATCGTGCCGTTGGTAAATCGTGCCGTACCAATTATTACCGACGAATATGTAGACCGTGAGTTTGGAACAGGAGCCTTAAAAATTACTCCCGCCCACGATATCAACGACTACGAAATTGGCATTAAACACAAGCTGGAGACCATCGACATCTTTAATGATGACGGAACCCTTAACGAAGCGGCTCAGCTGTTCGTGGGTAAAGACCGTTTTGTTGTTCAAAAAGAGATTGTTCCCGAGCTGGAGAAAGCCGGCAACCTGGTTAAAATTGAGGACTATAACCACAATGTGGGTTTTAGCGAGCGAACCAACGCTGTTATCGAGCCAAAACTCTCGCTGCAATGGTTTCTGAAGATGCATGATTTGGCCAAACCGGCGCTGGATGTGGTCATGAATGATGAAATCAAGTTTCATCCTGCCAAATTTAAAAACACCTACAAACACTGGATGGAGAATGTACGCGACTGGTGTATTTCCCGTCAGCTGTGGTGGGGACAGCGCATCCCGGTTTATTACCTCTCCAATGGCGAAATGGTGGTGGCCAAATCGAAAGAGGAAGCACTGGAAAAAGCCAGAACCAAACTCAACCGGCCGGAGCTTACCGCCAACGATTTAAAACAGGATGAAGATGTAATGGATACCTGGTTTTCATCATGGCTGTGGCCCATTAGCGTTTTCGATGGAATTCGCCACCCCGACAACCAAGAGATTAACTACTACTACCCTACCAACGATTTGGTAACGGGTCCTGACATTATCTTTTTCTGGGTTGCCCGTATGATTATGGCCGGCAAAGAGTACAGGAACGAGATTCCTTTTAAAAATGTTTACTTCACCGGTATTGTCCGTGATAAGCTGGTCAGAAAAATGTCGAAAACTCTTGGCAATTCACCCGACCCTATCAAGCTAATTAACCAATATGGCGCCGACGGTGTCAGGGTTGGCATGCTCTTAACCGCTCCTGCCGGTAACGACCTCCCCTTCGACCCTGCCTTATCGGAACAAGGAAGAAATTTCAGTAACAAAATATGGAATGCACTTCGGCTGGTAAAAGGTTGGGATGTGAATGACACGATTCAACAACCCGAGCATAGCAAGCTGGCTATTCAATGGTTTGAAGCCCGGTTTAATCAGGCTTTGGCATCCATTGAAGACCATTTTTCAAAATACCGTATCTCCGATGCACTAATGACAACCTATAAACTGATTTGGGACGACTTCTGCTCGTGGTATCTCGAAATGATTAAACCTCCCTACCAGAAACCGGCCGACAAAGCCACCTACGAAGCTACCATCGGTTTTTTTGAAAAACTGATGAAGGTACTTCATCCCTTTATGCCTTTCATCACGGAAGAGATTTGGCATCTTTTAACAGATCGAAACGAAGGGGACGATATCATTATTGCTACGATGCCCTCTGCCATGCCCTTCGACCAAAAAATTATTGACGCTTTTGCCCGGGCTTCGGAAATTATTCTGGGCATTCGTAACGTACGCAAGGATAAAAATATTGCCAATAAAGAGCAGGTTGAACTGAAAGTAAAAGAGGGGGCAACTGCCGACTGTATGCTTTATCCTGTTGTAGCCAAAATGGGCAACCTCAACAGCATTGAAAAAGTGGCTGAGCAACCTTCGGGAGCCATCACCTTTATTGTCGGATCGCAGGAATTTTACATCCCGCTGGCCGGCACCATTGATGTGGAAGCAGAGTTAAAAAAACTTAATGATGAGCTAAAATATACCAAAGGGTTTATGAATTCCGTTTCCAAAAAACTTTCTAACGAACGCTTTGTAAACAATGCTCCTGAAGCTGTAGTTGACAAAGAGCGCCGGAAGCTTGCTGATGCGGAAGCACGCATCAAAGTACTGGAAGAGCAGATAAAAAATCTGGGATAGTATTTTGAAATAGGTAAGCTTAATATTCCTGTTTTGTGCGAGTGCGTCCGCTTCGACAGGCTCAGCGGACGATACTGCTATGGTGCGTACAGACTTTCTTACTTCTAAATTCTTTGATTTATTATTACATGTTTTCAGTAAATAACGACCGTATCGGTTGAACGATTTGGTACAATAAACGTATCTCTTCCGTTATTAGTCAAGATGATTAAGCATCCAGCCCATTTTAGCCAAAGAAGGAGGAGCGACCGCTGTTTGACTGTAAAGGGCAACGGTTTCTTCGAGAATGCTAAAAGCACGGTTGTAATCTTTTTCACTGTTGTTAAATTGAGAGGCGTAGAAAAGGAAAAGAGAAATACCGGAAGTGCCTCCTAAAAAACTCACTAAATCAGATATTGTATTTTTCACAGAGAACAATTCTGTTTGTATATTTTTTTGATAAAAAAATCATTTTTCATTTTTCAATTTGTAACTTTAAACAACTTCTATATGAATTATTCATTGAAGTTTAATTTAATCCGAAATAATTCTTTTTTATTATGAATGTGATTATATTTTATACAATAGAAGTAGCCATTATTTATTTGTGGATTTATTGGAAATAAAACTGGTATTTCCTTTTTGTAATTTATTTCTCCCGTTCTTAAGTTAATGTTTGCCACCCTAAATACACTACTTTCATAGATTGTATAAATTTTTTTCTGAAAATAATCGGTTATAAAAATAGGTTTCCACTCCTTATCAAAATTATATTTAGCATCTATTGTTTCTATTTTTTGCAAGTTGTCATTAAAGATTTCTATTTGATTTCTTGAGTATTCCATAAAATAAATTGAATCTTTTAGCTTTATTAATGGTTGATTTGATGGAGGGTTCATAATTTCTTTTTCAAAACGCAGCCTTGCCGTAATGTCTCCTTTAAATCCATTTTTTTTCAACCATTGAATATATTGGTATGATTCTCTTTCCTTTGGTAATTCATTGATGTTTATAACATTGATTAACGTTTTATCATTCTTATTATAAGCTAAATATTTAACAAAATATTTACTCACTTGTTGTTTTACTATAATATATTTAGTTGTTTCAAAAATAAATCTGCCTATTGTAGACATAAACAGATGTTTGTCAAAAGAAAATAGTATTAAGATTTTATTATTTTTGAATTGTAAGAGAAAAACAGAATCTTTACCAATAACATTTACATTATTAAAACAATCAAGAAAAATGTTTGTTAACTTATAACGCGAGGGTAATATAAATTTTGTAATTGTATCTATTTCATTTTTGATTAAAACAATTTTATAAGATTTATTATAGATGTCTTTGCTTAAAATAATTAATGTGTCATTAATAAAATTATAATCCAATATTTGAAAATCATTCTTTATTTTAGGTAAATTACTTGCGGAGATAGTTATTTCATCAATTTTATTAACACTTTTTTCTAAATGAATTCGTAAGTGTAGAATATCAATTATAGTGTCAATATTGATTAATAATGGTTTATAGTTTAAATGAGAAAACTTTAAAATAGTGCTGGTATTTTTATTAAAGCTTATGTTAAAATATCCATTTTTCTTTGATACGGTTCCAATATTTGTTTTAACAACCCATACGTTTACATCACTTATTGGTATATTTTCTTTATTGAAAATATACCCTGTGATAGTGATTTCATTTTGAGAGTATAAAAAATTTGGTAATACTAAAATAAACAATAATATAAGTAGTTTTTTCATATCAAAATACAAGTGTGCTGTTAGAAAGGGAACAAAAGTGGGTGGAGGTAAATCACCCACTTTTGTTTAAAAATATATGTTACAAATACAACAAGTATTTCCCTAATCAGGAAGGTAACA
>Ga0164318_10002997_pt1 | contig 15873 bp, 12 predicted proteins | sample GuaBasSedimGuay9_FD_113734 | JGI IMG/M metagenome (GOLD analysis project Ga0164318, IMG submission 113734) | Subseafloor sediment microbial communities from Guaymas Basin, Gulf of California, Mexico - Guay9, Core 4571-4, 0-3 cm | ecosystem: Environmental > Aquatic > Marine > Hydrothermal vents...
CCCTGAGCGAATCGTAACTATTAGCCTCAAGGGTAAAGGGCAGGGGTGTGGCCAGGGTGATGGTGGTATCGGTACAATAGAAACCGTTTATTTCAATAGGGTCGTTGGAATGGTTTACAAGGTAAATGGAGGTAAAAACCGAATCGCCAATTAACACGTTATCTCCGAAGTTAATGGTGTCCGTTTCAAAATTAAAAAGAGACGTTTCCCAATTGTACTTGCTAGCCCGGTAGCTAATAAGGCTAAAGGTGTCAACCGGTTTTATTTCAAACTCGATGTTGCCGTTAATATCAAATTGCGTGAGGGAATACTTTTGTAAATTAAAAGCCCATCCTATCAGATGAGACCCATTTTCGAGCTGTTGGTTGCTACCCATAAAGGGCGTAAAATCGGGCGGGTTGCTTTGTCGGAAGTCTTCCGTAAGCATAGCCGTCATGTTAACCTCATCAAGCTGGTAAGTAATGGCTCTGGTAAAGGGTGGTATCCTGGAGTTGCCATTGTCAAACATCGAGTAGAGCTGGTTTCCAAGGTATTTAATATTATGCTGAGCTTTAAAAGAAATGGTGTCATTGGTAAAACTAAACTGATTGTTGCTTCCTCCCATCCGCCAAATGATATCGCCTGTTTGTGCATCAATTTTAGTAATCTCCGACATGTTACGACTCGAGAGTAGTATGTTTCCAAATGAATCAAAAGAGAGCGCGTTACCATGACAGTAGTCGAACCGACATCTTGTCAAGTCGATAAAATCGGTATCTGCATCCAGAATGCTAAAATGATCCCACGACGACCATTCAAAAACGAGGCTTGAATCGGCATCAATTTTTTGAATGATGGTACCGGTAACCAGTGCTGACTCGCAACCTCCCGGATAAATCTGGCTCATGTCAACCGGTTCAGTATCGTAGCCAAACAGCCAATAGGAGCCATCTTCATCCAAAATTAGTTCGTGCATATCGGTAAAGTAACCAATGGCAGCATAGGTGCCAACTTGTTCTAAATTATTGTTAAGGGCTACAAATTTATATAGCGACTCATCATAATAGGTTAGCAGTTCAACCTGTGGGTGATAAGTGAAAAAGTTTTCGCGGTGATGAGGTGGAAAATGCTGGTAAAACACAGGGAAACCGGTCGTGTCGATAATCAGGTTGTACTCCGGTAGAGCAGTATCCCTCGCCAGGGCATTTACAAAATAGTGACCCGCGCCGGGATTGTTCGTTTCACTCACGTAATATTGTGGAAAATCCTCCGGTAAATTGGGATCGGATTCAATACTTCTTTGATTATTTCTGCTAAAATGCTTAATATAATTCATCACTCCCTCACTTTGTTCTGACATTGCTTTGTTTGATAAAAGAGGATGGCTGTTTGGACTAACTGAAAACGAATAGGAGTGTAAAACAGAGTTTGGAAATACTCCTTCGATAATTTCAACAGTAACTTCTTCGCCTGGCATAAAACTATTGGCGGGCTTTACAATTAAAGTGTTGCCGTCTTTCGTAATTTTTTTTGTTGTGGAGATATTACCACTTTTTGTTCCCGTTAACTGGAAAGAGATGTTTTGAATTTCCTTTTTGTCAATAGTTTGGTTGATGTGAAAAATTAAAACACTTTCTCTGTTTACAAACTTAGAGTGGTTCTTCGGGTAAATGTTGGTAATCATCTTCCGCGATAAGTTTGGCTGACTATATACGATTCCACAGAATAAAAAAACAGAAAATAAGGTTGTTAAAACAATCCGGATCTTTTTCATAATCAACAATTTAAGTTAGGAACAATATTTTTTGATATTGTCCAATTGAAACCAACAATATTTTTTCGATGTAAAAATAGATGATTTAATCATGAAAGACAATTAACTTACAGAAAAGGTTGTTGGTGTTTTTTTGTTACTCAAAATTGCTAAGAAAACTTTACTACAAAGGCGTCAGGAGAAGGCTTCGTCGCAAAAGGAAGACGAGAGCATATCTTCGTGTCATGGCGTCTTAACGGTTAATACTCTCCGAACGAAAAAATAATGTACATTTGTATGTTATATAGTTATATATAATAGATGTGTTAATTTTTTTCAATTAAATTATAATATCATGCTGGATTTAAGAAACAAATTTATTATGGCTCCTGTGAAGCTGGGTTATAGCGACGGGAGTGGGGTGGTTACCCAACGGCATCTTGATTTTTACAATGAACGCAGCAAGCATATCGGTGCGGTTGCGTTGGAGCCGTTATATATGGATGCCGGTTTAAGAGAGTTGCCTACACAGCTGGGGATTGATGATGATAACAAGATAGATGGGCTGAAAAAAATAACGGAGTTATTGCATAACAACGGCGCCAAAGCCATAGCTCATCTAAATCACCCCGGACGAATGGCTAACCCGAAAATTCCGGGTAACTATCATTGGTCCTCGACCGGTAAAGCATGCGAAAATGGTGGTGCAACTCCTTTAAAAATGGATCGTGCCATGATGGATAAGGTTGTTACCATGCATGTAGAGGCTGCTTTGCGTGCAGTAAAATCAGGATTTGATATGATTGAACTGCAATTTGGCCATGGCTATTTGATGGCTCAGTTTTTTTCGCCAGCTGTAAACGATAGAAATGATGAATATGGTGGTTCCTTTGAGAATCGTGCCCGGTTTCCTATGGAGGTTTTTAACGCTGTCAGACAAGCTGTTGATATTCCCCTGTTAGTACGGTTAAGTGGCGATGAGATGATTCCTTCGGGTTTTCATGTAGAGGATATGGTTGCCTTTTCAACCATGCTTCAGGGTGCTGGTGCTGCTGCCATACATGTTGTAGCAGGAACAGCCTGTTCAACCCCTCCCTGGTTTTTTCAGCACATGTTTATTCCGAAGGGTAAAACCTGGGAACTGGCCGCAAAACTAAAACAGAACCTAAGTATTCCTGTCATCTTTGTGGGTAGAATCAACTCTTTTAAAGATGTTGAGTTCATTAAAGAAAAATATGACGGAGACATTATTGCTTTAGGACGAGCCATGGTTGCCGACCCCGATTTCGTGGGAAAGTACCTGGGTAAAATGGATGATTTGCTGCGACCTTGTTTGGCATGTTCCGAAGGCTGTTTAGGCGGTGTTAAAAGTGGCAAAGGGCTGGGTTGTGTCGTTAACCCGATGGTAAACACCGGACTTAAACATGTTGAAAAAGCCACTATCGCGAAAAAGTATGCTGTTGTGGGGGGAGGATTGGCAGGGATGGAAGCAGCGCTGACTCTGCGGAAAAAAGGATACAACGTCGATTTATTTGAAAAGAATGAGTTGGGAGGACAGTTCAACCTCGCTTGGCTGCCACCTAAAAAAGAGAGTTTGAAAGAGCTTGTGGATTATTATGTTGCCGAAATGGATCGTCTGGAAGTTAATGTTTTGAAAAAGGAGGCCACGGCCGATATTTTGAAGAATAAACAGTATGATGGCATTATCATGGCTACCGGGGCAGTACCTGCTTTTCCACCCATCAAAGGGCTAAAGGAGTTTTATTGGACAGAGTTTCTACACGATAATCAGTTGCCTCACCATCAAAAAATTGTGGTCATTGGAGGAGGATTAATCGGGTTGGAAGTGGCCAGCAAGTTAATAGATAACAACAATGAGGTTATTGTAATAGAAATGTTAGAAGAAATGGCTCGGGGAATGGAGATGATTGAAAAAGCTATGACCTTGAAAAAAATGAAAGAAAAAGGCGCTACCATGTTGGTCAATCACAGAGTGGTTGAAGTGGATGATGATAAAGTGATGGTGGAGAGCGAGAACGGACAGACTGTTTTTGAGAATGTTGACAGGATAGTGGTTGCCACCGGAATGAAACCTTACATTCCGTTTGATGTTGAAGGAAAAACAGCTGTTTATACAATCGGGGATGCTTTTAAGGTAGGTAAAGCTCAGGAGGCCATTCATCAGGCTTATGAGCTGGCACTCATACTGTAACGGTCTTGTTTTCTGGTTAATGAATGTAAGCAGAGCGGGGAAGGGGGGCATCTGGGCGGGCATTTCCCAAGCAACAGGTAAATGCCCGTTACCGGCTACTTATGCACGCAATGTTAATTACTCCTACTGATTTAACAATTAATTAACACGAAATACATTGGTTTCCTTTGGGAGTTTATTCATCTTTGTAAAATTAATTATCATTAATAAGTAAAAAATTGGAAACACTTTACATTGGAATTGTTGTCATTTTGTTTTTACTGGCAGCCTCCGACCTGATTGTTGGGGTGAGTAACGACGCGGTAAACTTTTTAAATTCAGCCATAGGCTCAAAAGTGGCCAACTTTAAAGTTGTTATGGCTGTGGCAGCAGTTGGAATTTTGCTTGGGGCAGTATTCTCCAGCGGAATGATGGAGGTGGCACGAAAAGGAATATTCCACCCTCAGATGTTCTATTTCAACGAAATTATGTTGATATTTCTGGCAGTAATGATTACCGATGTCATCCTGCTCGATACATTCAATACTATGGGAATGCCTACTTCAACAACGGTTTCAATCGTTTTTGAACTGTTGGGAGCGGCCGTGGCCATGGCTACCATTAAAATTATGAGTGGTGATCCAGGCGTTATTGGCCAATATATCAATTCAGGAAAAGCGCTGGCAATTATCGCGGGAATACTGCTTTCGGTGGCCATTGCCTTTACCGTTGGCGTTGTTATTCAGTATATTGTCAGGCTGGCCTTTTCGTTTAACTTTCATAAACGGATGAAATACATTGGGGCTATCTGGGGCGGTATTTCTTTGTCGGTAATTACCTATTTTTTGGTTATCAAGGGGATGAAAAATGTAGAGTTTATCCCGCAGGATTTTAAAACTTTTGTTCAGCAAAACACCTTTCAGGTTATGCTTTACAGTTTTATTGGGTGGACCATCCTTTTACAGCTGCTTAACTTTTTGTTTAAGCTCAATATTTTAAAATTTATCGTGTTGGCCGGTACCTTTGGTCTGGCTATGGCATTTGCCGGCAACGATCTCGTTAACTTTATTGGTGTGCCTATCGCGGGATACAACTCGTGGCAGTTCTTTCATGCTGCCCAGGGCGCTGACCCTAACAGTTTCTTAATGACCGGACTGGCAGGTAAAGTTCCTACCAACACGCTGTTTTTAATCATTGCCGGTATTATCATGATTTTTACTCTTTACTTTTCCAGAAAAGCCAAGTCTGTTATTAAAACTTCGGTCGATTTAAGTCGCCAGGATGAAGGGGAAGAGCGTTTTGGGTCTTCATGGATGGCTAAAGTGTTGGTGCGTTATAGTATTAAAACCAGTAATAGCATAAAGCGCGTGGTGCCAAAACCTGTATTAGCGGTAATGGAAAAACAGTTTGTTCCTTACCGTGAAGAGCTGCCCGATACAGAAGTTGCTCCAGCGTTCGATTTGGTTAGAGCCTCGGTGAACCTTGTAGTTGCTAGTGTGTTAATTGCCATTGGTACGTCACTTAAACTGCCGCTTTCCACAACCTATGTTACTTTTATGGTGGCTATGGGTACTTCGTTGGCTGATAATGCATGGGATAGAGAAAGTGCTGTTTATCGTATTACGGGTATGTTTGCTGTAATCGGTGGATGGTTTTTAACTGCCTTAATTGCCTTTACAGTCTCCTTTATTATTTTGTATATCCTAAATTATCTCTCTTTCTTCGGAATATTGCTGATGGTGATTGTTGCTGCCGTCGTGGTTTATCGCTCACATGTATATCATAAAAGAAAAACAGAAGAGGAAACTGCCGAAGATTTGAGCTCTTTTTCTGATGAAACGATTGTTGATAAATCGATGGACACTATCCTGCTTACATTAGGCAAAGTGGTAATTACCAGTGAGCTGGCTTTGGAAGGTCTTGAAAAAGAGGATAAGAAAAAGCTTAAAAAGGCAAAGAAGGATGTTAAAAACATGACGGAAAAGACCAAATACCTGAAAGATCATATTAATGTCATCGTTGAAAAACTCCATGAAGACTCCATCGGCTCAGGGTCTTATTTTGTGCAGGTGGTTGACTATTTGCGCGAGATGGTGCATAGTGTGGAGTATGTTGTCATTCCTGTGCTAAATCATGTTGATAATAATCATCGCCCGCTGAAAAAAGAGCAGATGAATGAATTGAGAAAGGTCTATGCCAAACTTGAAAGATTGATTCAGATTGTAGCGAGAAGCGTTAAATCACGTGATTTTTCTGATCAGGATGAGTTGCTTTCGATGCTTGAAGATTATCTTAAGCTCATCGAATCGCTCCGCAAAGGACAGATTAAACGGGTTAAAAACAATGTGGTTGGAACTAAAAATACCATTTTGTACCTTACTATTCTTAACGAAAGTAAGAATCTTGGCTTGCAAGTTGTTAACTTGTTTAAGTCGCAGCGTGATTTTGTGAACTATAAAAATATGTAGTTAAAAATGGAAGGGTAGTTTACGCTATTCACAGTAACACATTTCGGTGTGTCGTACCAGAAAACTAAAAGATGACAGGGTATTTAGCCGGGTTGTACTCGTGCATCACAGCATAAACCCTTTCAAAAACATCCTCCTCGTTGGGATTTGAAAAATAATCGCCATCGGTGCTGTAAGCGGCACGATGGGCATTGGCGGTAACTGTTTCCGGCTTGGCATCGAGGTAACGATAGCCGTTCATATCTTCCAGCACTTTTTGCATCATATAAGCCGTTGCACCTCCAGGTACATCCTCATCAAAAAAGATGATCTTGTTGGTTTTTTTTAACGACTCAAGTATCACGCTGGTTCTGTCAAAAGGTATTAAGGTTTGAACATCAATAAGCTCGGCTGAGATTCCAACACCATTTAACAACTTGATGGCATCTTGTGCAATACGGATGCAGGATCCATAACTAACCAGTGTGATGTCATTGCCTTCGATTAGTACTTCGGGGATCCCCACCGGGGTTTTAAATTGACCAATATTGAGAGGTCTTTTCTCGCGTAACCGGTAGCCGTTAAGGGGTTCAATAATGATCACAGGTTGATCCGATTCCAGATAAGTATTGTAAAACCCGGCTGCCTGTGTCATGTTGCGCGGAACGGCTACATGTACTCCTCTAACAGAATTGATAACCATGCTTAATGGTGACCCCGAGTGCCAAATCCCCTCTAACCGGTGACCACGTGTGCTAATAATCATCGGTGCTTTTTGACCCCCACGGGTTCGGTAGTGCAACGTCGCTAAATCGTCGCTGATAACCTGTAATCCGTAGAGCAGGTAATCGAAATATTGAATTTCGGCAATAGGCCGTAAACCACGCATGGCCATACCTAATCCCTGCCCAATAATAGTTGCTTCGCGGATGCCAGTGTCAAAAATTCTGTTTTCGCCATATTTTTCCTGAAGTCCTTCGTAGGTTTGATTAACCCCGCCAATTTTTCCTACATCCTCCCCAAAAGCCAGCACCAACGGATTGTTTTTAAAAATAAAATCAAAGTTGTCACGCAGAATCTCTCTGCCGGGGACAAACACTTGATCTTTATTGTACTCTGGGGCAACAGGTTCAATGTTTAGTGCCGACCATTCCGATTGGCTATACAAATGTGAGCTGTATCGCTGCCGGCTGTCTGCAAGCTCTTCTTTCAACCAGCGGGTAATCTTAACCCTTAACGAATCGTGTGGAATACTGCAACTATCACATAGCTTCCAAAGTATTCTTCTCGCTGCTGAATAGATGTCTTTACGGATGGGTTCGCCAATTTTTTTCAAACTGTTTTTAATATCCTGAATTTCATCGGTGGAAGCACAATGGCAACTGGTTGTTTCTACCATTTTCACAAATTGATCTCGTTTTTCGATGAGGGGTGAAATAAAATGCTTCCAGGCATTTTTTCTCGCTGCTCTCACCCGGCGCGTGGCGCGCTGCTCTATTTCATTCAACTCGGCGGTAGTGGCAATATCATTTTCAATAATCCACTGTCGCATTTTAGCGATGCCATCGCGCGTGGTTTCGCTTTTGAGCTGCTCCTTACTTTTGTATCGTTCGTGCGAGCCTGAGGTGGAATGACCCTGAGGCTGGGTGCAACTTTGAATATGAAACAGGGAAGGAACATGTGTTTTGCGGGTTTTTTCAACTCCTATACGATAAAGTAGTACTAGTGATGCGTAATCGCCACAATTTCCATGGTAGATTTCAAAACCGTTGGTTTCCTTCTCCTTTTGAAATCCTTTCAAAATTTCCGAGATATTATTTTTGGTTGTTTGCTTGGTGTTGGGAACCGAGATGCCCCAGCCATCGTCCCAAACCGACATAACCATCGGAACCTGGGTTACTCCCGCAGCGTTGAGTGTTTCAAAAAAGCGACCTTCAGAGGTGGAGGCGTCGCCAATGGTTCCGAAAGCTACTTCGTTCCCTTTGTTTGAAAAACGTGTGTGTTGATGCAGCGCCTTGTTGTTTTTAAAATAGTGCGATGCCATGGCAAGTCCCAGTAAACGAGGCATCTGGCTGGCAGTAGGGGAACTGTCAGGTGATGAATTTTTTTGTTTGGTAAGGTCCTTCCATTCGCTCTTCTCATTTAGACTTCTCGTGGAAAAATGGTTGTTCATCAAGCGGCCGCCATTAGCAGGGTTGGCATTAATATTTGTATCGCCATAAAGTTGAGCAAAAATCTCTTCCAACGTCATCATTCCGGCGGCCAGCATAAAAGTCTGATCGCGGTAATATCCCGAGCGCCAATCACCATTTTTAAAACTGCGTGCCATGGCGAGTTGCGGAAGCTCTTTTCCGTCACCAAAAATCCCAAATTTGGCTTTCCCCGTTAATACCTCGCGTCGCCCCAGTAAACTGGCCTGCCGACTTTCGTTGGCAATGCGATAATCTTCAAGAATTTCTGATTTTGTTAATTTTATTTTTTTAAGGATGCTTTCTGCTTTGCTCATCTGCTACTTGTCTTGTTTATTTTAGATGGGCAAAGGTAATTAAAATTAATTCTAAATAAGAATAGTGTAAACAATAGAATGTGTAATCGTTAGTAATTGATGCTTTTCTCGTCAGTAAAAAAACTGTATCATTGTAATAAAATACAGAATGCATCGTCTAAATCATTGAAATGACCACAGAAGCGTTTAAGTTGGAGTTGTTGCCTAAAAAGGACAAGTTGTTCAGATTGGCCATTTTCCTGTTAAAAAACAGGGAGGAAGCAGAGGATACCGTTCAGGAGATTTATCTGAAACTTTGGGATATGAAAGAGCAACTGGGAAAATACAACAATCTTGAAGCGGTGATGATGACCATGACTCGTAACCGGTGTTTGGATAAACTTAAAACCAAACGCGAGAAATTTGCCAGTTTAAATGAAAGTATTAACAATCAACCTTACACAAGCCCTATGGAGCAATCAATTCAACAAGATATGGTAAAACAGGTTAAAGTGCTGATGACGAAGCTTCCGGAGCAGCAAAAAACCATTATTCACTTGAGGGATGTGGAAGGTTGCGAGTATAAAGAAATTCAGGAAATTACCGGGTTTGATTCAAATTATATCAGGGTTAACCTGTCAAGAGCCAGAAAATCGATTAGAGAATCACTTATAAAACTGGAAGAAAATGAATTACGATAGACTTTATCAGCTGGTGGATAAGTACCTTAACGGAGCATCTTCCGTGGTGGAAGAGCAAGAGTTACAATATTATCTTCTTCATGAAGATGTCCCGGAAAATTTACTCCCTCTTAAGAGTCAATTTCTGGCCTTTCAGGAATTTTCTAAAACCGGCTTACCCAATACGTTTGAACAATCTTTTTGGGAGGCTGTTAACACCGATATTAAAACAGTAACCGACGATAGCCATTCCGTTGGCACTTCTTTTGGTAACAAGCGCAGTTTTTACTATTTATTAAGTGGTGTGGCGGCCACGCTGCTCATTTTGCTTACGATTTGGACAACCACCGATATTTTTAAAATCAAACACCCCATCAACCAATACAATAATCCGGCGTTAGCCTACCGGCAAGCTACCGATGCACTGTCATTGCTTGCCATTAACTTTGATAAGGGGCTTTCTAAAACACAGCAGGCTGCCAAACCACTTAACACCAGTTTAAAAATGCTTGATAATGTCGGGATGATTAACAAGGGATTGGAAAGCCTTCAGCCTATGAGTAAGATAGATAATATGGAAATAATTAAATACAATAATAATCATTAATAATTAAAACAATGAAAAAACTATTTGTAAGTTTAGCACTGCTGATGTTCAGCATTCCAATGGTCGTTAATGCACAAGAAACAGCCATGGATAAATTTTATGAAAAATACGCCGCCGAAAAGGGATTTACGGGCGTGAGCGTGTCACCCGAAATGTTTGAAATGCTTGCTTCTATGCAGGTTAACGACAGTACCGGGCAAATGGAAGAGGCACACCAAATGATGAAACAACTCACTAGACTCAAAATGTTAAGTTATGAGCCACAACCGGGAGTGAAGATGTTTCCGCTTATTGAAAAAGCAAGAAAAGCATTGAAAATCGACAGCTACACCGAGATGATGACCGTTCAGGATGATGGAGAAACCATTAAATTTTACGTTAAAAAATCGGGAGATAAGGTTTCGGAACTATTGATGACGCTTCAAGGGGAAGGCCAGGAAGTGGTATTGGATATTGCCGGCAACATTGATATGAAATCGGTAGCTCAGCTTGGACAAATGATGAACATGAAAGGGATGGGTAATCTATCTAAAATGAAAGGACACTATCATAGCGATACCGATGAAGGCGATAATCACGATAGTGATAACGATTAAAACAACCTAAAATAACCTTGTAAAAGAAAGCCTGACCGGATGCGAATTTTGCTTTTCCGGTCAGGTTTTTTTCATTATCCCCTACGGGGAATGTTTTTAGCTATGCCTGAGTTACAACTCATCTTTCCCCTACGGGGAAAGTCTCGTCCGCGTCTGTGACAGGGATGATAAAGTCCCATAGCGAGTGTGCTTTTAAGGGCAAGTGTAGTTGAAATCTTTTATTGAAACTATTTTCCCGGTATTTGCGCAAAAAGTTTGTTGGTTTCTTCAATATAGGTTAGGAATTCCTCTTTTCCCATACCCGTTTCCGAGGAGGTAACAATCATTGGAGGAAGCTCTTCCCAGTTGATTAACAGGGTCTTTTTATAGGCTGCCAGATTGCTTTCCAGCTGATTTCGGGTAAGTTTGTCGGCTTTGGTAAAAATCATTACAAAAGGAATATTCGACATACCCAGCCACTCGATAAACTCCATGTCGTTCTTTTGGGGTTCATGACGTACATCAATCAATGCAAAAAGCGTCATCAGGTTCTCGCGGTTTAAGATGTAGCCCTTTATCATCTTTTCCCATTTGGCGCGCTCGGTCTTGCTCCTGCGGGCGTAACCATATCCCGGCAGGTCAACGAGATACCATTCGCCATTAATCTGAAAGTGGTTGATGGTGATGGTTTTTCCGGGTGTGCCCGATATTTTGGCTAATTTTTTTCGGCCGCTAATCATGTTAATTAAGGAAGACTTACCCACGTTCGAGCGTCCAATCATGGCATATTCAGGCTTATCGGGCTCAGGGCATTTTGACCAGATTGTCGAGCTGATAATAAAATCGGCATAGTTAATTTTCATGCTTATTCGGGTTTTGTATAGGTGGAAACATGGCGTTCCTTTTTGCCTATGTAGATATCGCTGACGGTAATCAGGATGCCGGTTTCTTCCACATCGCCAAAATGGTTGTTCACGGCAGTACCAAAGGTTTTCATGGTTGACGAAAGGTTCATGTAAGCATTAAAGAGTGGTGGAATGTTTTCGCCCAGTTTGCGCACTTTCTGAACCAAAATTTTGTAATCTTCATCGTAATTGTCGCCCGAAAAAACATTGTTCAATATTTTATCTGAAGTGGTGAGTTGTAGCGATTTTTTAGGTGTTACCAGGTTTTCGTGATCCGGAAAATATTTTTGCATAAAAAATAAAATTAAATCCCTTGCCAGTAGGTCAAAATCAGTATACATGGTTACTTTTCCAAACAGGTGCTCAATATCGGGATGCTCTATAATGAGCGCACCAAGGCCATCCCAAAGGTTATCTAGTGCGAACATGCCTCGTCGCAGGTTAAAAGCCGGCTGGTACAGCGGCTGTACAAATGAACGACCCAATTCAATCGTTTTAAGTAGGTATTCCTTAATAAATTTATCTGAAAAGTTAAACAAGCGAGAGGTGGGAGACTTTACCTCGTTATTTTTTCCTACTTCAATGTCTTTACCATGCAGATAGCGGTATCCGCCCACTATCTCCTGTTCTTCGTCGTCCCAAACAATCATCTGTTTAAAGCCATGAGGTTCCATATCATACTCATCAACATCAATCGATTTTCCGGTTCCGCCGCCTGCATCACGAAAAGTAATTTCGCGAAGGCGTCCAATTTCACGCATCACGTGGGGTGAATTTTCGGCGGTAATAACATAAATTTCGTTACTCCCATTATTGGTTTCACGCAGAAGCTTATCTTTGGTCAGCTCTCCAACCAACAGCTCTTTGTCAACTGCAGGAATTACTGTTTCAATATTCATCATAAAATAGCTTTGGAATTTCAGCACAAAGATACTAAATCCATTTGCAATGGAAACTCGAAAATTAATTAAGGTACTATAAACTCGGCATCCGGGTTATTTTTAAGTTTGTAAATATATTGCTTGAGAATTTCTGCCCATTGGTTATCACGATATCGTTTGTCGAAAACGGTGTATGGAATTCGCTTTCCAAAGGTGATGGTGAGGGTTTTGTTGCGCTGTTTAAAAAACTCGTTAGAGAGATAGAACATCTCAACATTGGCTTTTATCCCCAGCTTTTTTCGATAAAGTGCCAGGTTATAAAAAAATTTGGAATTGCTTCCGTCGATATGGGTTGGGATAATATCACGCCGGTAGCGTTTGGCTTTTGATATGATGGTTTTCTTCCATTCCAAATCCATGATCTTACCTTTTTGCTTTCGAGAAACCAGTCCGGCAGGAAAATAACAGATGATATTATTTTTCTCAAATGTTTGATTAAAAAGTCTGATATTGTCGGTATTGCTGCCATGCTTGTTAACAGGGATAAAAAGCACCTGCAAATTGGGAATGTTGGTAAGGATATCGTTTACAGGAAACTGAATATCCGTCCGCACGCGCCCAACGGCCAGCATCAATGCCAATCCGTCGAGACCGCCGAGGGGATGATTGGAAGTTACAATAACCCTGTCGGTAGGGGGTATGTTTTTTTTCAGATTGATGGTGTTTACGGTTGTATTCATCTCCCCCAGCACTTCTTTAATAAAGTCAACACCCTCCTTATCATAGTAGGTGTTGATAAAATGGTTTACCTCATCCTGATGGGCAATTTTTTTAATATAGTTGATTACAAAAGCGGGTAACATTTTTTTCAGAGATGCATTTTTTTCTTCAAGCACCTTTTCAATATCTATATTGAAGGCTTTTGCTTGCTGATGGGTGTCCTTAATCATTACTACTCCTTATGAAATAAATTTATGGTACAAAAGTACCAATTCTGTTATTGGCTGAGTATTTTTTGTCCGATTCTGCAATCAAGACATTTTAACCGGTCGCAATAGTTTTGTTTTAAGTGTATTACTGCCTGTGAGTGCATGGCATTGTGTATTGGAAAACCCAACTGAAGGTAAAGTCTGACAATTTTGTTGTTTTCGGGTTTGATTTGTTCGAGCCACGACAGTGCTTTTTGCTGCATGGCAGGTTTGTTCATCAGGCGACCGAACACAAATACAAATGGAATAATAGTGTTAATCAGTATTAGCTGTGCCGACGATGTCCCCAACGTTTTGGTGCGTTCTATCGATTTCATGCCAAAACGGTAATGATTTTTCCAGTAAGCGGAAGTGGTGACCGACAACAAAGAGGTTATATCGGTTACTCTTTTCATCTCGGGGATTTTATGAAACAGGCCTCCCGACTGGTAAAGTAGCGCTGCAAACTGCGAGATGCGAATGGTTGGAAAGTTGCTGGGACGCATTCTCATAAATTTCCAAACGCCAACTTTTAATGGTTTTAGGTTGTATTTTTGAGCAAGAAATTCGTACTCCGTTTTCAATGTAGCCGGATACTCGTCTTTGTAAACCTTTCGCAACAGCCCTGCTTGTCCATACAAAAGAGCCTCCAGCTGAACCCTGTTGTCGATATGTTTAAGCAAAATTTTAAGAGGCAGCACCCGAGCAAGCTGTTCAAAAGCATCGCTGTTGGTTTTAAAACCAAAGTTTCGTGCCAGCTTTTGATAAAAGGTTTCCTGAAAATCACCCAAGCTGTTTTTTATGTCGCTTTCAATTTGAGATGCTTTTATCTCCAGTCGCTCGGCCATCATCCGTTCCAGCCAGAAAAGTTTTTCCAAATTACTCACCGTCTGAACAAGGTTGCCACAAGCGATGGACTCTCCCGACTGTAGTAGTGACAAATAGTTTTCGTAAAGCGATTCGTCAAACTTTCCCTTTAATTCGAGCGTTGGAATTTTTTGGTTGGAAAAAGTAAAAACTTCCTTATCGTGCTGGTAAACAACGTGTAATACCACGGTATCGTAGGCTCTGTCGGTTTCGTGATGATGCCGGTACCAATCGGAAGAGCGCAGATGCATCTCCACGTTTCCCACCCAGGTAGTATCACCAATTCTGATTTTTGCAAACAAGTAATCGGGACCGCTATCGCTGTTTCTTTCGCCAATATCAATAAGGGTTAGTTCGCGGTTATCGGTAGTAAACAGAGGCTCTTTTATTTTCCTGAACTTCCATAGATAATATAAAAACTCTTCATTCATAACTAATTAATTTTCAGAGTTAAAATAAGAATCCTCTAAGATAAATAAAAATGTTGTTGCAACTTGTACTCAAAAAGAGTATTTTTGTCGCAACCTAAAGTTTTTAAAGCGATGGCCGATGAGCAACTTTTAATTTCCGGTATTGAATACAAGATTAGGAAATTAATAGAAATCAACCAGACCTTGAGCAATGAAAACGAAAGGCTAAAGCAAAAGGTTGGCGATTTAACTAACGATGTTTTGTCGCTTACCAAACGTTTGCAGGAAAGAGAAAACAAAGCTATTAAACTTTCGCTTGCAAATGCGCTTGAATACAAAATTGGTGTTGATAAGGGCAAAGAAAAGCTCGCTGAGCTTATTGAAGAAATTGAAAGATGCATCATCGTTTTGAGTGATTGATAATTTTAAGTCTGTTAATGGGCGAAAAAATAAACATACGTGTTGTTATTGCCGAAAGGCCTTATAAAATGGCTGTTGTAAGAGAGCAGGAGGAGTACGTGAGGAAGGCAACAAAGTTAGTTAACAACACAATAGAATCATACTCAAAATCGTTTAATTACAAAGACCATCAGGATTTATTTGCCATGGTGGCTTTGCAGAATACGACAAAGACAGTTCGTTTGGAAGCTGAAAAAAGTTTTAAGGACAAGGAGTTGGAGGTTAAGCTTCGCGAACTGGATGATATTTTAACTGAGCATTTAAGCAATTTTGACCACGTTCTTTGAAAAAAAATAAAGATTTGCCCGCGTAATTCACTGTTTGCAAACTCAACATTAATACATTTAAGGATAAGCTTAGATGGGTTCTAAGAAAGGCCTGATTACCCTAGAGGGATTCGCCGAAAGGCGGACACTGGACTTCTGAAAATCCCGGCATCCTTAACCATGTTATCCGGGGTTTGCTAAACCCGAATTATTGCGGGCATTTTTTGTATTTGAGGCATTGGGAAGCGATAAAAAAATTATCGTAATGGAATATTCGTTATACATTATTGTAGCAATGGCTTCGTTGGCGGTGGGTGCTTTAATAGCAGCCACGGTAATGAAGAAAAACCTACTGAAAAAAAGTCAGGCCATCCTCGAAGAGGCTAAAGAAAAGGCTGAA
>Ga0164318_10002998_pt1 | contig 15868 bp, 12 predicted proteins | sample GuaBasSedimGuay9_FD_113734 | JGI IMG/M metagenome (GOLD analysis project Ga0164318, IMG submission 113734) | Subseafloor sediment microbial communities from Guaymas Basin, Gulf of California, Mexico - Guay9, Core 4571-4, 0-3 cm | ecosystem: Environmental > Aquatic > Marine > Hydrothermal vents...
AAATTTATCCCAAAACAAAATAGGCGCTTTTCCTTCGCAGTTTGTTAGAAAAATGTTTGCGAGCGGGGAAATAATAAACGCTGATGAAAATAATATTCAACCGGCGGGTGTTGATTTGAGCGTTTCGGAAGAGGGATATAGGATGAAAGGCGCGTTCTTGCCGAGGAAAAATGAAAGCGTGAGAGAAATTATCAAGGAAGAATCTTTGTATAAAATAAATTTAAATAATCCTCTGGAAAAAAACGGAATATATTTGATTAAGCTTAATGAACGATTAAGCTTGCCGGAAAATATCTTCGCGTTTTCTTCTTCAAGAAGTTCTGTGGGGAGAATTGATCTGCAGACAAGATTGATCGTTGATGGCTATTCAAGATTTGACAGCATCCCCGTTGGTTACAAAGGCGAATTATGGCTTCAGGTTATTCCGAAGTCTTTTTTAATAAAACTTAATTTTAAAGATAGATTAAATCAAATCAGATTTTTCAACGGCGAGGCAAAAGTTGGCGGTCAGGAAATAGAAAAAATCTATTCGGAACGAGAACTTCTTTTTGACGAGAACTTGAATTTTGCCGGTTCCGATGAAAAAATAGCCAGAGACAGCAATGGCGGTATCGTTATGAATATAAATTTAAGCGGAGAAAAAAGCAGTGGAATAGTGGGATATAAAAAATTGCTGATTGACTGCGTTTTGGATTTTTCAAAAAAGAATTATTATAACCCAGATGATTTTTTTGAACCGGTTTACGCTCCAAAAAACGGCAAGCTGATTTTGGAAAAAGAGTCATTCTATATTTTTTCCACAAAAGAATATATTAGAGTTCCAGGCAATTTTGCCTCGGAAATGGTCGCTTACGATATTTATAACGGAGAATTCCGAAGCCATTACGCCGGGTTTTTTGATCCGGGGTTTGGCTATGGCAAGGACGGAGAAATAAAAGGCAGGCAAGCGGTTTTGGAAATTAGGTCTTATGAAAATAATTTTATCTTCCAGGATGGTCAGCCAATTTGCCGAATGAATTTTGAAAAACTGGTTGAGCCCGCTGATTTTATCTACAGCGAAGAAATTGGCTCGCATTACGCAAATCAGTCCGGACCGAAATTGAGTAAGCATTTTAGGGGGAAATAAAGTTGATGGTAAAAATAAGGTTTTAATATAAAAAAGTTGATTTGAATTTTGTATATTTAGATGATGAATTAGAGGGATAGGTCAAATGTATTGTTGTCGTTCTGAACTTGTTTCAAAATCTTCTGTCTGACGGGTTTTGTCTGTGATTTATTTCATCGGATTTTCAAATCTGTCATTCCTGCGGAGGAAGGAACAACAAGGTTTGTTCTGTGAAATAAATTATTGTTGGTTCAGTATCTCTGACCTGAACCAGATATTTCTTAGAATGCAATTAAAAAACTTCTGTCTTTTTGTAGTTCTATAATAATTGTGAATTTAGGAACGGTAGTTGGTTATAGATAGATTGAAAGAAATATAAGGTTCAGGTCAGAGACACTAAACCAACAACAGAATAGACTAAAAAAATAAAAATAACACTCATTGAGATAAAATGGATTCCTGCCTCCGCAGGAATGACAAATATGGTTCTGTGAAATAAATTACTTTATTAACTTTCTACTTTTTCTACTTTCTACTTTTAACTTTTTTTAATGTATCTAAAAAAACTTGAAATTTCCGGGTTTAAGTCGTTTGCCAATAAAACGATTTTGGATTTTCCGCAAGGAATAACGGCTGTGGTTGGACCGAATGGTTCAGGAAAGTCAAATGTTGCCGATGCGGTGAAGTGGGTTTTGGGCGAGCAGAGTATGAAAAGTTTGCGCGGGAAAAAAGGCGAAGATGTAATTTTTACCGGGAGTGATAAAAAATCAAAAATGAGCGCTGCCGCTGTTTCTTTGTATTTTGACAACAGCGACAAAAAGATGCCTCTTGATTATGAAGAGGTTATTTTGACAAGAAAGCTTTTTAGAAATGGCGATAGTGAATACCTAATAAATAAAAGCAGAGTGCGTTTGATAGATATTGTTGAATTATTGGCAAAGTCGGGTGTGAGCCAAAGGGGATATTGTGTTATCAATCAGGGAATGGCGGATTCAATTTTGATTGCGACTCCCGCGGAAAGAATGGTTATTTTTGAAGAAGCGACCGGCGTGCGGAAATTCCAAATAAAAAAACAACAGACAATCAGCAAGCTTGAGTCAACGGGAAGAAATCTGCAACGCGTCAAAGATCTCTTAAATGAAATAGAGCCGCGCTTGAATTCTCTGAAAAGGCAGGCGAATAAAGCTCAGAAAAGAAATAGCGTGGAAAAGGAATTGAAAGATGAACAAGAAAAACTGTTTTTAAATATTTGGAATGATTTGAATAAAAGAAATAAAAAATATAAATCCGACAAAGAAGATCTGGAAAATTTCATTAATAAACTTTCAAAAGATACTATTGATATTAAGAAAAAACTTTCCCGAAATAAAAATGACAGTGGGAATTATCAGGAGAAGTTTGATAATTTACAGAGAGAAATGAACTCTTTGCGGGAAGTTATAAATAATTTGCAAAAAAATCTTTCTATAGTAGAGGGAAGGACGCAGATTGAAAATGAAAGAAAGGAGAAAATAGAAAATCCTGAATATGTGCCGATAAATCTTGGTTATGTCAAAGAAAAAATTTCTAAAATAGTTTCTATGTATAATATTTTTTTTAGCTCAATAGAAAAATTAGCCAGTCTTGAAAATATTGGATTAATCAGAAAAGAAGGAATTGACGTTAGAAAAAACATAGAATCGCTTTTTAAAGAAATCAGAGATGGGAAGGTAAATCAAAATAACGCAAAAATTGAATTTGACGATAGCAATTTAAAAAAGCTTGAATCCGAAAAAACGGAAATACTTGTCAGGATTAAAAATCAAGACGAGAAATATAAAAAAGCGAGAAACGATATACATAATTTAAACAAGGAAGAACAAGAGAAGAGAAAGTCATTTTTTGAATTGGAAAGAAGTTTGCAAATCAAGCAAGACGAGATGAATAAATTTAAGGATAATTTAAATCAAATAAATATAGAACTTGCGAAATTTGAAGTTAGAAAAGAAGATCTGATAAATGAGATTAAAGATGAATTTGACGAAGTGGAATTACTGAATAATATTCAAAACGGTACTATTATAAAAAATACAAGCGAAGAAAATTCCAGCAGTAATTATTTTGACAGGGAAGAATCAAGATCAAAAATAAGGAGATTGAAAATTCAACTGGAACAAATTGGAGGGATTGATCCTTTGATCGTTGAAGAATATGAAGAAACAAAAAATAGATTTGAATTTTTATTGGCGCAGTCAAATGATCTGGAACAAGCATCAGAAAAATTAAAAACAGTGATTGACGAACTTGATCAAAAAGTTGAAGAGATATTCAAATCATCATTTAAGAAAATAAACGAGGAGTTTGGCAAATACTTCAGAATTATTTTTGGCGGAGGAAAAGCGAATTTGTCAGTAAAATATTCTGTTAAACAAGAAGAGAAAAACAAAAAAGAAGATAGCGGAATGAAGGAAGCTGAAGAAAATAAAAAAGAAGAGAAAAAGATCGCCGGAATTGAAATAAACGCTTTTCCTCCCGGAAAGAAAATAAGCAATTTAAATATGCTCTCAGGAGGAGAAAGAGCGCTTATTTCAATCGCGGTTCTCTTCGCGATTATTTCCAACAACCCGCCGCCCTTTTCTGTTCTTGATGAAATTGACGCCGCTTTGGACGAGTCTAACTCGGAAAAAATCGCCGAAATTTCCAACGAGGTCGCGTCAAAGACACAATTTATAGTTATCACTCACAATCGCGAAATGATGAAACACGCAAAAGTTTTATATGGAGTGACGATGCAGGATGATGGAGTTTCAAAGATCATTTCGTTGGAGTTAGAAGGAACGAAAAAATGAGTTTAAATTAAAACATCTATGAATAAAAGTCAGAAAATGATAGAAAATATTAATGTGGTGGCTGAGTTGGTTGATGTTCTGGATAAAAACGGAAATATTACCGGGATCTCAAAATCAATATTAAAAGTTCATCAGGATGATTCTTGGCATCAAGCGTCTCATGTTTGGGTTTTCAATTCTGAGGGAGAAATTATTTTACAAAAGCGTGCTGAGAAGGGAATGTACTTTCCCGGTTTATGGGATATTCCCGCTGCGGGACAGACTTCCAAGGGAGAAAATCCCGATGAGACGGCAATCAGAGAACTTTATGAAGAAATTGGCATTAAAGCAGATTCCAAAAAGCTGAAAAAGATTGAAGTAAGAAAAGTTTCTATGAATGTTCCCGAAAAAAATTATTATAATAATGAATTTGATCATATATATTTATATAAATTTAATGGTAATATCTCAGAATTAGAGTTACAAAAAAGAGAAGTGGACCATATAAAGTTTATGCCGATAGATAAATTTAAACTGGAAATTCAAGATCCGGAATTATATAAAAAATATGTGCCTCATGGTGAATATTATTTTGATATAATCAGAGCGATAAGGAAAGAGTTGAATTCTAAAATATGAATTTTCGTTTTTTAGCTATCATGATCTTGACATTAACTTTTTTACGCTTTATATTAGTAAGGAAAAAATAATATGAACAAAACGATCTTTTAAAATATATTAAACAATCAAGACAGCTGCCAATAATATCATTAGCGGATATCTTGACTGTTTGAACCTAAAATGGAAATTTTCACTTTATGGACGAATGGTCAAAACAGGAGGTTCCTGAAAATGAGAAGAACAAAATATTTGACAACAAGTGTGATCTTGTGTCTGTTGTTAGTATTTACTGCAACAGCGCAAGCGCAAACAGAAGAAGATAATGCGTCATTTATATCACAGAGTGGCGCGAAGATCGGCGCGATTCCGGAAGATGCTGTCGTAGTATCTATGCCGCGAGATGCTACTTTACCAGTCAGTTTTGATTGGAGAGATGTAGACGGAGTTGATTGGATGACTTCGGTCAAATCGCAAATTGGTGGCACTTGCTGGGCGTTTAGCGCGACCGCAGTAGTAGAAGCAGTGATTAATATTCAGATGAATGATCCAACATTAGATGTTGATTTGTCGGAATGGCAATTAGTCTCTGCCTGCTGTGAAGCCGGAGGCAGTAGCGGAGGATACCCGGAAAAAGCTCTTGAATATATGAGAGGAGGAATACTTACCGAGGAAGAGTTTCCTTATGTTGGAGGGGTATCCTGTAGTTGCGACTTGCCAGATGGCTGGGAGGAGAACGGCTCGTGGAGTATTGTCAATTATATTTATATTGACAATACTACTGAGGATTTCAAAAGAGCGCTTGTAAAGTACGGTCCCATGGCGGTCGTTTTGAACCCGGGTGATATGAGTGTGTTAGACACCACTGATATTGCCAGTACTAGCATCGACACTGCTAAATTTAGGGAAATTCCCACTGCTTGCCATGCCGTTGCGCTAGTAGGGTACAACGATATGGGAAATTACTGGATTATTAAAGATAGTGGTAATTTCGAATCCTTCGGTTTTGGAGGACCAGGTTATAAGACAATCCCATACGGAGAGATTGAAAGACATAATTATGCCTTTGTTATAACTGGTGTTTCCAAAAACACAGGGGTTTGGGAAAAGCCGACTGTTGCCACTGCTTCATCATACTCTGACGAAGATCATTCGCCAGGGAAAGCAATTGATAAAAACCAGAGAACATCATGGCGGTCGGAAAAAAACGACAAGGAAGACTCTTGGATACAATTTGATTTGGAAGAAGAAAAACCAGTGAAGATGATTCGGATGATGGTTTTTCCCACTGTCGTACCATTGACAGTGGATGTCCAAGTTTCAAACGATGCTATGAACTGGAAAACGGTGGCATCAGATGGCATTGTGAAAAGGGGCAATACCTTTTACACAATTCCATTTGATCAAACGACTGCCAGATATATAAAAGTTATAGAAAAGTCGTTTGACGGATCATTCGGGACATGTGTAGAATTTAACATCTACATTCCCGATGAAATAGGAGAATGGACAGATCCAGTTTGGGCATGGTCGCCAACATGGTGGGGAAATGGATTTGATCCAAGAATAGCGATAGACAATGATCTCAATACCCACTGGTTCTCGGGATCATACCAAAGTAGTTTTCCTAAGTGGATATTCTTTGCTATGGATGAGATCATAGCAATGGATAAAGTGCGAATAATGATTTTTTCATCTGATCTTCCGATGGAAATTGATATTCAAGTGTCTGATGGCACTTTGCCGACAGACACCTATCCATACTTGCCGTGGGAATGGGAAATAGTGTTGTCTAATTTTACCGTTACGGAGGGCAATACTTTTGTGGAAATTCCATTTTCGGAAACAGTTAATGCCAGATATGTAAAAGTCTGGCAGACGAGCCACAACAAGCTCGGCAGAAATTTTGGAACATGCACCGAGTTTGATGTGCATGTGATATAAAAAAGGAGGAATAACCAAAATATGAGGATAGCTTGCGCATAGCTATTCCTCTTTTTATTTTATGGATCAATTTTGCTTCAAATTTTGCCTCATTGTTTGACACCAGTAAAATTTTGAATTAAGATAAATTTAAATAAAGAAATAAAAGGAGGAACTATAAATGGAATGTCCGGTTTGCGGTGCGAAAATGTCCGGTTTGCTTTGGTTTGATGGCTCAAGGGCATTTTTTCAATGTCTGGAAAATCCAAATCATCTTTTACTTCATGTTGAAACTCTTAAGACTTTGCCAGAAAAAGTAACTATAGTTATTGATAGAGAAGAAAGAATAAGAGAAGCAAATGTTTCAATGGTTTTTATTGACTCAAAAGAAGCTAAGAGAATAGCTGCTATGGGGTCAAGAGTTGCATCACCTGCTGTTATGGATATTATGAGTAATATAACAAAAAAAGTGATTGCAATTCTCAGCGACAAATATACGGAAAGTATCGTGATAGTTTTATTGGAAATAAAATACAAAAAAAATTTAAAAGGAGGATAATGTAAGAAATTTTAGAACAGATTTAGTCTGTTCTTTTTTTAAGACAAAAATTGATATCTGACAAAATTTTGTCTAATTATTTTTTTATGTTAAGATGTATTTATTGTATGTGTGCTTATTTTAATATATATGTATTCAATCTTAATTTTTGAAAGGAGGTGAAAATAAAAAATGAAAAACAAAAGTTTAAAGAGATTGACAAGTTTTGTAATGATGTTTGCTTTTATGTTGAGTTCTGTTTCTATGGCAGGTGTTCCTGTAGCTGTTGCCGAAGAGGGTGACGGAACTTCTTCTGATGGTACCGAAACATCGTCAACAAATCAAATGCTTCACTTTATTATGAAAGTTCGCTGGGGAAATGTGATTGATGACGCAACAAGCAGTGCGGAGACTAATTTTGACGGATTTATAAATGTTTCAGAGAGCGCTCGTGTCAGTCTGGAAAGGACTTTGCTTTTTGAAAGACATAACAGTACAGCTGACAAAATTACCAGTCGTAAGGATCCTGTTTCCTGGAATTCTTTGGTTTACGGTCATTGGGACGGAGTGAAAGTTCTTGTTTCTTCACCGGCAAATGATAGTGTGACTATTAAGACAGCAGAGGAAGATGTCACTATGACCGCACAAGAGCTTTATGATTTAAGCGAGTCATATGTTGAAGATGTTGGAGAGGGAAGAGAAATTGTGATCAAAGTATATCCGATCAAAAATCCAAAATACTTTCTGAAAGTTATTTGGGGAAAGACCAACAGAGCGGATTATGCTCTCAGAAGCGAGGAAGCGAATGAAGTGGAAATTAGCACTTCAACAACTGAATCTTCTTCTAACGCGGTTATTATAAAGAATAGGAGGATTACTAACGGGATTGCGTGGTACGACGCGTCCGGAAATTTCCAAATTAATAGTGGCGGGACATTGAGGATTATTAAAGCTTTGCGTTTTGAAGGAAAAGATAGAATCACTCTGTCAAATTCTGACAGCAAAATTGAATGGATCTCTCATGTTGCGCAAGGAGTTGATGGAATTTTAACAAGACTGAATCTAGACGCCAATAGTTTGGATAATTCTGACACGGTAACCCTTAATTTTACCAGAATAAAGAACTCTGACGGTACGGAAGGCTGGAGTAAAGATTTTAGCATTATTGATCTTTACCACGACAGAAAAACTGTTGAAACTGTAAAAAATGACTATGGAGTAATTCTCCAAGTTTGGAAAAGACCAAACAGATCATTAATCAGGGTAAAAGGCGATTCGAAAGTTTATATGGTTGAAGACGGAGTAAAGCAATGGATTCCTTCACCGGAAGTTCTGGAAAGTCAAGGTTTATCATTTGAGGATGTGGAAGATGTAGATATAGAGGAAGCTGATACTTATGGAACCGCGGAAGAAGTTTGTTACGCTGATGGAACAATAGTTCAAGAGGAAGGCGCGGATGAGGTTTATGTTATTGCCGATGGAGAGAAAAAGCACATTACAGACCCTGCGTCATTTGTAGCTTTGGGATATAATTGGGGAAATATTGTTAAAGTAAAACCGGGAATTCTTGGAATGTACAAATTGAGGTCTGCAATGAAAACGGATTCAGTCCATCCGGAAGGAGCGTTAATTAGAGAAGAAGGAACTAATACCGTTTATCTGATTGAGGGTGGAAAAAAGAAACCAATTTCAACCCAAAGTATTTTCAACGCTCGTCGTTTGAATTGGAACAAGGTTCTTGTGATTAGCAATGCACAGATGAATAAATTCCAGTCTGGCGCTAACTTGCAATATCCTGATGGCGCTTTAGTTAAAGATCCTACTGGCAAGGTATATAAAATAGACCATGGCAAAAAGCGATGGATCAGGTCTGGAGACGATTTGACCGGAGCAGGTTATAGCGCGGATGATATTATCAATGTAACTGATGCTGCTGAAGTGGCTGATCTGGAGGCAACTGTTGAAGGTGATGATATTGTTGCGGATGACATAGCCGGATTATAGAAATTGCTGTTTGCATAATCACACAGTAAAATACTCCCAAAATTTCGGGAGTATTTTATTTTTCTTGTTATTATTTTTTTGATGAGGTAGAATGGTAGAGACAAGGTATTGCCTCGTCTCTACGACACTATAATTATAACATCTGTATATGCTCTATAAATTAAAATTAATTCTCCGTAAAGTTATTCCATATAAGTTTATTTTGCTGACTCATAAAATAAGAGCGTTTTCAGCAGCGGTTGTTTATGGATTTCCGGGAAAAAAAATAAGGGTAATTGGTGTTGCGGGAACAAAAGGGAAAACGACAACTGTGAATATGATTGCTAAGATATTAGAAGAAAACGGAAATAAAGTTGCGATTCTTTCCACAGCGAATTTTCAAATTGGCGATCAAAAATGGCTTAATGATGTAAAATTGACGACAACCTCGCCTTTCTATTTTCAAAAATTTTTAAAAAGAGCGATCAAAGAAAAATGTAATTACGCGATTGTGGAGATTTCTTCACACGGGCTTGTCCAATATCGGCATTGGGGAGTTTCATATAAAACCGTCGTTTTAACAAATATGATGAGCGACCACCTTGATTATCATAAAACTTATGCTAATTATAAAAACTCGCACAACGCTTTAATCACGAAAGATTTGGAGAATATAGTTATAAATTATGATGACGAGGATTTAAAAAGTTTTCTAATTAAACACACTCATAGAAATCCCCCTAGCCCCCTTTTTCAAAGGGGGAACTCTCAAGAGGAGAATATATCTTATATATTTAGTTTAAAAGGTTATCAGGAAATTCAAGGCGCGAATTTAATTAAAGCGGAGAATATAGCTTTAAACGAGAAAGGCTCTGAATTTGCGATTGTTTTGGGAGATAAAAAGGAAAATATAAAATTGCCGCTGATCGGCGAGTTTAATATTTATAATTCTTTGGCTGCTGCGTCTGTCGGATTGGCGGAAAAAATAGATTTAAAAACAATCAAAAAGGCGCTTGAATCAACACGAAATATTCCGGGGCGGCTGGAAAAAATTGACGAAGGGCAAGATTTTGAAGTCATTGTTGATTATGCGCATTCGCCGGATTCATTGAAAAGCGTTTATAAAACTGTGAAACCGTATCTGAAAAATAAACTAATTGCGGTTTTGGGTGGAACGGGGGACAGAGACAAAACTTACCGAGCCAAAGGAGGAGCGCTGGCGGATGAATATGCGGATATAGTTATTATTACGAACGAAGATCCGTATAGCGAAGATCCCGAGAAAATCATTGACCAAGTTTTGAGCGGTGTTAAAAACAAAACGCTTGGCGAAAATTTATTCAGAATTTCCGACAGGAAAGAAGCAATTAAAAAAGCGGTTAGCTTGGCAAATAGCGGTGATCTGGTAATGATAACCGGCAAAGGGTCTGAACAATTGATGATCTGCGGCAAGCAAAAAATTCCATGGGATGACAGGGAAATTGCGAGGGAGGCGATAAAAGAAATTAAGCGTGATTTATCGTAATTCTATAACCGAAAAATATGACCAAGGAAAAAATAAATTTTTATCTCGTAGTTGTTTCTGCTTTAATTTTGGGAATGTTGACTGATTATTTATTTTACCAAAAATCAATTGGCATTTCTTTTTTTGTTTTCAATTCAATCGCGATTATCTTTACAATGATATTTGCCAGAAAAGCTAATAAAAAAATAAGTGGAATCCAATATTTTATTTTAATTTCCATTCTCCTATTCTCGGTCGGAGTATTTTTGAGAGCAAGTTCATTTTTAGCGTTTTTTAATATCATTGGTGGTATTTATCTTCTTTTTTTCTTTCTTACTCTCTTTCTAAACAAAAATATTTCAGATTTCAGATTCTCAAAATATTTTATTTATCCGTTATCTTTTCTTCTGAGATCGTTTCCCAGCGTGTCAAAATTTATTAGAAAATATAAAAACGCAATTCCAAAAAATAATAAGTCTGGCTCCAAAGAACTTCGTAGTATAATTAAGGGGGTGATTATTGCTATTCCCTTTCTAATTATTTTCATTATGCTTTTATCTTCAGCAGATCAGGTTTTTCAGGCTTATGCCAACAAATTTATTAAAATTGATTTTGATTTTAGAATAATTCTAAGAGTGTTGAAGGTTCTGTTAGTCTCTTATTTGTTCTTGGGGATTTTTTCCAGAATTACGGAAGATAAGAAGTCGGAAGAAATAAAAAGTTCAAGTCAGAGACTTGAACCAACATCTGAAAGCGAAAAATATGTTTTCTTGTCGAAGTCCTCTGCTGAGAGACTCCGACAGGGCGAAAAAATAAAAAGCGCGGAAAATAAAATAAAAGAAAACAAATCTTCCAATTTCATTGAATCATCAACAGTTTTGGTTTTGGTTGAGTTATTATTTTTGTCTTTTATCATTATTCAGTTTTTCTATCTTTTTGGCGGCAAGAACTATGTCTGGGGAATTGAAGAGTACATCACTTATTCCGAATATGCCAAAAAAGGATTTTATGAATTGATCTGTGTTTCAATCATTTCTTTTCTTTTAATTTTCGCAATTGACGAAGCGGGAAAGAAAGAAACTTTAAAAGAAAAAAAATATTTAAAATACTGGGCGCTATTCTTATTCTGGAAATATCCGTCATAATATATTCGGCTTGGACGCGAATGTCTGTTTATGTTGACGGTTTTGGATATTTTTTGTATTTCTGAGTTTTCTCTATAAAATGCTTTTGGAAAAAAGAAAGAACTTTTCTTTCTCTTAATATTTTGTTTGTCAATTATTTTTTGGATTGGAATAAACATAATAAACCCTGACGCTTTTGTCACTCGGAAAAATATAGAGAGACTGGCTCAGGGAAAGAAATTAGATCCATTTTATCTATCCCGTTTATCCGCTGATGCTATTCCTGAAACGGTAAAGATATTTCAAGTAGACATAGACGAAGAAATAAAAATAGAAATGGCGAGAAATTTATATTATCGCTGTGATTCTTTTTTGGGGTTGCGATATTATGAAAATTCTCCTTTTTATGGAAATGATCCAGTTTCTTTTAAAAAAAGATTAAAGAATGCTGAGGAAAAACAAAATGAAAATTGGCAGTCGTTTAATATTTCAGAAAGAAAAGCGTTGTTGGCTTTGAAGGAAAATTATAAAGAGATTGTGAAATATCAAAAAAAATATTTTGAAAAAGAAGCGGAAAAATGCTGGGAGAGAATAAAAAAATGCGAAGGAAAGTGGGGATGTGGCGAGAAAAGAATGTGTGAGATATATGAGAAAAGCGCGAAGATGGAAGAGTAGGGTTGATATTGCAAAAATTGAAGCGGGAGCAACACCCAACCCTACCATTGAAACAGTGAAAAAAATTGCGGACGCGCTTGGTATGTCGCTTGATGATTTAATGAAATAAATTTATGGCAAACAAAAATCTTACAAACGCAAAACGGGCGAAGAACGATGAGTTTTATACCCAGTTCGGCGATATTCAAAAAGAAATTTCCGCGTATTTGGATTACGACGCTAATGTATTTCGCGGCAAGGCAGTGTATTGCAACTGCGACGATCCGTATGAAAGTAATTTTTTTCGCTATTTTGTTCTCAATTTCAATAAGCTTGGATTGAAACAGCTTATTACCACCAGCTATAAGCCCTCGCCCGTAGCCAACACGCAGCTAAGTTTATTCGGTGATAATAAAACGCTTACGCTGTCAAAAGGCCGTCCCAAAATAACTGCCAACAAATTTATTATCAACGAAGCGCGCGATATAGACGGCGACGGCGAGTTTAATTTGAAGGATGTTGCCAAACAGCTGAAAGCAAACAAACATAACGAATGGACGCCGTTAGAAGAAAATGGTGATTTCCGCAGCGATGAATGCATAGAAATGCTTAAACAATCTGATATTGTGATAACCAATCCGCCGTTTAGTTTGTTCCGCGAGTATGTAAAACAACTTTTTGATTATAACAAAAAGTTTGTGATCATTGGCAGTATGAATGCGATTACTTACAAAGAAATTTTTCCTTTGATAAAAGATAACAAAATGTGGTTAGGGAACGGTTTTCAAAGCGGAAACGCGTACTTTTTTACGCCAAACACGCGAGATTTCGCTTCGGGGGTTTATGATAAAAAAACCGGACTTGTGAAATTCCGCAATGTTTGTTGGTTCACTAATCTTGATCACGGACGACGCCACCAGCCGTTGCCGCTGATGACAATGGAAGAAAATTTGAAATATAGCAAGCATAAAGAAATCAAAGGCAAAAAATCTTACAATAAATATGATAATTACGATGCGATTGAGGTGCCGTTTACTGATTCTATCCCGAGCGATTATAAGGGTGTTATGGGCGTGCCGATTAGTTTTTTGGATAAATATAGCCCAGAGCAGTTTGAGATTGTTGGAATGGCAGAAGATAACGGCAGGGGCTTTTCAGGTGGAATTTGGGATGGCAAAAATCCGCATTGTGTCATAAATGGACAAAATAAATTTAAGAGAATTTTTATTAGACATAAGAAAAAAGTTGGAAAATAATTAAATTTATGGAAATAAAATTAACAACAGCACAATCTCTTATTCCGCCCCTTTATTACGAACTTTCCAAGGTAAAAGAAAATGAATTACAATATAAATATTATAAAGTAAGACACCCTGGGGCTATTTTTAATATACATTTTTCTGATATAGTGAGTGCTTTTAATCAATTATTTATAACGGTAAATAATTTACAGGCGATAGGCGAAGTTTGCTCAGATGAGGATATGAAAAAATTGCGATTAGAAACACTAAATTTTCTTTTTCATTTAATGCGATATTTTGAAAGTGGTTATGAGATTTTTTTATGTTTTTGTTCACAACTCAAAAAGCCAGCAGAGAATCAGCCATTATCACAATGGTTTCGTAAATCAAAATATAATAACGATGTTAAGCTGTATTTTGATAATATAGATTCAATATTAGGAATTTATCGTAAATTTTTTAATTATCTTAAACATTCAAGTAACCAAATAATGATTTTCCAATTTATAAAACCAGATAATAGTGGTAAAACACTTGGTTTTTATCTTGAAGGCGTTGATAATAAAGGCGTTATTGGTCCTGTTGAAGTATTGCACCCTCAACATAATGGTTGTTATACTGTATGGTCTTATAATTTCCATTTATCAAATTTTTATTACTTAATATACAAAATTGCTTTGGAGATTGAAGAAACAATTAAAAAACTTTGTATTGCCAATAATATATCATTAGATAATATGCCTACTCCTTTAGTCGCAACAAACACCGAAACTTTGATTAAAGACGCTTTTACCAATGCCAGAAGATTAATCTCTTCAGTTAATTTTTATTACGAACAGGAAATCGGTAAAAAAATTAAATCTGTTTCAATTAGTCCCAATAATGATCAATTAGTTTTTTCTGATTATGAGATTACAGAAAGTAAGATAATGCCTCGTGGCTCTATCGCAAATTTTGTTTCTATGGGAGATGGTTTTTCCAGAAGTTGGTCATTAATTTATTTTAAAGGAGAAAATAAAAAGTAGATAATAATATGAAAACAACATTCAAAACTAATATAACCGTTAAAGATATTTGCGAAAGATAAAAATTATGAACACCCAAGATAAAAACAATCAAATCATCATTTACAACACCGCGGACGGCGAGACAAAGATTGAAGTGAAAATGAAAAACGAAACCGTCTGGCTTTCGCAAAAGCAGATGGCCGAGCTTTTTGACAAAGACAGAAAAACTATCACGGAACACATCCAAAATATTTTTAATGAGGGAGAATTAGCGAAAAATTCAGTATGCCGGAAATTCCAGCATACTGCCGAAGACGGCAAAACATATAGCGTTAACTGCTATAATTTAGATGTCATTATTTCCGTCGGCTATCGGGTAAAATCATTGCGCGGCACACAATTTAGAATTTGGGCGACGCGGAAATTAAAAGAGTATATTGTCAAAGGTTTTGTGATGGACGATGAGCGGCTTAAAAAATCCGGCGGGGGCAATTACTGGAAAGAACTGCTTGACCGCATCCGCGACATCCGCAGCAGTGAAAAAGCTCTTTATCGCCAGGTGCTTGATCTGTATGCCACGAGCATTGATTACAATCCTCATAGTCCGGAATCAATCACATTTTTTAAAATAGTGCAAAACAAACTTCATTACGCGACCAATAAACATACCGCCGCCGAAACAATCGCCGAGAGAGCTGACGCGGAAAAAGATTTTATGGGATTAACCACTTTTGCCGGAGCATTGCCGACATTATCCGAAGTCGCAATAGCAAAAAATTATCTTACCGAAGACGAATTGTTTCGGCTCAACCGCATGGTCTCGGCGTTCTTTGATTTAGCGGAAATAAAAGCCCAAGAAAAACAAAAAATGAGTATGGCGGATTGGGTGGCAGAATTAGATAAATTTACCGAAAATTACGGTAAGGGCGCGCTGCAAAACGCGGGGAAAGTGAGCAATAAGCAAGCCGCTGAAAAAGCCGTCAAAGAATACAGGAAATTTCAAGCAAAAACCCTTTCTCCTGTAGAAGAAGCGTATTTGGAAAACATTAAAACACTTGAGAAAAAAGTGGAGAAAAAATTAAATAATAATTTAAAAAAGTAGTATGAAAACAACTTTAAAAACCAACATAACTGTTAAAGATATTTGCGAAGGATTTGTTTATAACGAACTTGAAGGCAAGGGCTTGTTTGGCTTAGCTGGCAAGCTGACCATTCAGCCGGAGTATCAGCGCAACTATATCTACGCGGAAGAAGGAAGAGAAGCCGCAGTAATAGAATCAGTTCTCAAGGGTTATCCGATTGGACTAATCTATTTCAATAAGGTTGGCAATAATAAATTTGAGGTGTTGGACGGACAACAGCGT
>Ga0164318_10003000_pt1 | contig 15865 bp, 15 predicted proteins | sample GuaBasSedimGuay9_FD_113734 | JGI IMG/M metagenome (GOLD analysis project Ga0164318, IMG submission 113734) | Subseafloor sediment microbial communities from Guaymas Basin, Gulf of California, Mexico - Guay9, Core 4571-4, 0-3 cm | ecosystem: Environmental > Aquatic > Marine > Hydrothermal vents...
GCCCAGGCTGAACCCGTAGCTCAGCATGTTCAGACCCGATTCCCCGCGGGTATCGCGCCGCATGAAGAGGTTGAAGTCCAGGCTGTAGCGGCTGTCCCGGAGCCGCGGATTGACGTAGTCGGCATCGAAACGGTAGTTGACCTGCCCCTGGTCGAAGTTAAGGGAATGACCCACCACGTCCTCGAGGTTCCAGCTCCCCCGGGCCCGCACCTGGAGACGCCGGCCCGTGCCATTCAGGTTGTAATGGCCCCACGAAGCCAGCAGCCGGATCCGTTCCAGGCTGCCCACGCCCACACCCACTTCATAGAAGGCGGGCCGACGTTCCAGGACCCTCACCTCCAGGTCCGCCACCCCGGACAGGGTATCCATCTTCACCGGCACGATGGAGACATCCCTGAACAGCGAGGTGCCCAGGAGGTTGCGACGGGACTGCTCCACCTTGCGCCAGTAAAGGGGCTGGCCCTGAACGATCTCCAGCTCCCGGCGGAGCAGGTGATCCGAGGTGATCTTGTTTCCCTGCAGGGTGATTGTGCCGACCAGGAAATTCTGCCCCGGGGTGATGGAGTAGGTGAGGTCGGCGAAATACCCGCTGCTGTCGGGCCGCATCTCGATATCCCAGACGGGACTGACCTTGACCATCAGGTAGGCGAGATCACGGTACAGGTCGCGGATGGTGAAGATATCCCCGCCCAGGGCGTTGAGATCGGCGGGGGCGGGCGACCCTGCGCGATAACGGATCACTTCCCGCAACCGCTCCTCGGGCACCGGACCGTTGCCCCTGAACACGACCCGGCGAATCATGGTGCGCAGGCCCTCGTGAACCTCGAAATGAAGCACATCACCCTGACCGGCCACGGTGGTGATGGTGTCGAGTTCCACCCGGGCCTGGTGGAATCCCTGGTTGTGATAGAAGTTGGCCAGGACCCGCAGCTGGGTATCCAGCATGTGGGGCCGGTACTTGGCCACGTGCAGGGGGCGTTTCCAGGAACTCTCCTGGATCCTCAGCAGGCTCTTCAGCAGGCCCTCGTCGAAAGTGCGGTTGCCGGTGATCTCGATGCGGGCCAGCCGGTGGGTCTGCAGCCCGTATTCCAGCTCGTCATCCGCCGCAGCGACCCCGGCCATCAGCAAGGCAACGAGAACGACCAGCAGCCGGCGCCACCGCTGCGGTCCCCGGCTCCACGCCCGGGCCCGTATCCTGCTGCCCATCCCTCCCTGCAAGCCGACCGTCCTTTGCGGAGGTTGAGCAAGCGGAAAAGCCTGGCCAAATTCCACCTGCCGTATTATCACAATGAAAGGGGCAGATCGGGTCTGTCCCGGCCAGGAGGACCTGATGACCCGCTGCCACCGCCAAGCTGGAACGTGTATTCTAGTCCACCGTTCCCTTGCCGCCAAGTTGATGCTGGCGGCAGGGATGATCCTGGTCGGCCTGGTCCAGGCCGGCTGCCGGGACGAGGACCCATCCCTGCGTCTGGACCAGCTACGGCCAGGCGAACGCACCTACATCCAGCGCATCGTCACCCTGGAACGCGCCAAGGCGGTGGCCCTGGTCGACCGCACCCTGGGACGAGCCCTGCTGGATTCGTTGGCAACGGCCTGGGGCGACAGCTCCGAACAGGAAACCCTGGCCGGCATTCCCACCGACCCCACGCGGGCGCGCCTGGTCAACGAACTGCTGGGCAGGATCCTCGCGGCGGAGGAGGATTCCCTCCTCGCGGCGCCCCGACCCCGCCGGCTGCAGGCTCCCCTGCCCGACGTCCGCTGATCCGGGTCAATGCCCGGTCACCTTCCAGACGTCCAGCACCACCACGAAGGTCATGAACAGCAACAGGAAGATCAGTCCCATCTGGGTGGCGATGGCCTGGATGCGCTCGGGAACCGGACGACCGCCTCGGGCCACCTCCAGCAGCAGGAACAGGACATGGCCGCCGTCGAGCACGGGTATGGGCAACAGGTTCAGCAGGAAAAGGTTGATGGAGAAGAAAGCCACGAAGTACATCAGGTGGCCGAAACTCCAGCGCAGCATCTCGCCGGCGGCCTGGCCGATGCGCAAGGGCCCGCCCACAGAATCGAGTCCCAGCTTGCGGCGCACGAAATCCCCCAGGGTCTGCACCGTCACCTCGATGGTCGTCACCGTCCGCTGCCAGCCCAAGGCCAGGGCCTGCCCCACACCCACCCGCCGGATGCCGTAATATGGCTCCATGAAGATCCGCCCCGCCGACTGCCCGGGAGCGATTTCCTTCAACCTGGGCGTGACGACTCCGCTCATGGTCCGGCCGTCCCGTTCCCACACCAGGGAGATGGGCTTGTCGGCCCGGTCGTGGATCAGACGGGCGATCTGCCCGAACGACGTGACATCCTGACCGTCCACGCTCAGTATGACATCTCCCTTGCGAAGCCCGAGCCGGTCGGCGGGCCCGCCTTTCTGGACCAGCCCCACCGTGGTGTTCCAGGGCTCCAGGCCCAGGGACCAGTATCCCGAGGAATCCACGAACTCGGGCTGGAACTTCAGATCCAGTTGGCGTCCGTCGCGGTTGATGGTGATACGGACGGCTGGCGCCGTGCGCCCGTCCCTTATCTCCGGCGGCAGCAACAGGTCCTGAACCCCGCCCCAGTCCTCCACCGGCGTGCCGTTGACGGCGGTGATCACGTCCCCCACCCGCAGGCCGGCCGCCACAGCCGGACTGTCGGGAACGACGTCGCCCACCCTGGTGAAGGGGATCGTCTGCAGCCCGTCCACCATGATCAGTCCCGCATACAGCACGAACGCCAGGATCACGTTGAACAGCGGCCCGGCCACGAAGACCATCAACCTCTGCCAGGGGGGCTTGGCGTGGAACTGCCGGTCCAGGGGAATGCCCTCGTCCATGTCGGCGGCCTCGGCGTTTCCCTCCTCGGTGCCCAGGGGATACTTGCGCTCCTCCCAGGTGCCGGTGTCCTGGATCTCCTCCATCATGCCCTCCCCGGCCATCTTCACGTAGCCGCCGAAGGGAATGGCCGACAGGACGTACTCGGTCTCGCCCCAGCGTTTGCGCAGGATCTTGGGGCCGATCCCGATGGAGAAGGTCTTGACGTAGACGCCGAAGATCTTGCAGAAGATGAAATGCCCCAGTTCGTGCACGATGACCACGAGGCCCAGGGTGATCAGGAAGGCGAGCAGGGTGGACAGGACTGTGCTGGACAAGACGACCCCTCCAGGGTTCAGCGGGTGCGACCCGCGATGATGTCGGCGGCCAGATCCCGGGCCAGGCGATCGACGGCCAGGACGGACTCCAGATCGGGAGCGGTCCCTTGCGGGCCACGCTCCAGGGAGTCGGCGACAACAGGGCCAATATCAGTGAAACCGATGCGTCCGTCCAGCAGGGCGGCCACGGCCACCTCGTTGGCGGCGTTCAGGACCACGGGCGAGGCGCCGCCGGCAAGACCCGCCGAGCGTGCCAGGTCCAGACAGGGGAACCTGGCGGTATCGGGCTCCTCGAAGTGCAGATCCGGGCCATGGACCAGATCCAGACGGCCCGTTTCCAGGGGCCAGTGGGCCTGACCGCTGACGGCGTACTGCAACGGGATCCTCATGTCCGGCGTTCCGAGCTGGGCCAGGACCGCCCCATCCACGAATTCCACCAGGGAATGCACGATGGAACCCGGATGCACAACCACGTCTATCAGGTCGTAGGGAATGCCGAACAGGTGGTGGGCCTCGATGACCTCCAGACCCTTGTTCATGAGGGTCGCCGAATCGACGGTGATCTTCGGCCCCATCTTCCAGGTGGGATGGTCGAGGACCTGATCCAGGGTCACCGACGCCAGTTCCTCGACCGACAGGGTCCTGAAGGGCCCTCCCGAGGCGGTGAGAATCAGCCTGCGCAGCTCGTGGGCCGGACGACCCGTCAGGCACTGGGCGATGGCTGCGTGCTCCGAATCCACCGGCAGCACTTCCGCCCCACCGGCCGCGACGGCCGAGGCCACCAGATCTCCCCCCATGACCAGGGTTTCCTTGTTGGCCAGGGCGATGCGCAGACCGAGTTTCGCGCCGGCCAGGGTCGGCTCCAGACCCACCGCTCCCACCAAGGCGTTGACGAGACAATGGGCGTCGGCCTCACGCACCAGTTCGGTCAGAACCTTGCCGTCTCCAGCCAACAGACGGCAGGAACGCCTTCCCTCGGCCGCGAACCTGTCCCTGGACGCAGGATCGGTCACCGCCACCAGTGGCGTGATTTCCGGCTGGAAGGTCTCCAACTCGGCCAGGATCTCCCCCAGCGCATCGATACGGGCATGGCAGGAAAGACCCACGATCTTCAGCTTGTCCGGGTGGGCGCGCACCACATCGACCGTCTGGGTGCCGATGGAGCCGGTGGCCCCCAACAGGACCAGACGCAGGGGCGAGGGCCGGGGCTTGAGCTGCCGGGCGAAGGGATAGAGCCCCGTGCCTGATCGTGGTGCAACGGCGTGTTTTTTCACGCGCAACTCATCCCTTCCCCGCGCTGATGATCAAGCCGGCGCACAACCGACTCAGATGATGAAGAAACGGAAAAAATAGTAGAATACCGGACCGGTGAACAACAGGGAATCGAACCGGTCCAGGATGCCGCCGTGACCCGGTATGAGGGGCGCCGAATCCTTCAGTCCCACGTCCCTCTTGAGCATGGACTCGACCAGATCGCCGACCTGCCCCACCGCGGCGCCCGTCAGCCCGAGCATGGAGCCGGCAAACGGGGTGAGGAAATCGGCGAACCAATGGGTGGCCAGCCAGCCGGCCACCGCCCCGGCCACCAGGCCTCCCAAGGCGCCTTCGATGGTCTTCTTGGGACTGATCCGCGGAGCCAGCTTGTGCCGCCCGACGGCCACGCCGGTCAGGTACGCCCCCGTGTCGGTGAACCAGACCACCAGGGCGGTGAAGAAGACAAGCTGCGAGCCGACCCTGTCCTCGATACCCAGGGCGCCGGGCAGCTCGCGCATCATCACCAGGTGGCTGCCCAGCCAGCCCACGTACATGATCCCGAAGACCGTCACCGCGATGTGTCCCAGGGCCCGTCGCGGCTCCTTGCGCCAGAGTTCGCGGACCATGATCACCATGAGGCTGCCGGTGAGGATCAAGGGCACGGCCACCCCCTGGCGCCAGGCGTAACCGCTGATGGCCAGGGCGCAGAAGTACCCCAGGACCTCAAAGGGCTCGTAGCCCTTGGCCTTCATCAAGAGGTAGAACTCGCGCAGACCCAGCAGGATGATCATGTCCACCAGGGCCAGGAAGAAAAAGCCGCCCCTGAGAGTGATGAGATACAGGCAGGGAACGCCCAGCAGGATCACCGCCAGCCGCGGGACCAGACCCGCGCTCAGTAACCGGTTCACGGTGCCGGCAAGCCCGCCCTGTGGCTGCTCGGGCATGGGGGTCATGATTTCACCCGCAAGAGGCGTTTCCAGCGCGCAGCATCCCAGATGGAGGATCCTTCCCGGGCCCGGGACGATTCACGGCCCGGGGCCAGGGCACCGAAACGACGCTCACGCCCCTGGTAGTCGGCGACCGCCAGCAGGAATTCCCTCTCCCGGAAATCCGGCCACAGGACGGGCGTGATCAGGAGTTCGGAGTAGGCGCACTGCCAGAGCAGGAAGTTGCTCAGGCGCATCTCGCCGCTCGTGCGGATCAACAGGTCCGGGTCCGGCAACCCGGGGACATAAAGGCCCTGGGCGAAGACCTTTTCATCGACCTGGTCGGGAGCCAGTTCACCAGCCTGGAGACGGCGGCACAATTCCAGCGCCGCGTGCAGGATCTCCTGCCGTCCGCCGTACGCCAAGGCCAGGTTGAGAACCAGGCCCGTGTTGCCCGCCAGGGCGTCCATGGCTCCCTGCAGGCATTTCCGTGCCGGGGCCGGCAGCTGGTCCAGATCACCACTGGCGGTCAGACGAACACCGCGACGGTCCAGGTCCGCCTGTTCGCCGGCCAGGGTCTCTTCCAGGAACGACCACAGGGCCTTGACCTCGGCCGCGGGCCGGTTGAAGTTCTCCTGACTGAAGGTGTAGAGGGTGAGGACCTCCAGACCCAGACGACCGGCGGCGGTGACGCAGGCCCGCACCGAATGCCGACCGGCGCGATGACCGGCCACCCGCGGCAGGTGGCGCTTGCTGGCCCAGCGCCCGTTTCCGTCCATGATGATCGCCACGTGGGCGGGCAGACCGCCCCTCTCCTTGACGGCCTCGTACAGATCATCCGTCGACAAGGCGGCGAGATTCTTCAGGTCATCCCGGGCGGACACGTACAACCTGCTTCCTACAGTTCCATGATCTCGGAGGACTTGGCGGCCACGACCTTGTCTATCTCCTCGCAGAACCTGTCCGTGAGTTTCTGGACCGCATCCTTGTCCCGGTGCAGGTCGTCCTCGGAGATCTCGCCGTCCTTCTGCTCCTGCTTCAGGACATCGTTTGTCTCCTGGCGCACCTTGCGCACGGCGATCTTGCCGTCCTCGCCGATATCCTTGGCCTGCTTCGCCAGCTCGCGGCGCCGTTCCTCGGTCAATTCGGGAATCTGGATGCGGATCATCATGCCGTCGTTGGAGGGATTCACGCCCAGGTTGGCCGCCAGGATGGCCTTCTCGATGTCCTGGATAACCGAGCGCTCGAACGGCTTGACGGTCAACAGGCGCGGCTCGGGAACGGCGATGGAGGCCAGCTGGTTCAACGGCGTGGGCGCGCCGTAGTACTCGACCTTGACCCCGTCCAGAAGGGCAGGGGTCGCCTTGCCCGTCCGGATCCTGGCCAGTCGTCCCTTGACCACATCGACGACTTCCTCCATGCCGAGTTCGGCAGTTTCCCTGGCTTCGGCGCTCATGGTTGTCACTCCTTTACGATCCAGGTTCCTTCTTGCTCACCGTCAACGGCCCGCAGCAGGTTGGCCGGGTCGCTGATGTCGAAAACAAACATGGGCAGATCATGTTCCGCACAAAGGGTCACGGCCGTCAGATCCATGACCTGCAGACGCCGGGCGATGACCTCGTCGTAGGTCAGCCGCTCGAACCGCTTGGCGTCAGGATACCTCTTGGGATCCTTGTCGTATACCCCGTCCACCTGGGTCCCCTTGACCAGCACGTCGGCGCTGATCTCCAGGGCTCTGAGGGCGGCGGCGGAATCGGTGGTGAAGTAGGGGTTGCCCGTCCCACCCGCGAAGACCAGCACGTACCCGGAGTTCAGCAGGGAAAGAGCCGTGTCCCGGGCGAAGGCGGAGGTCAGGGGGCGCAGTTCCCTGGGGCTGAGGATCTTGGCCTTCAGCCCCTCGGCCCGCAGGTAATCCCTCACGATGGCGCCGTTCATGATGGTGCCGAGCATGCCCACGTTGTCGGCGGTGACCCGGTCGACGATCTCCAGGTTGGCCGAACGGGCGCGGAAGATGTTGCCGGCGCCGATGACGATGCCCACCTGCACACCCTGTTGCCGGACCGTGGCGATGGTCTGGGCCAGGGCCGACAGCTTGCGGTGACTGTACTGCTCGCCGCCCTCCATCAAGGCCTCGCCGCTGAGCTTGAGCAGGATCCTGGTGAATTTCAAGGGATTCTCCTTCGCGAGGATCAGGTGGCGGGGTGTGCCGGTGCCTTCATAGGAAACGGCGACCGGCCACCTGCAAAAAAAGCCCGGGTTCCAGGGAACCCGGGCCGGACGAGCAGGCGGCTCAGGAACCGATCTGAAAGCGTGCGAAACGCTTGATCTGCATGTTCTCGCCGAGCTTGCCGATGATGGACTTGAGGTAGTCCTCGATGGTCATGTCCGGGTCCTTGACGTACTTCTGCTCAAGGAGCACGATTTCAGAGTAATACTTGTCGACCTTGCCATCAACAATCTTGTCGATGATGTGGTCGGGCTTGCCCTCGTTCTTCATCTGTTCCCGGTAGATTTCCTTTTCCTTCTCGATGACCGTCGCATCGACTTCGTCCCGGGTCACGGCCACGGGGCTGGCGGCGGCGATGTGCATGGCCAGGTTGTGGACGAAATCCTGGAAATCGTCGGTGCGGGCCACGAAATCGGTCTCGCAGGCCACCTCGACCAGCACGCCGACCTTGCCGCCCATGTGGATGTAGCTGCCGATGACGCCCTGGCTGGTGGCGCGACCTTCCTTCTTGGCAGCCGAGGCGATGCCCTTCTTGCGCAGGTACTCCACGGCCTTCTCCATGTCGCCGTCGCATTCGGTCAGGGCCTTCTTGCAGTCCATCATGCCGGCGTTGGTCGCCTCGCGCAGTTCCTTGACCATCTTCGCGGTGATATTCATGATTCCTCCAGATGCTCCCGCACGGCGGGAATTGTGGGCGCAGCCGCGCCACGGTCCCCTGTCGACGGGAACCGGACCAGGACGATCCGGCCCGTGCTGTAGTTGTTATCGATTCAGCCCTGCTGGGCAGGCTTTTCCTCGCCGGCGGCGGCCGCACCTTCGACCGCGACCTTGGGCTCGACCTTGGCCTCGTCCGCGGCGAGGGACGCGCTGGTCTTGCTTTCCTCGGCCTTGGGGGCGGCCATCTCGACCGCCGCGGCGTCGGCGCCCTCGGTCTTGAGCTGGCGACCCTCCTCGATGGCCTCGGCCACGACGCGGGCGAACAGGCTGATGGACCTGATGGCGTCGTCATTGCCGGGGATGGGATAGGTCACGAGGGTGGGGTCGCAGTTGGTGTCCACGATGCCGACCACCGGGATGTTCAGCTTGCGCGCCTCGCGCACCGCGGTGTCCTCTTCGGCCGTGTCGACGACGAACACGGCGCTGGGCAGCTTGGTCATCTTGCGGATGCCGCCGAGGTTGGTGTTGAGCTTCGCGAACTGGCGGCTGAACTCGAGCTGTTCCTTCTTGGAGAAGTTCTCCATGCGCCCGTCGTTCATCATGGCCTCGATCTCCTCGAGCTTCTGCACGCTCTTGTAGATCGTCTGGTGGTTGGTGAGCATCCCGCCCAGCCAGCGCTCGGTCACATACGGCATGTCGACCCGGGTGGCCATCTCGCGGATGGTCACCTTGGCCTGCTTCTTGGTCCCCACGAACAGTACGGTCCCGCCCTTGGCGGCCACGCCCTTGAGGAAATCCGTGGCCCGGTTCAGGGCCTTGAGGGTGCGCTGGAGATCGATGATGTAGATGCCGCCCCGTGCGATGAAGATGTAGGGCTTCATCTTGGGGTTCCACTTGCGGGTCTGGTGCCCGAAATGGACGCCTGCCTCGAGCAGGTCCTTCAGTCCGACCTTGGCCATGTCTGCCTCCCGAAATCGTTGGTTGTTCCTCCCCGACCTTCATCGACCAGGCACAGCGCCGCGGCAATCCGCAGAGGCGCCACCTTGTCCCTGGCCTCGGGCCGGGTGCGTAATTACAGGGCCGCAAACACGACCCTGGGATCGCCAAGCGCGAATCCGGCGGATTCTAGCGCTTGGAGAACTGGAAGCGCTTGCGGGCGCCCGGCTGACCGTACTTCTTCCGCTCCACCATGCGGGAGTCGCGGGTCAGGAAGCCGTTCTTGCGCAAGGGCTTGCGAAATTCCTCGTTGGCCACGACCAGGGCGCGGGCCAGACCGTGGCGCAGGGCTCCGGCCTGACCGGTGATGCCGCCGCCCTTGACGGTGCACCACACATCGAACTCGCCCAGCACGCCCAGGCTGGTCAGGGGCATCAGGGCCTGCTGCAACACGGCTTCGCCGAAGTACTCCTCGACGGTGCGGTTGTTGACCTTGATCTGACCGGTACCCTGGGTCATCCACACTCGGGCCACGGCGGTCTTGCGGCGGCCGGTCGCGTAATACCTTTCCTCCAACTTCTTACCTCCGAAACGCCCCGGCAGGGACGGTTGGCGTCATTGGTGCTACTGGTCCAGGACCTTGGGCTGCTGGGGTCCGTGGGGATGCTCGCTCCCCGGGTACACCCTCAGGTTCGTCAACAACTGGCGGCCCAGCTTGGTCTTGGGCAGCATACCCTTCACGGCCCTCTTGATCACCTCGTCGGGATGGGAAGCCATGAGCTTCTTCAGGGGCGTCTCGCGCTGTCCCCCCGAGTACCCGGTATGGTGCAGGTAGACCTTCTTGTCCAACTTCTGGCCGGTCAACTTGACCTTGGCGGCGTTGATCACGATGACGTTGTCGCCCATATCCAGATGGGGCGTGAACTCGGGCTTGTTCTTGCCCCGCAGGATGGTGGCTACACGCGTCGCCAGGCGGCCCAGAGGCACATCCTCGGCGTCGAGCAATACCCAATCCTTGGCGATCTCGCCCTGCTTCATGCTGTAGGTTTTCACTGTTTCACTCCCGGAAAAGCCGGCTTCCACGGCCATTGGACATGAAAACACACGCCGGTTACGACCCCGCGCCACGGGCGGACCCTATCCGGCAGACCGTAAAAAACTGTCCGACTGCAAACACAAGCACAACCGCTGCAACAAGTTGCCTTGACAGAAGGCTGCGCTGTCCATACCAGAGAATCGGGAACTCCGGCCGATGCAGGAGGGGAAAACTAACAAAGAGACAAGAGCTTGTCAAGGCTCCCGGGTGGTTTAGCCACCCATCAACGCCGCGGGAAAAGGCGGCCGCACCACCCCGTGTTCGGTGATGAAGGCCGTGACCAGCTCGTGGGGCGTGACGTCGAAGGCCGGGTTCCAGGCCGCCGCACCCTGGGGCACGCTCGCCACGCCGCACCAGTTGCGCACCTCCTCGGGATCGCGCATCTCGATGGGGATGTCCCGGCCCGAGGCCGTCGCCCCATCGAAGGTCGAAGCCGGGGCGGCCACGTAGAACGGCACCTGGTGCCGCCTGGCCAGCACGGCCAGGGGATAGGTGCCGATCTTGTTGGCGGTGTCCCCGTTGGCGGCGATGCGGTCGGCCCCGGTGATGACCGCATCCACCAGCCCACCGCGCAGGGCGCTGGCGGCGGCCCCCTCGCACAGGACCGTGACCTGGATCCCCTGGTTGACCAGTTCCCAGGCCGTCAGCCTGGCCCCCTGCAGAAGGGGTCTGGTCTCGTCGGCGAACACGGCGATCCTCTTGCCTGCCTCCCTGGCCGCGTAGATCACCCCCACGGCCGTCCCGTACCCGCCGGTGGCCAGCCCCCCCGCGTTGCAGTGGGTCAGCACCGTGGCGCCGTCGGACAGCAGCTCCTGCCCCGCCCGGCCCATGGCCCGGCACATGGCGATGTCCTCGGCCAGGATGCCGTTCGCCTCGGCCAGCAAACCGGCCAGGACCGCCTCGGGTTCCTCGCCATGTTCCCACAGGGCGGCGGCCCGGGAGCGCATGCGGTCCAGGGCCCAGAACAGATTGACCGCCGTGGGTCGGGTGCCGGCCAGGGCCTGCCGGTCCGCTTCGAACCGGGCGCGCATGACCTGCTGGTCGTCCGTCTCGGCCATGGCCAGAGACCACGAGAGCACCAGGCCGTAACCGGCTGCCACACCGATGGCGGGCGCCCCGCGCACGGCCAGCTCCCCGATGGCCGCACACAATTCGGGAATCGTGGCGCAATGGCGGTACTCCAGGCGACCCGGCAAGAGGGTCTGGTCGATGAGGACCACCCTGTCGCCTTGCCAGCGGACGACCGGGAACGGAAACGGCAACTCACCCATGCTTCATCCCCGCTCGTTTCCACGCCCGGCCAGCGCCCGGCGCAGCATGGCGCCCAGCCTGGCCAGGGGCAGCCCCATGACGTTGAAATAGCAACCGGAAACCCCGGCCACCATGAGGGCCCCGTACCCCTGGATGCCGTAGGCCCCGGCCTTGTCCATGGGTTCCCCCGTGGCGATGTAGTCCCTGATCTGCCGGGGCTCCAGGGGCAGGAACTCCACCTCCGTGCTCTCGTGCCCCACCAGCGGCCGCTCCGCGGCGGCGGCCAGACCATCGACCAGGGCCAGGCCCGTGATCACCGTGTGCCTGCGGCCGGCCAGGCGCGACAGCAGGCTGAAGGCTTCCTCCTCGTCGACCGGTTTTTCCAGGATGTCCCCGTCCAGCACGACGATGGTATCGGCACCCAGCACCAGCTGCTTCGGCATGGCGGCGGCGACGTCGGTGGCCTTGGCCGACGCCAGGGCCTGGGCGTAGGCGCCCGGATGAGCGGCGTCGGCCTGAAGCCGCGGTGCGTGCCGCTCCTCGACATCGCCGGGATAAGCCACCGTGAAGGGGATTCCGGCGACCTGCAGCAGCTCGGCGCGACGGGGAGAACGCGAGGCCAGCACGAGACGTTCACCCGCGGGCCAGGGCACGAAGGGACTGAGAGGTCCGATCACTTCCCGCCTCCTGCCGACGGGCCCGCCTCCCGGTCGATGACCAGGGTCACCGGCCCCCGGTTCACCAGGGAGACCTCCATGTGCGCCCCGAACTCGCCTTCGGCCACCTCGGACCAGTACGACCGCAGCAGGGCGCCGAACCTGCGGTACAGGTCTGCGGCCCTGTCTCCCGGGGCCGAACCCGTGAAGCTGGGCCGGGTCCCCTTGCGAAGGTTGCCGTAGAGGGTGAACTGGGAGACCAGCAGGATGCCGCCGCCGACATCGTTCAACGAGAGGTTCATCTTGCCTTCCTGATCGTTGAAGATCCGCAGGCGGGGCAGCTTCGCGGCCATCCACTCCAGTTCGGCGTCCGTATCGCAGGGTGCGAAGGCGGCCAGGACCACCAGACCCCGGGAGATGCTCCCGGTGACCCTGCCGTCGACGGTCACCGTGGCGGGGCCGCTCCGCTGGACCACGCACCTCATGCGGGGCCGACCCCCAGCTGGAAACGTTCGATGCTCGCCACCCCCGGCACCTTGCCCAGGTCCTTGATGACCTTTTCCAGGTTGTTCAGGTTGGTGACTTCCACCACCAGGGTGACGGTGGCCACGTCGTCCTCGGATGTGAAGTTTCCGCTGTTGAGGTTGGTCCCGGTCCTGCTCAGGGCGTTGCTGATGTCCATGATCAGGTTCTTGCGATCCTGGGCCTTGATGATCAGCTTGACCAGGTAGGTCTGATCGGGCCGCGAATCCCACGTCACCTCGATGAGACGTTCGGGGCCCAGGTTGGGATCCTTCAGGTTGCTGCAACCTGCGCGGTGCACCGAGACCCCTCGGCCCCGGGTGATGATGCCGACGATGCCGTCCCCGGGAATGGGCTGGCAGCAGCGGGCGAAGCTGACCATGAGGTTGTCCTGCCCCGCCACCTTGACCCCGCCCGAGGACCTGCGCAACAGGGAACCGTACAACTCCTTGCCCTTGGATAGGACCTTTTCGGCGGCGGACTCGACGGGAGGTTCGAGGCGGCCGCTCACCTTGCCGACCGACGTCTCACCCCTGCCCACGGCGGCCAGCAGCTTGTCCAGGTCGCTGAAGCCCATCTGCTCGGCCAGATCGACCAGATCGTCCACCTTGAGCTTGAACTTCCCCCGGGCCAGCTCCTTCTCCAGCATCTCGCGTCCCAGCTTGACGCTTTCCTGATACTGGGTGGATTTGATCCACCGGCGCAGGTGGTAGCGGGCCCGGCTGGTCTTGACGATGTCCAGCCAACCGGTGCTGGGGTTGGGCTGCTTGCCCGTGAGGATCTCGATGGTGTCCCCGTTGTGGAGTTCCGCGCGCAGGGTGGCGATGCGCCCGTTGATCCGGGCCCCGGTGCAGCGGAATCCCACCTCGCTGTGGATGCGAAAGGCGAAGTCCAGGGGCGTCGCCCCGCGTGCCAGCTGGAAGACGTCGCCCCCGGGACTGAAGACGAACACCTCGTCGTCGAAGAAATCCACCTTGAGGGCCTGCATGAACTCCTGGGGATCGTCGACGTCCTTTTCCCATTCCATGATCTGCCGCAACCACTTGACCATGTCGGCCAGGTCGGCCTTGTCGGCCCCCCCGCCCTCCTTGTAGCGCCAGTGGGCGGCGATGCCCAGCTCGCTGCGCTCGTGCATCTCCTCGGTGCGGATCTGCACCTCGATGTACTTGCCGCCGGGGATCCGCACGGTCGAATGCAGGGACTGGTAGCCGTTGGGCTTGGGGGTGGCGATGTAGTCCTTGATCCGGTCCGCCAGGGGCGGGTAGTGGCTGTGCAGAACGCCCAGGGCGTGATAGCAATCCGCCTTGGTGCGCGTCACGACCCGCAGCGCCAGCAGGTCGTAGACCCTGTCCAGACCGATGTCCTGGGCCTTCATCTTGCGGAAGATCGAATAGAAATGCTTGGGCCGTCCGGAGATGGCGCACTCGATGCCCGCCTCGTCCAGGGCCTTCGTCAGGGGATCCACCAGGCGCTGGATCAGTCTTTCCCGCTCCGACCGCGTCTGGTTGATGCCCGATTCGATCTCGAAGTAGCGCTCCGGCTGCAGGACCTTGAAGGCCAGATCCTCCAGCTCCCACTTGATGCGCGCCATGCCGAAGCGGTGGGCCAGGGGCGCATACACGTCCATGGTCTCCTGGGCGATGTCCTGCTGCCGGTCCTCCCGCAGGAAGGAGATGGTCCGCATGTTGTGGAGCCGGTCCGCCAGCTTGATCAGGACCGTGCGCGGATCCTGGGCGATGGCCAGCACCAGCTTGCGGTAGGTCTCGGCCTTGCGGGCCTCGGGGTTGGCCATGCGGATACCGCTGATCTTGGTCACTCCGTCGACCATGTGGGCAACGTCCGGACCGAACCGCTGGCGGATGTCGTCCAGATCGTAAGAAGTGTCCTCCACCACGTCGTGCACCATGGCGGCGATCAGGGTGTCCACGTCCAGGCGCAGGTCGGCCAGGATATCCGTGACGGTCAGCGCATGGGTGAAGAAGGGCTCGCCGCTCTTGCGCAGCTGCCCCTCGTGGGCCGCGGAGGCGAAGCGGAAACCGAACCAGAGCTTGTCCTCGTCGGCGTGATGGTTGTAGGTGCGGACCTTGGCCAGGATCTGCTCCATGAGCCCGGTCAGATCGACCGCCGGAGCCGTGACCTTGCGTCTCATCGGGACACCACCGGTCGGATGTCCACCAGCAGCTGCTGCACGGGGTCGTAATGACCGGAGCGGGGCCGGAAGGTGCTGCGGCCGACCTGGAACAGGATGTCCCATTCCATCTCCAGCAGATCCGAGGTGTCGAGGTTGCGCCCGGCGACCAGGCGGCGCCAGGCCTCGCCGGTGCCGAAGGAGATGAACTCCCGGCTGAGGGCCGGAGTGTCCCCGCTGTCGGGGCGCGACGGACCCCGGAAGGCGAAACGCAGATGCAGACCGCCGCTGAGGATGGTCGGAGGCCGCTGCAGACGCAGACCGCGGCAGCGGAACACGGGCTTGCGGTTGCCCGACCCGAAGGGTTCGAGGTTCTCCAGTTCCCTGACCAGCTTTGTCACGTCCTGGGCGCCCATGGACTCCAGGGACAGGTCCAGATCGTAGTGTTCCGGCACGGGGCCCGAATCGGGCTGGGACCTGAGGGCGTCCAGGAAGGCTTCACGGAAGGCGGGAATGTCCCTCGTCCGCAGGCTCATGCCTGCGGCCTGGGCGTGTCCCCCGTGGCGGATGAGGAACCGGCTGCACTTGTCCAGGATCGCCTTGACGTCGATGTGAGGCACGCTGCGCACCGAACCGCGGGCCTCCTCGCCCTCGACGGCCACCAGAACCACGGGCAGCTGGTACTGCTCCACCAGGCGGGCGGCCCCGATCCCGATGATGCCCTTGTGCCATTCGCCCGAGGCCAGCACCAGGCCCGGATCACCGCGCTTGACGAAAGGCAGCGCCATGTCGATGGCCTCGTCCTTGAGGATCAGGTCCTGTTCCTTGCGGCGCGTGTTGGTGCGGTCGGCCTCCTGGGCCAGCTTGAGGGCCTTGTCCTCGTCCTTGGTCAGCAACAGTTCCAGGGCGGACATGACCCGGCCGATGCGCCCGCAGGCATTGAGACGCGGGGCGAGTTGGTAGGCGAATTCCCCCGTGGTGACGGGGAAACCGCGGTCCAGTCCGCTGACCCGCAGCAGGGCGGCGAAACC
>Ga0164318_10003001_pt1 | contig 15865 bp, 14 predicted proteins | sample GuaBasSedimGuay9_FD_113734 | JGI IMG/M metagenome (GOLD analysis project Ga0164318, IMG submission 113734) | Subseafloor sediment microbial communities from Guaymas Basin, Gulf of California, Mexico - Guay9, Core 4571-4, 0-3 cm | ecosystem: Environmental > Aquatic > Marine > Hydrothermal vents...
AGGAAAACAACAACTCTGAGAAACAACAGAGCCAGTAATGCCCTTACCAAACAGGAATAATCCTAAACAAAAAACAAACAGAACAAAAACAGGGGCAATAGTTTTCAATCCCATACACTAAAGAAAAAAAGACCAACTATTAAAATTTTACTCAAAAAAAGGTTAAGCAAACTTAAATGAGTTAATGCTAATGCCGTACAAAGGAGCATCAGATGCGGGATAAAAACTTCTTAGCTGAACAATGGGCGCACGGAACAATTCGATTCAGCAACAAAGAGCCTTAGGCTGAAAATTATCGCTGTTTGCTCATAACTGATGATTGCAGAAGTTTTTTCTGAAAAAAATCAACCAACGATTGTTGTAACTTCAACAATCCTGACAGCAATCAGGTTAAAAACAATGGTAATAAAAATAGCAATAATCACATACAAGACAGTGCTTCTGATGATATTCTTACCCAAACTGAATCTCTCCTGTAGCTTATCAGCACCAAATTCAATACCGCTCGCGAGAATAGTTAAAATTGAAATAATTTCAAAAACATAAACACCTACTACGATTTGAAAAAAATACGGCGGGATTCCGTCACCAAACATGCCTGCAAGTGTGCCAATCTGAGAACCAACCTCAGAAGAACTAAGCTGAGAGATATTCTTACCCAGCCTTCCAAGAATAAAAGTAATCATGCTGGTGATGCCAACCACAATGCCTGCAATGACAGGCGCAAGAAACCTGATCTGATTCTTCATGTCAGAAATAATATCAGCCATCAAATCCTTCAACCGCTCATTCACCTTATGGATCTCCTTAATGTATCTGGCAATATTAAGGATGGCCTGAGCAGCAATCCTGGGACCTTTCTTGACACTCTGGATCAAGACCTTCATAGTGCTATTGATCATCTTAGAAGGAAACGCACGAATCGCTCCATTCTTCGGGTTGAAGATGGCTTCCTGCACACCCATGCCAAATTTAGAAATATTAGTCGCCACAATCTTGAAAAATCTACCTGCCTTGGTCTCAGGCATGACCTCAGCCACTTTCCTAAAAGCAGTCTCAGCAGGCAAGCCATCACCTAACCTGTTCCCTAACTGAAACAAAGCACTGGCAAACTCATCCTCAAGCTTTCTTGCCTCTTCCCTAATCTTATAGACATTCCTGCTCCTAAGTCTAAAATAAAGCCCTACGCTGAACGCAAAAGCCAAAGGGATAAAAAAACTAAAAAGAGTCGCGCCAAGACCAAAAGGACCAACAATAACATCGGGATTTGCGCTGCTGGGCTTATAACCAAGAAACATGAAATTGAAAGGCAGAGGAAAATCAAAATAAGGGTTGATGGCATGGATGATCAAAGGCAACAAGCCAATCAAGAACAACACAACACCAACAAAGAAGCAGACGAAGATAGGATGAATCAGGATCTCTTTTTTTCCCAGCCTGATGACGATATTCTTGAATTTCTTAAGTTCAGGATTGACGTCAGAAATATCAACATCACCATAACCACTAGGTCTCTTAGCAAGAATATTCTTGCCAAACATAAAGACAAGAATCGGCAGAGTGATGTTATATAGGATTGCCAGATGCCACCATTCCACACCCTCCATGAAACTCACAACCAAGGGCAGGATGACTAAGCCAAGGATAGGAAGAATAATACCTAACATGTGAAGCGCAGTGATAGGACTCTTCAGATTCTGAGCATAATGAAGCATGCGCTCATAAGTCTGCTCAAGAATGACATCCAAAGCCTTATCCAGCAAAGCAAGCCGCCTATCCTCAGAAGTCTCAAACAAGCTGCTCTCAATCAAATGAAAACTCTCAACAAACTCAAGATTCCAAGAACGCCACTTATTCAAATAAGACTCCAAACTATCCCTGACAGAATCAAACACGCCAGCCTGCACATCCCACAAGATCTTCTTAAAATCAAGGCTAAGAGGAGGGGCCAAATGCTCTGAAGCGAATTCAATAGCATTCTCCAGATTAGACGTGTGACGCATGTAAGTGACGATATAAAAAATAGAAAGGACCATCTGATTGCTGGCCTTCATACGCCAAGTGTTAGCAAAAAACTCAGGAAGCCTTGAAGCAAAGAACATCATCCCCAGACCAGCAAGCAACATAAAAAGGACGAGAAACAAACTTCCAGTAGCAAAAGCCAGCAGGACGCCAAAAATAAGGAAAACAGAAGGGAACAGGAAAGAAAAAGCAATAGCTCCAGCAGGAGTGATCTCAAGATGACAAGAATCAATGAAAGACTGCAACTTCTCCTGATTCTCAGGCTTTAATTTAAGATGCAATACCTTCTCGGAAAAATTACACAACTTCTCATATAATGACAACTGCTTAGGCAGGGCTTCCTTGCGAAAGATCCTATACTCCCTGCTGACATTCTCACGAGAATAAGAAGTTAGCTTGCCTTCAGTCTCCCTCTTAAGCCTTTCTTTATACTTCTTAGCAAGTTCCTTAAACTCTTCTGAATTCATAAAGACTTCACCTTCTGATTCAACCAGGATTTCCACTCATTAAAAATCCTCTTACTATCCAAAGAGCCAACCTCTTTTTTCACCCTCTCAACAATCCTATGAAACTCATCATTAGCAACAACATAAAAATCCGCTTCAAGCAAATCAAAGTTCTTGGTCTTCTCAGCAACATCAACAAGCTCTTTCTTGACATTCGACCTCAACAACACATTATCCCAAACAGCATCCCAATTGCCAGCCCACTCCTTAACATTACCTGCAACAGCTTTTAGAATGTCGCTCTCACCATGCAACAAATCAGCAGAAGGTTCTAGTTGATCCTTTTTAGCATCATATTTCATCAAGTCAACAAAACCATGCTCTCTCAAAGGGTCCTCCTCCCAAAACTTCCTAACCTCAGTAATCTGCGTCACCCTCCTCCAACGATGGATGCCATCAGGACTCTTGATAGGATTCGCAACAACAACAATATCAGTGGCTTTAAAGCTGGTCCTAGGAACTTTCAGATCATTAACAACCCTATCAAAGACACCATAAGGGCTATCGCCATGGATGGTACCTGCAACCAAATTAGCCAAAGCGCCAACACGCATAGCCTCATAAAGCGCCAAAGCTTCAGTGCTTCTGACCTCGCCGACGATCAGGCTGCTATCGCCAAGCCTCAAAGTCGTCCTAATGCCTTCATCTGCGCTGACTTCAGTACTGCCGCGAGTCAAAGCACTAGCAACCTTCAGACTCTGAATATTATAACCCAACTTCCTAAGAGAATTACAAGGCAACTCTAAAGTGTCTTCAACAGTGACGATTCTGCCCCTTCGCATCAATTCGACCATCAGGCTGCCAAGCAAACTGGTCTTACCAGCGCTCCTTGTTCCAGCAACCAACATGGTCCTGTTACCATCAACAAGAAAACTCAACAGGCCAGCAGACAAAGCAGAAATCATCCTGTTCTTAATGAATAAAGGCAGCGTCCAAGGCTTCTCCCTATGGCGCCTTAAAGCAAAAGCCAAGCCAGTGGGATCTAAAGGCTCAGTGATTGCAGCAACCCTTGCCCTAACAGAAGGCAGAATAAGTTCAGTATCAAGAATCGGGTTCGCCTCGTCCAAAGGCCTGCCAGAGATCATCCTCAACTTAGAAGCCCAACTTTCACCTTCCCCGCTGGAAGGAATAATATTAGTGATGCAATCACCAAACTCAGAATGGACAACAAACATGGAAATCCTACCCATAGGGCTGTTAATAGTAATATCCTGAATCTTAGGGTCAGCAAGCAAAACCTCGACCATACCAAAACCAACAGTATGCCTGACAAGAATCTCAGTCAGATCAGCAAGCTCCTTTTTTCTCAGGCGCAAACCTTTCTGAGCAGCAAGCTCTTCCAGAAGATCAGACCCTATGCTGGAGAAAATGCTTCGCATCCTCTCAGGATCAACAAACTCACTTTTCTTAGGCTTATGCTCGGCTAAAATATTTCTAGCAGCATCCAATAACTCATACTTATCAGCAGAAAGCTTGAACTCAGGAGGAACAACATGATACAATGTTTGAGTCGTGTCAGGAAGATTAAAAATAGTCACTTCAGTCTCACCAACAAAATAACTATCAACCTCCTCTCCTTCAGGAGGATAAGACGAAAGAAGCTTAGCAAACATGAAATCAGGCTTGATGACAGGAGAGAAAACCTTCTTATAGACAGATCTGTCTCCAATCTTGTAGCCTGCCAAAAACTCTACAACAGAAGCTATCAGCCTAGTAGAAGCCAAAGTATTGATGAGGAAGTTCAAGAACTCAAAAAAAGGCTGCAAACAAGCCAAAGCATCAGCGCCAAGGGTCTTGCTGAGATTCTTCTCATCCCTGCTAAAACGATTCGCTTCAACAAAAGCACCAACAGGATCAGACTTAAGCATGCGATAAATAATATTTTGCAAACGCACAAGCTTAGGCTCAACAAACCTCGCGCAAGAAGGATCCCTGCTCAAAGTGATGGCAGACCTTTTTCTGATAATATCCTTGTAAGCTCTGGCAATCTCCTGCAACATTCTTGTCTGCTCAAAATTATACTCATAATCCCTTCTTTGCACCAAAACAATCTTAGTGACAGTGCCCACATCACAAAGGATATCAACCACCATCCCCATCATACGCGGCTCATCCTCAATACTAGGCACAAAAGGGCAATCCTCACAATCAATCCTAAGGGTGATCTCCTCCCCTGCCCTATTTATGTCAAAGTCCCCACAAGCCAAAAAAAACACCTCTTTTCATGCATTTACTAAAGCATAGTCACACAAGTTTAATATTATAATGCACTTAATCATTAAAAGTTTATATAAATTATGGTGAAAAAACATGGAAATGCCCCCTCCTCCAGCACCAAAACAAGCAAAAGCACCAGCAGGGCCATCAAAAGAATTCTTAGAACTGACAGCAAGAATAAGGATGCTGGAAGAAAGATACAAAGAACTGAACAACAAAACAGAACTGATAGAACAGAACATGCTGACAAAAGACAAAAGATCAACAAACAACATAAGACTCATAAAAGAAGACATCCGCAAGCTGAATGATGAAATAACATCAATAAAAGACCAGATAACAACGATAATCAGCGAAATAAAACTATTAGCAAGAAAAGAAGACATAGAAGTCCTCAAAAAATACCTGGAATACTGGAAGCCATCACAATTCATCACAAGAGAACAGCTTGCGAAAGAGCTCTCATCATTGAAGAAAGAACTCAAGCAGGAACAAAAGAAACAAGTCAATGATACACCCAAAGAAAAACGCAAAAAAGACTACATCAAATGATTGCAGGCTAAGTCAACTTAAAGGAGTTAGTGCCTATGCCGCGCGAAATAGAGTTAGGAGCAGAGGAATAAGACTCTTTGGTTAAATTTTAGGCGCGCTGTTTGCGCGCAAACTGATATTTGTTGAAGTCTTTGCTGAAAGAGAAATCGCAGAGTTGAAAGCAGTTTTTAGAGGAAGCAAAAGTGTTCCCTGAAGATAAAAAATCGCGGAGTTGATGATTGGTCTGTTTTTATTGGAAAAAAATAAAGTTAAACAAAAAAAATTAACAGAAGACTACGCTTTGCGGCATAGATGCACTTAAGTTGCTAAGCAATGATTGCACAACTTTTTTAAAGCAAAAGGGCAATAACAAAAAAGAAGATGGGATTTTTAGACATGTTCAAAAAAAAAGAGGAACAGAAAACACAACCAAGACCTTCTCCAGAAGAGACGCCGATCAATCAAGCCCTGCAGATGAAAGAAAGAGGATTAACAAACAATCAAATAATACAAGTCCTGCAACAGCAAGGATATAACCCTCAACAGATCTATGACGCTCTTGCGCAAGCAGAAGCAAGACAAAGCATAGAGCCATACACAGAAAGACAAGAGCCTCCAAGAGAGGCACTGCCACCAGAAGCACCACTAATGCAAGGCGCTCAAGGAACGCAAGAACCACAATTACAACCTCAACACAATAATTTGCAACCCCAATCTACAGAAGAGATAATCGAGAGCGTGATAGAAGAGAAATGGCAAAAGATGATAAAAGAACTTACAAAAATCAAAGAATGGAAAGATGCAGCAAACACGAGAATGGAACGTATAGAACAACAAATCACAGATCTCAAATCAGATCTGGATGGCTTGCAAAAAGCAATAGTCGCAAGAGTTGGTGAATATGATAAAACTCTGTCAGAGGTAGGGACAGACATCAAGGCGATGGAAAAAGTGTTCAAAGATGTCCTGCCACAAATGACAGAAAACATACAAGAACTCTCAAAAATCACAAAAGAACTGAAAAGCGGGAAAAAAGAGGAAACCGAAGAAACAAAACAAGAAGATGTTCCTGAGAAGGCTGAAAAGTCTTCAAAAGGAACAAAATTAGATATGTTAACAAAGAAAAACCTTGACTTTCTCTAAAAGAAACTTCTGAATAAGCTTATCATGTTATGAGCAGGAGCAGAAAACTCTTGAGTTGAAATTTAGGCGTTCTTGATGCTGTGAAAAGTAACTGCAGAAAACTTTTGGGCTAAACAAGAGGCGAGCGAAACAATGTGAGATTCAGCAGTAAAAGACTCTTGAGTTAAACAAGAGGCGCACTGTTTGTGCGCAACTGATATTTGTGGTTGTTTTCTTCTGAAAGAAAAATCGCAGAATTATTGGCTGCTTTTTAGAAAAAACATTCTCCGAATGCAAAAAGCCGCAGAGTCAAAAACAGGTTTTAGTGATTGGAGGATCTTAACAGCAAGAAAAAGAGTAAGAAAGATTCAACAGATTATCGAAGCAATAAGCTATGCCACAATATAGAACTGCGCCACAAAGGCGCACTAGAATTTAACCAAAGAACTGCTCCTGCCGTAAGAACTGAACTGAGCTAAAATCACACACTAATGACGCCAAACAAACCATCACAAAGAAACCGCTATTTGACACTAGTTAATTTCTGGACAGAAAAATAAGCGACAAGAAGCAACAAGACCAAGCCCAAAAGCTTAGGATGAATTAAAGTAGACCACAAACTAGCTTCTTCACTTCCAACCTCTTTGCCAGTAAGCTTCAAAAAACCCTTTTCCTCAGAGAAAACAGTGATGATACTGCCCAAAGCAATCAAGACAACCAAAGCAATAATCAACCAAACAAACGCAGGGCCATGCTGTTCACTAGTGAGCACCTCAGTAATCTTATCCTCCTTAATGCCCATGGCCTGGTAAACAAGCAAAATCAAAATACCAAAAACAATCAACAAAATAAACCAAGGAGCCATCTTATTAATGACCTTAGTAACAAAACTAGAAGTAATGGTCAAGATAGCAAGAACAAAAGCAATAAAGCCAGCAGTACCTTGCTTATCCTTGAAATAATCTAATCTAGTCAAGACAACATAAACAAAAACAAGAACTAATAAAAAAGGAAATAAAAAATTCAATTTCTGCAAGATTCCTGAATCAAACAAAGTTACCATTTTTATTTATTTGTAACCTAAAAACTCCAAAAGATTATCTCTTTTCTTTTTTGCGTCGTCACCTTGAGGAGCTTTTAATAAAAACCACAACCAAAACGCAGCCACAAGCAATGAAATCAACAAAACTTGAGTGCCAGGATTTCTCAAAGGACTCCTGCTGCCAAGGATAGCAATATCAGGGAAAACCGCAACAGCAATGATATAAAACAAGAAAAACACACCAGTCATAGCAACAAGAAAAGTTAATATACCTGGAGTCGTTCCTGAAGTCAAAACAATAATAGCCATGATAATCAAGATAGCGATAAGTATCAACACACCGCCAGGCAAAATATTTTTGATGATAACAATAGGATCTCTTCTAGGATCATAAGCACCAATCAAATGAGGAATAACAACAAGCAAAGCAGTCAAGAAAGCAATAAGCCCACTGAATTTTCTATCAACAATTTCCTTAGCCTGTTGACCCTCACCTTCTTTAGTCTTAAAAATACCGACCTTCTGCAGCACAGCAAACATGATAGTAAAAATCAAAAGAGTGGGGATAAGAATATCTGACAGTATATAGATAATCCCCTGATTCTGCAAAGTCCTCATAAAATACCTGACACTTGCAGGAGCGCCAAACTGAAACATCAATGAAAACATAATCATGAACCTCCTCCTGTTTCACCACCAGTCTTTTTTGGCTCTTTAACAACAAACCACATAAACAAAACAACACCAATTAATAAAACTATCGCAGCAACCCAAGTCTCAGAAGCTGCCAAAGACAAGAAATAAATAGCAACCTCAAGCAAACTATTCCCATCAGAAGTCTTGATGGCCTGAAGAAAAATAGCAAGGATCGCGATAAAAACAATAACCATAAAAAAAGTGCGAAAACCAGATTTCTTCTCTAAAGAAACATCTTCTTCATGCCCATAAAACACACCAACACTCATGAGGAAAAACACGACCAAAATAATGACAATAACAACCTGAGAGCTAATAGACGTTATAGCGCTGACAATCTGAGAACTCGCAATAGCAAGGAAGGCGATAACGAAAGCTGCCAAAGCATTTAAGGTTTTACGTGTATATTCAACTTCACCGATCTTTTCAGTGCCAAGAACCTTAGTCTTCTCAAAAATAGCAAAAACAATAGTGAAAATCAACAAAAAAGGCAAAACAACATCATAAATACCAATCTTATGAAAAAAAACGATAACATTCCCTAAAAGCGTCTCAACCATGAATCAACCTCTTTTTACGGTTAAATAACATATAATACCATTAAGTTTATAAATTTTGTTTATAAAATTTGCGATTATGCTCAACAAAACAGAATTCAAAACATTAAGAAAACAGATGGAAGCATTTGATGAGGCAAGAGAACAAGCAATCAGAAAATCAAGAGACCTCCTGAGAAACTCAAAAAGCGCAATATACTCAACACACAGAAAAGACTACAAAAGCACAGAAGAATGCCTAAAAAAAGCAAGAAAAACAATTACAGAGATAGAAAACCTGATAAAAAAAGAGCCGGCACTGACACAGGTCGGTGCGATAACTGATGCGTTAGAGGAGTACACAGAAGCAGAATGTTATTACAGCTTTGTCAAAGAAAACAAGATACCAACAATCAAAGAGCTGAAAGTGACGCCAGAAGTGTACATAGCAGGGCTGAGCGACATGACAGGGGAATTAGTCAGAAAAGCAATCAACGCAGCAATAAATGGCGACTACAAAACAAGCATAAAAATAAAGGAATTTGTGGAAGAACTATACTCAGAATTGATGCTGTTTGAGTTCAAAGGGCAATTAAGAAAAAAATTCGATAGCATAAAGTACGGCTTAGAAAAGGTTGAAGAATTAGTGTTGCAGATAAAAATGAAAAAATTAAACAGGTGAAAAAAATGGCAAAAATACTCTTTATCATAGCGCATAGAGACTATCAAGACAAAGAGTTTCTTGACACAAAGAAAGAACTAGAAGGAAACACAATAGAAGTCGCAAGCAGTGAAAAAACAACAGCAAAAGGAGTATTAGGAGGAACATACACCCCTGACTTGACAACAAAAGAGGCTTTAGAGAATGTTGACGAATATGACGCGATGGTTTTAGTTGGCGGCGGAGGAGCACAACAATACTTTGAAGACGAAACAGTTCACAAAATAATTAAAAGAATGAATTCAGCAGGAAAAATAGTAGCAGCAATTTGCATCTCACCAAAAACATTAGCATTAACAGGCATACTTCGAGGGAAGAAAGCTACAGTATGGGATCCAGGGGACAGAAGCGTAATTAAAGAGATAGAAGAAAAAGGAGCAATATACACTGGAGAAAATGTAACAGTTGATGGAAACATAATCACAGCAAACGGGCCACACGCGGCGACTGAATTTGGAAAAACAATCAAAAAAAAACTAGAAAAATAAAAGGAGGACTAAATGCTAAGAAACACGACATGCGGAGAATTAAGGAAAAAAGATGAAGGCAAAGAGGTGGTGCTGGCAGGATGGGTGGACAGCATAAGAACAAGCGGAAAAATCGCATTTCTTGATTTAAGAGACAAGTACGGCGTAACACAAATATTTCTTGACTCAAACCTTGCAGAAAAATCAAAAGAACTGACAAAAGAAAGCGTGGTGCAAGTGAAAGGAACAGTCAAGACAAAACCAAAAGCAAACCCAAACCTTGAAACAGGAGAAATAGAAATAAAAGCAAAAGAAATCAAAATACTGAACAAAGCAGAGGAACTGCCAATACAACTCAATGAAGAAGTGCAAACAACAGAAGAGATGAGAATGAAATACAGATACCTTGATTTGAGAAGGCCAGAAATGCAGAAAAACCTGACGATAAGACACAAAACACTGCAAACAATACGAAACTTTCTTACAGAAAAAGGGTTCACAGAGATAGAAACGCCAATACTATCAAAAAGCACACCAGAAGGAGCAAGAGACTACCTTGTGCCAAGCAGGATACAAAAAGGAAAATTCTATGCACTGCCGCAAGCGCCACAACTATTCAAGCAATTAGTGATGGTGGCAGGATTTGACAAATACTTCCAAGCGGCAAGATGCTTCAGGGATGAAGACCTAAGAAAAGACAGGCAGCCAGAATTCACACAAATAGACATGGAAATGAGCTTTGTAGAAGAAGAAGACATCATGAAGCTAACAGAAGAGATGATTAAGGTATTATGGAAAGAAGTGCTGGGAAAAGACATCAAAACACCTTTCCAAAGGATGACATACAAAGAAGCAAAAGAAAAATACAACACAGACAAGCCAGACCTAAGGAAAAACAAGGAAGACAAAGAGGAATTTGCTTTTGTATGGGTGGTTGATTTTCCATTATTAGAAAAAGATGATGAAGGAAATATTCAAGCAGTACACCACCCATTCACATCACCAAAAGATGAAGATTTGGAGTTACTAGACACAAATCCAGAGGAAGTAAGGGCAAAAGCATACGATTTGGTATTGAATGGAGAAGAAATAGGGGGAGGATCAATCAGAAACCACAAGAAAGAAATACAGGCGAAAATATTCGAAAAACTCAAACTAACAAAAGAGGATGTAGAAGAAAAATTCTCATTTTTGATGGACGCGCTGAAATATGGGGCTCCCCCTCATGGCGGATTAGCATTTGGTTTTGACAGGCTAGTGATGCTAATGTGCGGACAAGAATCAATCAGAGATGTCATAGCATTCCCAAAAACAAAAGACGCAGAAGATTTAATGACAGGAGCGCCAGCAAAAGTCGAAAGAGAACAACTGGACGAGCTGGGATTAGCATTAAAGAAATAAGAAAAAAGAAACAGTTTTTACCACTTAATTCTGAGGAGATAATTAATTAAACAAGCAAGTCAGCCAACTTTTTTTTAAAAAAAAGGTGAAAAAAATGGCGCAAGAAGAAAAAATAAAAGAAATCCAAAACAAAATAAAAGAAGAAGGAATAAGATTTATAGAACTGCAATTCACAGACATGCAAGGCAAGTCCAAAAACATAGACATCCCTATAACAGACCTTGAAACAGCAATAAAAAAAGGCATAGGATTTGACGGATCATCAATAGAAGGCTTTGCCAGAATAAAAGAGAGCGACATGTACCTAAAGCCAGATCTGGAAACATTCGCAACCCATCCATGGACAAGCCAAAACATAAAAACAGCAAGGCTGATATGCGATATATACACACCAAAAGGAGAACTGTATGAGGATTCACCAAGATCAGTCCTGAAAAAAGCAATAAAAAAAGGAGAAGAAAAAGGATATGAATTAACGTTAGGCCCAGAGGTGGAATTCTACCTGCTCAAAAAAATCAACGGAACATTCAAACTGCCTGACTCAGACTCCTACTTTGACACAACACCAGGAAGCACAGGCACAAGAGTCAGGCGAGAAGTCATGTCGATGCTGAAAGACTTTGGAATAACATCAGAGAGAGGACACCATGAAGTCGGCGCAGGACAATACGAAATAGGATTCAAATATGACAACGCACTCAGGACAGCAGACAATGTGATAACACTAAAAAGAATAATAAGAACAATCGCAAACAAAAACGAACTGCTGGCATCATTCATGCCAAAACCATTCACAGGAAAGATGGGAAATGGCATGCACATCCACTTCAGCCTGTTTGAAAGAGAAGAAAACAAATTCTATGATGCAACAGATCCTCAACACCTATCAGAAACAGCAAAACAATTCATAGCAGGGGTGCTTGAGCACATTAAAAAAATAACAATCCTGCTGAACCCCACAATAAACTCATACAAAAGACTGGTCAAAGGATACGAAGCACCAGTATATGTCTGCTGGGGAGACAAGAACAGATCAGCACTGATCAGAATACCTCAATATCAGAAAGGCAGAACATCATCAGCAAGAGCAGAAATAAGATCCCCAGACCCTTCAGCAAACCCATACCTTGCTTTTGCAGCACTATATTACGCAGGACTTAAAGGAATAGAAGACAAGCTCACACTAAGAAAGCCAATAGGGGATAACCTATACGAACTGACAGAAAGAGAGATAGCAGAACAAGGGATAGAGTTACTGCCAAGAACACTCAACGAAGCACTGGAAGAATTCAGGCAAAGCAAACTCATGAAAGAATTATTCGAAGAATCCCTGTTTGACAAATATGTCAGAGCAAAACAAAAAGAAATAGAAGACTTCACGACAACAGTCACAGAATGGGAAAGAGAAAGATACCTGAAGAACTAAAACCCAATACTCACAATAGCCATTATTCCAGAAAACTTTTTATAATGACCATATAAACAAATAATCATCATGCAAGAATATCTGACAATACAAGAAGCAATAAACAAGAAAAAAGGCAAAGTAAAGATAAGAGGATGGGTTTACAGAGAAAGAGGAAGCTCAAAATTCAAGTTCATAGTTCTAAGGGACTCAACAAACATAATACAATGCGTCATAAAAAAAGAAACAATAGGAGAAGAAAAATTCGCGATAGCTGACAAGATACAGGTAGAAACATCGATGGAAATGACAGGAGATATAAAAGAAGACAAAAGAGCTCCGACAGGGTATGAATTGCAAGTAGAAGATTTCAAAGTGATCGGAGAAAGCCATGAATACCCAATAACAAAAGACCAAAGCACAGAATTCTTAGCAGACAACAGGCACCTCTGGCTGAGGAGCAGAAAGATGACAGCAATACTCAAGATAAGAAGCACAGTCTTTGGAGCAGTCCATGAGTACTTCAGAAAAAAAGGATTTTATGAGTTTCACTCACCAATATTGCAGAGCGTGCAATGCGAAGGAGGATCAACACTCTTTGAAGTCCCATATTACGGGCACAAAGGAGTATTTCTCGCGCAGACATGGCAGTTATACGCAGAACCAGCAATATTTGCACTTGAAAAAATATACACAATCGCGCCAAGCTTCAGAGCAGAAAAATCAAAAACAAGCAGGCACTTAAGCGAGTATTGGCACGCAGAGATGGAAGAAGCATGGGCAACATTCGAGAACATGATAGATAGAGGAGAAGAACTAATAAAACACGTAATAAAAACAGTCCTGAAAGAGAACAAAGAAGAGCTAAAGATAATAGGAAGAGACGCAAAAAAACTTGAGCCCACAACAACAAAAAAATTCCCAAGAATGACATATGATGAAGCACTGAAACTGCTAAAAGAAAAATGCAACATGAACATAGAATGGGGCAAAGACCTAAGGACAATAGAAGAGGATGAACTAAGCAAACTATTTGACACACCAATCATAATAACACGCTACCCTAAGGCTGTCAAAGCATTCTACATGAAAGAACCAAAAGACAGCCCAAAAGACAAGCCAATAGTGAACGGAGCAGACTTCATAGCACCAGAAGGATATGGCGAAATAATAGGAGGAAGCGAAAGAGAGCCAGACCTTGAAGAGATAAAGAAAAGACTCAAAGAGATGGGCGAAAAAATAGAAGAATATGAATTTTATCTTGACACAAGAAAATACGGATCAGTGCCGCATAGCGGGTTTGGAATGGGAATGGAAAGAGTGATAACATGGATATGCGGATTAGAAAACATCAAAGACTCAATACCATTCCCAAGGACAATAACGAGGTGGAAACCATGAACATACTAAAAACACTGCTGATGATAATATTAGCGCCAATAATACTTGCGCTGATGATAGTCTTTGGAGTGCTTGCATTCGCAATAGGCTTGCCGATAATGGTGATAGCAATAATAGTTATTGCGATAAAAGGACTGATCAGGCAAGGAAAGAAAAAAAAGAAGAGATACAAGATAAAAGTAAAAAAGAAATAAAATTATTATTAACATCTATTATTTTTTCACAATATTATTTTCTCATAAAATCCTTAACAGCAGCTTCAACCTCACTGAATACCCTCTTCTCATAATCAGACAACCTCTCATTCTCAAGCTTCTCAACAGACAAAGCCTTCAAGACATCTTTAGTAATATCATCACCAAAATTATTCTGATCAGAATGCTGCCTGATAATCTCAAGCTCAACATCAGCAACATTATCAGCATTGACCTTTAAAGAATGAAAACCCTTAGCGCTAAGAGCAGCAGAATTCTTAAGAACAACAAAAGCGCCAGCATCATAAAACAAGCTCACAACATCATTGAAATCAATGTCAGAAGGCCTGCCACTGATCAGCTCGCCCTTTAATCTTAAAGTGATTATCGCATCATCAAAACTCTTTCCAGAAACAAGCTTCCTGAGATCATCCTCAACCTCAGAAGGAACCTTATTATTACAATCAACAACAAAAGAACGCACAGGAAAATCATTCAACTCTACAAACTTAGCCACCCCATCTTCAACAATAAAGAATCCTCCTTTCTTTAAGACCTCAAGCTCATAAAAAGTATTAGGAAAAACAGGTCCAGGAAACACAACACGATAACCGTCAACATCTGCCTGCTCAACAATATGAACATGACCTCCAGCATAATAATCAAAACCCCTGGGTAACAGACTCAAAGGAAAAGACTCCATATTAGCAAGCTCCTTGGGCTTAAGCTCATTTATAGCAGAATGAAACATAAAAATCTTAAAACCATCAAAATCAGCAAAGTGACGAGAATCAAGAGCCTGAAAAAAAGACTTCTCCAGACCACCCCTCCTGCCGACCATGCCAACAATGCCTGCCCCAGTCTTCTCATCCCTGAAAATCCTCAAAGACAGCTTACCATCAGGAGAAGCATCTCTCTTAGCGACATTCACACCAAGACCAGCCTGTTCAAGAACATCCAAAATACTCTTACCACTAGGAGAAAAATCATGACTCCCAGCAATAAAATAAACAGGAACCTTCCCATCCCTCAAACGCCTCAACTGAGACACAACAAGCTTCAGGCTCTCAATATTAGGCACAGCGGCATTGAACAAGTCACCAGCAATCAAAACAAAATCAACACCCTCCTCAATAATAATATCAAAAGCCCTGATAAAATACTTCCTGCTGACATCCCTCAAACGAGGATCACGCCAGCTTCCTACATGACAATCAGCCAAATGAGCAAACTTCATACAAAACCCCCAAAATCAAGCTTAACACTCTTCTTCAAGTCCTGCTTCTTAGCAAGAAAAGGAATCTTCAAAGGAACAGCAAAAGGGACAAAACAACTTGTAACAATCGCCTCCCCACGATCCAGACTCGCAATAGCCCTATCATTATCACTCAAATCCTGCGCAGCGCTCTCAATAACAGCCTGCCTCTCAGGTCTCAACTCAATACCCAAAATGATCTTAGTATTCAAGTTAGCAAGAATAGGTTTTGGTATCAAACTAGGAAGTTGAGTGATGGCCACCAAACCAATTTTAAATTTCCTCCCTTCACGAGCAATACTGGCAAAAACATTACTACCCCTCTCCAAAACATCCTTGCCAATCACCC
>Ga0164318_10003002_pt1 | contig 15865 bp, 11 predicted proteins | sample GuaBasSedimGuay9_FD_113734 | JGI IMG/M metagenome (GOLD analysis project Ga0164318, IMG submission 113734) | Subseafloor sediment microbial communities from Guaymas Basin, Gulf of California, Mexico - Guay9, Core 4571-4, 0-3 cm | ecosystem: Environmental > Aquatic > Marine > Hydrothermal vents...
GTTCTCAAACCTCCGAATTTTCGCTTCGCCCCGCATAGTCCGACAGACTGCTAGCAAAAGAGCCCATTGACAAGCCTTTCCGTTCGGTGTATTCATTACCCATACAGTAACCTTTAGGAGGTCAGAGTGGTCATAACAAGAGCAACAGAATACGCAGTGAGGGCGGTTATTTTTTTAGCTCAGCAGCCCAAGGATAGCATTGTCTTGAAAAAAGATATCTGCCGCACTCAGGATGTCACTCCGGCATTCCTGACAAAAATTTTTCAGCCACTGATTAAGGCTGGAGTTGTCAATTCACAACGGGGCGTTGGTGGCGGTTTTCTCCTGGCTAAAGACCCGAGTGAAATTACCATGCTTGATATTCTTGAAGCCGAAGAAGGGCAACTAAAATTAAATCATTGCCTGATTGATAACGATTTCTGCCAACGTGATGCTTTCTGCGCTGCCCACGAAGTCTGGCACGAAGCACAGCATGAAATGGCCAAAGTTCTTAAAAGCTACAGTGTTGCTGATCTGGTACGGCGTGAGCAAGAAAACCTGCAACTGCTGAGCAAGAAAACCTGCAACTGCTGAAAAACAAACCACATAAAAATTACATAAAAGGGGTACCGGCTTGATCTGGTACCCCTTTTATAGTTTCTGGAGGTTCGGCACAAAAAAACCCTGGATTCCAGGAGGGATTAGGAGATCCAGGGCAAAGCAGGAGACTGCCACCGTCCCCCGTAAAATAACCGTCTCTAGGAGGCTGTCGGACTATTCATGAACTGGCTGCAAATCTGTTTGGTTGGCTCATTTTTCAGCTCCTTTTTGCCCCATAGCTATGGCTATGAGCCTGCAAACGAGCTAAAAGCTGTTCTCAACCCTCCAAATTTTCGCTCCAGTCCGTATAGTCGACAGACTCCTTGTTTATTTTACTACGCCATGGCTGGCCGTCAAATGGATCTATTGATTAATTTTACTTAAGATTTTCTTCCGGATAGGCATTGACGTGATGCACGGTTAAATCGGCACCGGCAAACTCCTGCTCTTCATTCAAGCGGAATCCGCTTATTGTATCTATCGCTTTATAAACCACATAACTGCTAATCAGAGCATAAACAACCGCCAGCAGAGTGCCAATCAATTGAGCCATGAAAGATACGCCTCCCAATCCACCCAGAGCACTTGAACCAAAAATACCGGCGGCTATCCCTCCCCAGGAGCCAACAACCCCATGGAGAGGCCAGACCCCGAGAACATCATCAATTTTCAGTTTTTCCTGCTCAAATTGAAACCCATAAACAAAAATCAGCGAACCAATCCCGCCAACAAAAAAGGCACCGATCGGATGCATCAGATCGGATCCGGCACAGATGGCAATCAGCCCGGCTAACGCGCCATTGTGGACAAACCCCGGGTCATTTTTACTGGCAACCAGAGCAAATAACACGCCACCAACCATCGCCAACAAAGAATTGACCGCAACCAAACCGGATATCCCCTCGATAGATTGAGCGCTCATAACATTAAAACCAAACCAGCCTATCGCTAAAATCCAGCTCCCCAGAGCCAGAAATGGAATATTACTGACCGGAATCGCACGACTTTTCCCCCGCACAAAACGTCCCATCCGTGGCCCCAGGATAAGGATGGCGGGTAGTGCTAACCAGCCGCCGACAGAATGAACCACCACGCTACCGGCAAAATCGTGAAATGGAGCACCGAATGTTGCTTCGAAAAACCCCTGCAGGCCAGCACTATTTTGCCCCCAGATCAAAGATTCAAACAGCGGGTAGGAGATCCCGACAAAGATTCCTCCAGCCACAACTTGTGGCCAGAATTTAGCCCGTTCAGCAATTCCACCGGAAATAATCGCCGGGATACAAGCGGCAAAACAAAGGAGGAAAAAGAACCGAACCAATCCAAAACCCTGATTATCACCCAACAATCCAGCAGCAGAAGTATAGAAATGGATTCCGTAGGCAATCGGGTAACCGATCAGAAAATAGACAACTGTCGATACCGACCAGTCAGAAAGAATTTTAACAAAAGCATTCACCTGGTTTTTCTGGCGAACCGTCCCCACTTCCAGAAAAGCAAACCCTGCATGCATGGCAAACACCATAACTGCACCCAGTAAAAGAAACAGGACATCCCCACCGTGCCGTAGTGCTAAAATTGATGCTTCCATTAACCTGACCTCCTCGTCAAAAATGCGACCAACACAATTTGTTAGATCTATCGGCTGGATATTCAATTGCCGTGCCGTGATGAAAAATGAAGGGTCAAGCGGGTTTAGATAAAACTCCTTCCCTCCGGCTGCTGAAAAAATAAACAGCCGTGCTGTTTTTTTAATCAGACCGAAAGAAAAAAGGAGGAAAGCTGAAGCCTGCCAGACTTCGGGGAAAATTGACAAACCTCCCGTTGGTAAGCTAGAGTTATTTGACAAATATAAAGAACAACGTCTTTATCCAGAGTGGTGGAGGGAGAAGGCCCTTTGAAGCCACGGCAACCAACATTTCTTGCAGCAAAAAGGAAATGGTCGGTGCCAATTCCTGCCCTGTGGTTAAATTGGCCCGGGGGCAGATGGGGACGGTCCTGAGATACGCGGTTAATCACAGTATCCACAAGGCCCTTTCCTGAAACTGGAAAGGGCTTTTTTTATACCGTAAGCGATGGGCGTAGGGGACTGAATTTAATTCTGTCTCCCGAAGCCGGGGATAGACCTGAGGTCAGTCCCCTCGTAACACTTTTTATTGTCACTTTGTTCATGGGGAATCTGGCGTGAATAACAGCATCGGCATTGTCACTACAAAATATGCAGATTTCGATGTTGAACTGCGCCTTGAAAGTGGTCGTTTGCTGGGTCCCCTGACCCTGGCCTATGAAACCTATGGCGAACTGAACAACGACGCATCCAACGTCATTCTAGTCGCCCATGCCTGGACCGGAAACGCTCACGCTGCCGGGCTCCATGCCGAAGAAGATCGAAAACCCGGCTGGTGGGATAACATGATTGGCCCGGGAAAAGTTCTCGACACCGATCGCTACTTTATCCTCTGTAGTAACACCATCGGCTCCTGTAACGGCTCCACCGGGCCAACCAGTATCAATCCCCGCACCAAGCGCCCTTACCGTCTCAGCTTTCCCGTGCTGATGGTCCGCGATATGGTTCGCGCACAAAAACTGCTCCTTGACCACCTGGGGATCAGCTCATTGCTCTCCATCGTTGGCGGTTCCATGGGAGCAATGCAGGCTATCGAGTGGGCGATCCATTTCCCCGAGATGGTTCGTTCGATTGTCCCGATTGCCGGAACAGGACGCACATCTCCCATGGCGATTGCTTTGAACGCATTAGCGCGGCAGGCAATCTTCAACGATCCATTGTTCAAAAAGGGGAATTACCAACCGGAGCACCCCCCGGCAGAGGGGTTAGCTCTGGCACGGGCGGTGGGACACATTTCATTCTTGTCGGACAAATCGATGCAGTTAAAATTTGAGCGCCGGTTTTCTGTCCGTGACGGGATGTTTGATTTTTTTGGTCAGTTTGAGATTGAACGCTACCTCGATTACAACGGCCGGAACTTTGTCGATCAGTTCGACACCAACTCCTTCCTCTATCTGGCCAAAGCTCTCGACCTTTACGATGTCGCCTGGAACTTTGATTCAACCAGTGAAGCCCTGGAAAGGATCAGCTGTCAGTCACTCTGGTTCGCCTTCACCTCCGACTGGCTCTATCCACCCCACCAGACCGAAGAATTGGTGACGGAACTACAACGGCAGAACAAACCGGTTGATTATCATTTGATTGATTCCGATTACGGTCACGATTCATTCCTGGTTGAACCGGAAAAATATATTCCGCTGCTTAAGACATTTCTGACGCAAATCCCCATAAGCCCCCTCATCTGATCTGTATTTACATACAGGCCAAAACATCCTATATTATTAATGATTTAAGATTTAACTTGGAGGGGTATCATGTTCTGTCTGGTTAAAATAATTTGGATAATTGATAACCGCCTGTCAGGGCATCCTGATGAGGCGTTTTTTTGTTTAAAAGCAGTGGTGAAAGCAACCAGATTTCCTCAATAATGAACTGCTTGCTATTTTATGGCATCAAAAAAATGGAGGCATAATGACAAAAAAGACTTTACCGGTAAAAGGCACTCGCTCTTTTGAGGAACTAAAAGAACAAAACGAACACGGGGCTGAATATTGGAGTGCCCGCGAACTTCAACCTGCCCTTGGGTATAAGCAATGGCGGCGATTTGAAGATACGGTAAAGAGAGCGGTAACAGCCTGTACTCAATCAGGTAATAATCCAGATTATCACTTTGCCGGCGCCGGCAAACCGATCAAGGGTGGCAAGGGCGCTGTGCAGGTTGTTGAAGATTATCATTTATCTCGGTTTGCCTGTTATTTGATTGCTCAGAATGGTGATTCTCGCAAAGCAGAAATAGCCGAAGCGCAAAAGTACTTTGCTATTCAAGCCCGCCGCCAGGAGATGTCAGATGTCCTTGCTGCGGATGTCGAACGGTTAGAAATTCGCAAACAAACCAGCGAAGAGTTCAAGGCTCTATCAGGTGCAGCACGTGAGGCTGGTGTGCAGGATAGGATGTTCGGTGTTTTCCATGATGCGGGTTATAAAGGGTTGTATGGTGGCATTGGTAATACTGCAATTAAGCAACGAAAAGAGATTCCTAAAAAAGATAATTTGATGGATCGCATGGATGCGACTGAGTTGGCGGCCAATCAATTTCGCATGACGCAAACTCGTGATAAGTTAGCGCAGGATCAGGTGAAAAATTCGCAACAGGCTGTCCGTACTCATGAGGCGGTGGGGAAGGAAATACGTGAGGCTATTAAACGGATTGGTGGGGTGATGCCAGAGAATATTCCACCAGCAGAGCACATAAAGAATGTTGAGAAGCGGATTAAGGATACGCCACCGTTGATGGAGTTGGAAGAGAAGTATGCGAAGGGGTTGATTGGACAGGATGACAAAGAGTAAACAAAAGCTAGAACTCACCTGGATCGGCAAAGAAAACCGGCCGAAACTGGAGCCCCGCATTCTGCTTGAGGATCCGGATAAGTCATATCATGCACCTGGCGTGACCACGCGACCGATCATGCTCAGGCCAATGGTGGCAAACCGTGGAAATATCTTATGGTGCCGCATGATGTAGTTGCAGAGAATATGACGCTTGAAAGTTTTGCCGGAAAAATATTTTAACTCAATAAAACTACTTTTTACATTATCGTAAATTGTTGAAATTATAGTTTGTTCTCTAAACGGCTACATTTGTTCTCTCTTTGAGAACAACCAGCACTACCGACTATTCCTCATCAAACAAATCCATCTGCTCAAATTTCAACACCTCCGATTTAAACGGGCGGGGCTGAAAACGGGGACAATTGAGCATTATGATACTGTCGGGTTGTTTACATGGCCGGATACAGCGGCGACAGAGCTTATTGATCTCAAATTGATTCTTTTCTGCCATGGGAACCTCTTGTAACAGAGCTCAACCGGCGACACTCTCCAATCAACTATTGTCTGTTACTGAAATAAAGTGCTAAATTACCTGATCTATTTTGAAATTTCCACTTTTGTCGAATGATATCAGGATGCGGACAGAAACTCTTAAAATAACTATTCTCGGCTCTGGAACCAGTACTGGCATCCCGGTGATTGGCTGCCGCTGTGCCACCTGCCTTTCTGATCACCCCCGCAACCAGCGGACACGCTGCAGTGCTCTGCTCAGTTATGGAAAATACAATATTTTGATCGATACCTCAACCGATCTGCGCCAACAAGCCCTGCGCGAGGATATTCGTCATATCGATGCGGTTTTCTACACCCACAGTCATGCTGACCACCTGCACGGCATCGATGACCTGCGGGGTTTCAATCTTCACTCCAGAAAACCGATCCCCCTCTATGGCTCAGAGCAAACTTTAGCGACTATCAGAACCAGCTTCAGCTATATCTTTGATAAATCTGAACCGGCCAGCTATATCCCCCGACTGGAACTGCACCCCATAACTGAAGCAACTGAGCTGTTTGGTCTGAAAATTATTCCGATTGCCATGCAACACGGGCGAATGCAAACCTTCGGTTATCGTTGTGGATCGTTTGCCTATCTGACCGATTGCAACGTTATCCCACCAAGCTCCCTGGAACTTTTAGATGGCCTGGAAGTGTTGATTCTTGATGGTTTACGCTTTACCCCACACAGTACCCATTTCAATATTCCTCAGGCGATTGAGATGGCACAGAAAATCGGAGCAAAACAAACCCTGCTCACACACCTCAGCCATGAAGTTGATCACCCGGTTCATGATCAACAACTACCAGACGGTGTCAATCTGGCCTATGATGGTCAACAATTTAACTTTTCCATCAATTAACCCTCGATGAAACAAGTGATATTATGAACACTGAACTTAGATTACATGGAAGAATCAACGATGAAATTGAGTATTTTGCAACGGCTGCTGGCTGCAGAACGGCTCATCACCATTTCTTTCAGGTCGCCGATCAGAACCTCCGTTTTTTTGCTCCAGGATGCGAACTGATCCTAAGCCCGACCGGACTGAGTCATATGGGTACCGGTGGGACTTTTTGCGAATATATGTTTGGTGTCGATCAACCGGTCTCTGATCTGAGCAAAGAGGGGATCTTCAACCGGCTGATACTTCTTGGAGCAGGTTATAATCAGGCGGGAGAGCTGGAAATAAGCGATCGAAACTTTAGCGAACAGAGTTATGAAGATATTTTTTTCAAGGGACACGCCGTTGATAATTATTTCTTTTTTATCAGTGGTCTGGAAGATAAAACTCACCAACTGCAACAGGAACAGGTTCTACGCTACCTGGCGAGATCGCTCAAACGGGGCGCCAATCTGAACCGTCAGGTCGATTCCCAGCTGGCGGAATCATTATTGGCCCAACTCCCGGAACAGTCCACTATCTATCTGATACGGTTATCTGACACCAAACATCGTCATTTTCAGCAAGAATTTCAAACCCTCTACTATCGGGATCGCACCCTTTCCAACAGTACCCAGACAGCGCTGCAGGAATTAGCTGACAATCTGGGGCTCGACCCCTACCAGCAAGAGCGCATTCGCATTGACGTGATGTACAAACATCGCGATAACTATCGAATTATAGATAATTATAAAAAAGTATTGGTCGAATGTTATTTACAGGGGGATATCAACCGGCAACAGAATGCTCGGCTGGCCCGGTTAAAAACCCTTGCGTTGCGAAATGAAATCCCCTCGATTCTGTTGACAGCACTCGATGAAAAATTAAAAACGCACCTCAGCAACATCGCCCATGAGCCTGAATATACTGCAGTTACCAGAGATATCCTCCATGATTTGCTGTTGAATAAGAGGATCAGCGAGCAAGATATGATCCAGCTGCTGTTCGCCAAACAACACACCCGGCGAAATCATGACCACAATTTTGAACAGCTTCTGTTGGAAACAGGAAAGTTGTTTGATGAGCAGATTCGGGACGGAGCTCCGCTCTCTTTACTGGAAGACTTTTCCTACATTGTCACCTTTTTTGATCGCTACGATAGCACCTCAACCAAAATCAGCCAGATCGCCTTTATGGAAGGGTACCAACCAACTGAAGAGCTTCTCCAAAGCCTGCTGGATAGCCGCCAGGAATTCGGTAAGCTGACAAAAGGACTCTTTGATAAACTGTTTCTGGAAGATATCAGCCTCAACCATTACCTGGGGCGCTTTGGCCGGCAGAAACTGATCTGCATTAAAGAGGGGTTGGAAGAGGTTGCAGCAGGAGTCTCCACAATCAAGAGACTGACTTCTGAGTTGAAGATAATCGACAGTCAGGAAAAACTGCACAAGATTGTTCTGACCCATGCCAAAGACCATATTCGCACCCGCTATGCGCGCTACAATACCCAGAGAGAACAAGACGAACTTTACAACGAATTAAATGATGAGCTGCTGGTGAATGGTGTTATCAACAAAACCCTGGAACCCGAACTGTTTCAGACCATAATTCACGACATCAAGAAAGAAGTGATCTATCTCCGGCGGCTTCTTCCTGAAATCATTGCCAATAATGACACCGAGTTGCGCAACGACTTTTTAGCCAACAGCGGTCTGGATCTTTTTTATATCGAAGAACTGGAACAAGAATATTTCACCCTCTACAAGCTTGAGGAAAAACATCTGCAGCAACTCAGATCTGGAACGTTGTAGTTTTTGAAAAGGGATCTCATGGCAAACCCTGACCTTAATCAGGTTCGTAATTTCGGCATCATTTCCCATATTGATGCTGGAAAAACCACCGTCTCTGAACGGATTCTGTTCTACGCCGGAGAAATCCATAAAATGGGCGAAGTCCATGATGGTATGGCGGTTATGGATTGGATGGAACAGGAGCAGGAGCGCGGTATCACCATTACTGCCACAGCCACCAACTGTCGTTGGAAAAACTATATATTCAACCTGATCGATACCCCCGGCCATATCGACTTCACCATCGAAGTTGAACGTTCCCTGCGTGCCCTGGATGGTGCGGTTGCCATTTTCAGTGCCGTTGAAGGGGTTCAGCCACAGAGTGAATCGGTCTGGCGGCAGGCCAATCGCTATCAGGTGCCACGGATCTGCCTGATTAATAAAATGGATCGAATCGGCGCTGACCACCAACAGGTTCTGAAATCGATAGTTAAACAGCTCGATGCCACACCACTGCTGCTACAACTACCTTTGGGCAGTGAAGAAAACTTTCATGGAGTGATTGACCTGATTGCAGAAAAAACGATTCTGTTTGCCGAAGATGACCAAGGGCAGACCCTGACCTGTGGCGAAATCCCGGAGGAACTGCGTGAAGTGACACAACAGCATCGAGAGCAGATTATTGAGGCCGCTGCTGACTTTGATGATAATATTCTCGATGATTTTCTACATGGCAAAGCAATTGCTACAGAGCGGATTCTTCCCGCCTTGCGCGAGGGAGTTATCAGCTGCAAAATATATCCGGTGCTGCTGGGCTCGGCACTTCGTAATAAGGGAATTCAGCCGCTCCTTGATACAATCTGCACCTTGCTCCCCTCACCCCTCGACATCCCGCCATCCACAGCAATCCGACTCGACAAACAAGAACCATGGGAAGTCACGACTGATCCCCGGGCCGAACTCTGTGCCCTGGCGTTTAAAGTTCTTGCTGACGAAGGGCGCAAACTGAGCTACCTGCGGATCTATTCCGGAAGCCTTAAACCGGGGGACACTGTCTACAACAGTCGCACCTTGGAAAGTGAAAAGGTTGCCCGCCTGTTCCGGATGCACTCGCACAAACGGGAACGGATCAATCTGGCAATTGCCGGGGATATTGTCACCGCAACCGGACTGAAAAATGTACTGACCGGAGATACCATCAGCAACCCTGAACTCCCTTTACAACTGGCCGGACTGGAATATCCGGAGCCGGTTGTTTCCCTGGCCATTGAACCAAAAACCTTGGCTGACCGTGACAAGTTGCCCCTGGCCCTGGAAAAACTCCAGTGGGAAGATCCTACCTTCCGGGTTAAGGAAGATCTGGAAACCGGACAGACATTGTTGACCGGGATGGGTGAGCTCCACCTGGAAGTGGTCATTCAGCGACTGAAAACTGATTTCGGGGTGGCAACCCAAACCGGAAGACCGCAGGTTGTCTACCGGGAGACGATTCGCTGTGCAACAGAACAACATGAAATATTTGAGCGGGAGATTGAGGGAAAAACCCATCATGGTGAAGTTAAAATCAGGCTCAACCCGAGCGAACGAAAAAGTGGGATCAAGATTAATATTCCGGAACAACTGTTGGCAGACTGGCCAGAGGAGCTGGCAGAATTAATTAGAACGAACCTCACTATAGCCTGTCAATCGGGTCAAATCGCCGGTTATCCACTGACAGACCTGACCCTCGACTTAATAGAGGCTCCCTACAACAGCAACAAGACAACTGAGCTCGGCATCTCAGCAGCGATAAGCAGAGCCATCACCCAGGCGCTGAAAAATGGCAAACCAACCCTGCTGGAACCGGTCATGGCTCTGGAACTTATTGCACCATCAGATTACACCGGTCGGGTCATGGGGAGTTTGAACCAGAAGCGGGGGCAAATAGAAGGGACGTCCTCACGTCCGGGACAGGACCTTATCCGTGCCACAGTGCCATTATTGGAGATGTTTGGCTACATGACCGAACTGCGTAGCGCCACTAAAGGGCAAGGTAGTTTCACAATGGAATTCTCCCATTTTGATCAAGCTCCAGCTGAAATATTGGAGAAGTTCGGGATTTCATAGTGATGCGGAATAGACCAAATTTTAAACATACCCCGACGCGGCATAAGCGGTTTCTGTTTCTACATACACTGGTACTGCTGCTGTTTCTTCTCCCCATCCTCGGTTGCCTGAACGCTGCGGCAGAAACTGCCGATCCGGACCCGCTCCGCTGGCAGAAAGAGATCAAGCGGTTTGCCTGGCAGGATGCTAAAAACAGTTACCCCCAACAGGCGATTCTGTTTGTTGGCAGCTCCAGTATTTATGGTTGGAAAACAGCTCAGGCTTTCCCTTTTTTGCCAGTGATCAACCGTGGTTTCGGGGGGAGCCATATTTCCGATCTGAATTACTACTTTGAAATTCTCACCAAGCAGTACCAACCGGCCAAAATTATCTGTTACTGTGGTGAAAATGACGTAGCAGCTATGAAAGATAATGACCAGATATTAGCTGATTTCAGAGCCTTTTCATCCCGCGTAAAAAAAGAGTTGCCCGATACAATCCTGCTATTTCTAGCCATCAAACCCAATCCATTACGCTGGCAAATGTGGAACCGGATGGCAGAGACCAATCGATCCATTAAAGACTATTGCAAGAGCAGTGGTCTCTGCATATTTCTCGATACCGCCACTCCCCTTCTCAATGTAGAGGGGGTTCCTGACAAGAATCTGTTTGCTGGTGATGGGTTGCATCTGAATCCTGCTGGCTACGCTATCTGGAACAATATTCTGACACCACACTTGACGATAGACACTCAGCAATAACTTTGATATTCATACTTTGATTCATTCAACGATCTGCTTTAACTTTACAGCAAAGTAAAACGCTTCCATGCAGCTATTGGAAGTATTCAGCCAAGGCATCCATTTCAATGAGGTTTCAATTCTACCTGATATTCTTTTTCCTGCTTTTGCTACCCATGACCAGCAGTGCGAAATCTTTGAGTTTAAACATTCAGGGAGTTGACAAAAAGTTACACAAAATTCTTGAGTCGGCTCTGGTTCTCCCTGCATCACTGATCAGTGAGGATAAAATCAACCGGAGCTGGCTCAGTTACCACCAGCGCCAGCTACCGGAACTGGTCAGCGCAACTCTTGAACCCTATGGATATTTTCACAGTCAGGTCGAAAGTCAGGTCGAAGAGATCAAGCAGGGGGAGTATCAATTAACCGTTGAAGTCAAACCCGGGCAGCCACTGAAGATTTCCACCCTGGAGCTGAATTTAACCGGTCCCGGTGCCAGTTTTCCACCGCTGCTCCAGCTGCTAGACTCTTTTCCACTGCATGTCAGTGATATTCTACGTCAGGATATCTACGAAGAGGGGAAAGCGGAACTGTTGAAAGGGGCAATAAATCTCGGCTATTTTGATGCCAAGTTTCAACAGCATCAAATTCTCGTCAATCGTGACACACGGCAGGTCAATATTATTCTCCAGTTCGAAAGCGGTGACCGTTTTCATTTTGGAAAAACTGTTTTTATGGACCATGGAGATTATCAGGAACGCTTCCTGCGTCGTTATCTCAGCTATCAGGAATGGGACTATTTTTCTCAGAAAAAACTCAATCAAACCCAGAAGCGGATGCGCGATGCGAATCTATTCCGCAGTATCGACATCAAGCCGGAAAGAGATCAGGCGGAGGAGCATCAGATACCGGTCAAAATCGACCTGAAACCGGCCCCACGGCATCAGTTTTTCCCCGGCATTGGTTATGGCACCGATAGCGGCGTTCGTGGATCACTACGCTATCGCAATCGGAACCTGTTTCATCGTGGCCATGAATTTCAGGGGGATCTGCGAGTATCAGAAGAAAACCAATATTTTCTGACCACCTACACCATCCCCGATCTGGATCATCTTGACCGTATGACCCGGTTCCATGCCGGAATTATCAATGAGGACAATACCAGCTACGAAAGTGATAGGTTCTTCACTGAGGCAGAATATATACGGCCATTTTACAAAAAACTGACAGCCTCACTGTTTATCCGCCGAGAGCGGGAACGCTATTGGATTAATGACGATAGTTCAGAATTATCACACCTGCTGCTACCAGGGGTACGACTTAGCTGGCGTCAGGTTGATGACTTGATAACCCCACGCAGTGGCATCCAAACCAAGCTGGAGTTAAAGGGGGGAGCCGATGCCCTTTTCTCTGATATCGACCTCCTGCAGCTCACTGGCAATATAACTACAATACACCCCCTGCCCCAGCAATTATCACTGTTACTTCGCTTACGTGGAGGGGCAACCTGGCACAGCAGTTCTTTTAGTGATCTACCCGCTTCACTACGATTTTTTCCCGGTGGTGGACAGGGTGTCCGTGGCTACAAATATAAAACCCTTGGCCCCAAAGATAATGATGGAGACTATATCGGTGGTAAGCATCTCTTAGTTGCCAATATCGAGTTGGAAAAAAAACTCACCCCGGACTGGGGAATTGTCATTTTTACCGATATTGGTAATTCCTTCAACACGTTGTCCGATTATGATACGAAACAAGGTGCAGGGATCGGCGCTAATTATTACACATCTATTGGCGCATTACACATTGATGTGGCTCGCCCGATTGGTGATAATAAAAATGGATTGCGACTATCTCTCAGTGTGGGGGCGGAATGGTAAAACTTTTCCGCTACACGATTGTTCTTACCAGTCTACTCGCCTTGCTGCTGCTTGGTAGCGGGAGCTGGATACTCTATTCTCCTGGAGGAACTTCCTGGCTGCTGCAGAAACTACCGGAGTGGACTGGTACCGAACTAACTATCGGGCAGATCGAAGGGACGCTCGGCGGAACGCTGCAACTCAAAAATATCGAGCTGCACTATCAGGAAGAACAGCTCCATCTCGATCATTTTTTAATCGAGAATCAACTGCTCGGTCCGCTCACTCTGGGGATAAAACAACTCCACGCTGAAAATCTGCAGATCAAATCAACCTCAAAACAACAAAACAGCCCACCGGAACCTTTCAACTGGCCCCAATTACCCTGGCTGCTGGAGCGACTTCAAGTCAATATCAGCGATATCAATTTACAAGCTATCAGCTGGCAACAACCGGATCAGGAAACTCTTCAAATCGAACGAGTTCAGGGAAACTTACATTGGCAAAACAGTCGCTTGTACAGCGAAAATTTCATCCTGCAGAGTGGAGAGCTACTGGGAAGTGGATCCTTCAGTTGTGGGCTGAAGCGACCCACACTGAAGGTTAATGTTCAACTTAAGACAGAGGATTCAGCATCTGCGTGGAAAAAATTGCAACTTAAAGCTGACCTGCGTCAGGGATCGGGGAAACAAATATTACAGGGTTCAGTGGCACTTGATATCACTGCTGCAGAGGGAGAAGTTCTGACAGCGATAGCGGAACTGGAATTAACCCCGAAGCGGTTAAAACTTCGACAATTGCAGTTGAATCAACCCAATCAACCTGGAGTTATAACCGCTGAAGCTCATTTGGATTTCGGCCAGACAACCCCAGAGTTGACCGGCCAGCTGCAACTCAACCAGCTTGATCTCCAGGCAGAAACCGGACAGCCGGTCAATCTTTCCGGGACCATACAGATTAAAGGTAATCTGGAGAAATACAGCGGTCAGTTTGATTTAAAAAATCATGGGCCCGGGGTGGCTGATGCCCAACTGACAAGCAATTTCACTGGCACACTGGAAAATTTTTCTCTGGAAAACCTCCGTGGGCAATGGCTGGGCGGAATTCTTAATGGTCAAGCACAGATCGGCTGGAAACAGGGTTGGCAACTGAAAACTCAACTATCCGGTAGAGATATCAACCCACAGGGACTCGATCCCCAACTGAGCGGACAGCTGAACCTGGATCTTCAGGCTGACTTTGATAGCGGTGATAACAAGCCTCTTCAGGGACTGTTACAACTTCAATTAGATCATTCCACCCTCCTTAACCACCCCTTATCGGGTATCGCAGAGCTTCACTGGCAAGATAATTCTCTTCAGGTCAAACAATTACAACTGCATGGCGATGGGATACTACTGCAGGCTGACGGTAATTATGCCGAAAAGCTGACCTTCACCTGGCAGATCGAAGCACTGGAGAAGCTGCTGACAGATTCCGCCGGGAAGCTTTCAGGAACCGGCTGGTTAAGCTGGCAGCAGAAGAAGCTGACTGCGGATCTTCTTGTCACCGGGGAACACCTCGCTTTTCACGATTGGCAACTCGATCAATTCTCCCTGCAGGGAGGGAAAAAAACTGATAGTGACACCTGGCAACTGCAATTGACTGGAAACTTACTGCACAACCTGCAGCTGAATTTCGATATCGAGCAGACAACGGTTGAGTTTAACGGAAATCTCGATAACCACCAGCTGACCCTGAACCTTTTACAACAGCAAAGCAGCGCTTCAGTCGCCCTCCAGGGGGGGTGGGATGGAGAGTCCTGGCGTGGTGAGCTATCCACCCTTCAGGGGGAAGATCCTCACCTCGGTCACTGGCATTTATCACCAGCGGTGCCAGTGATTCTCTCTGCGGACCAGTTGACTATCGAAAAGTTATCTCTCTACGGTGACCACGGTGAAGAGTTGCATTTACAGGGGAACTACCAACTGAAGCAACAACATGGAGCGGCCAGCCTCCACTGGCATAATCTGAATCTTTCCCTGTTCCAGCCCTTTCTGGATGACTGGCATATCTCTGGACAGAGTGATGGTTCTATTGAGCTGGAGCGTAACCAGAAAAATGTGATCCACGCTCAAATAACCGCTGCCGGTGAGGTGCAAAACCAACAACTGGAATTCAAGGTGACCCAGAGTGAAATTCTTCTCGATTGGGATGAATCGGGACTACAAAGTTCTCTACAAATCAGGTTGGCAAATAATGGTCAGGTAAAAGGCTCCCTGACTTCAGCGGAAAAAAATAATTTCACCTGGCCACAACAGGGACAATTACAGCTAAACGGGGACAATCTTCCCTTAAGCATGTTCCAGCCCTGGTTACCTGCAGAAATGAAGATGGATGGAAGCCTTGACTGGGGCGGTCGTGGTGACTGGAAAGCGGCTGAACCTCTTAATCTTAAAGGTGAAGCAAAAGTCAAAAATGGGCAGATCCATTGGCAGGAAGAGGAGGGTCTCCGTACTTTTGATATCAGCACTGCTGAATTAGACTGGCAGTGGCAGCATCGTCTGCAGGGAAATGTGGAATTGCAACTACGCAACCATGGAGGCTTCAAAACCTCCTTTGACCTGCCATTGGCAGCCACATTGCCACTGAGATTCGATCCAGACACATCGGTTAATGTTGATCTACACACTAACGCACAATCGGTTGGGCTATTTCCGCTCTTTTTTCCCAATTATGTTCAGAAAAGTCGTGCCCAGCTCAATCTAGATCTAAAACTGACCGGTACGTGGCAACAACCAATTTTGCAGGGGGATTTTCACTTATTGGATGCTAAAGCGTTTCTTCCAGCTGTCGGAATTCAACTGGACAGCATTGAACTCCAAGGAAAAATTACCGATAACCATATAGAGATTGTCAAATTGCAGTGCAAATCCGGCAAAGGAAAGCTCGAGGGGAGTGGCCACCTGGAACTGCAAAACTGGTATCCCACCAACTA
>Ga0164318_10003003_pt1 | contig 15862 bp, 14 predicted proteins | sample GuaBasSedimGuay9_FD_113734 | JGI IMG/M metagenome (GOLD analysis project Ga0164318, IMG submission 113734) | Subseafloor sediment microbial communities from Guaymas Basin, Gulf of California, Mexico - Guay9, Core 4571-4, 0-3 cm | ecosystem: Environmental > Aquatic > Marine > Hydrothermal vents...
TTGAATTTGAAAATGAAAAAGCAAAAAAAGCGGCTACCGAAGCAAAAAGACTTGGCACTCACGCATGGGAACTTGCAAAAGGAGCTGTGGAAGGTGCACTTAAAAGTGCTAAAGACGCTATAAATAAAAATAAATAATTAAACAAGTAGCATGTTAAAAGTTAAAATTTCACTTTTAATCCTTTTAGCATCGCTACTTTACTCACAATCTTTGCCTCTTGTTTTTTCAGGAAATAAAAGTTTTAGTAATCAAAAGTTATATGAAGTTCTAGACATAGATACACCATACTTTTATGAGTTTTGGAAAGATGATCCAAAAACAGAAATTAAAAAGAGTAAAGATTTAGTCTCTACTATCAAAGAGTATTACAAATACAAAGGTTTTTTTAAAGCTACCATTAAATCATCTCAAAAAGATGGTAAAATCATTATAAGTATAATAGAAAATCAACCTATCACAATAGTAGATATAACAACTGTTTCAAAACTAGATATAAAAAATCAAATTCCTTTTAAAGTTGGTGATGTATTTGATAGTGAGAAATTTACTCAAAGCAAAAAAGATATCGAAATCATTTATGGTGATAAACACTACTGCAAAACAGATTCAAACTCTAAGGCATGGATAGATACACAAACAAAAAAAGCTTATATATCTTATGATATAACACCAAATGAGCAATGTGTCATAGGGCAAATCAGAATAACATCCCCCAAAAGTATCGAGCCAAAGTTTGTAGAATCTCTTCTTTATTTTAGAGAAGGAACACTCTTCTCATCACAACTTATAAAAGACAGCTATGATAGTTTATATGCAAATGGTGGACTTTCTAAAGCAGTGATTAGCACACATATAAATGAAAATAGCAACAAAGTGGACACGGATGTAAAAGTTTTTGAAAACACACAACCTACTAGACTTGAAACTGGTCTTGGATATAGTAGCGATGAAGGTCCTATGGTATCTTTAGGAATTAAAAATAAAAATATATTTGGAAATCTAAAAACATTAGGCATAAGCACAAGACTCACATCAAACAAACAAAATATTCATGCAGAGTTTAACAGACCTCTATCGCACAAGAATTCTACAGGAGCTAATGGTGGTTATGAAAATGAAAAGTTTTTGGGATACAAAGAGAGTAGAGTTTTTGCAAATGTCTACCTTTCCCAAAGAAAACTGCCAAATAGATTTACTGAGAGTATAGTATTTGACAACTCCAATACCTATGATAGTACAGATTTAGAACTCTTTCCTGAAGGAGAAATCTTTCTTATCTCTCCCAAACTAAGATGGGAATATGACACAAGAGATAACATACTAAGCCCAAAAAAAGGTTATTTTTTAAACACTGAAGTCATGGCTTCACTTCACTCTTTTATCTCAGATGCTACATACTACAAATTTGAGCTCAAAGGTGGCTATATACTTCCTTTAGAAAAGTCTATCTTGGCTATGCAAGCAAGCTTTGGTTCACTCAATATCTACGATGGAGAAGTTCCTGCTTCATATCGATTTTATGGTGGAGGGGTCAACAGTAACCGTGCTTATAGCTATCAAACTTTAGGTCCAAAAAATAGTGCTGGTGACCCTGTGGGATTTAACTCTATACTAGAGACGACAATTGAGTATCGATTTCCTATATATAAAAATTTTGGAGGTGTTGTTTTCAATGACAATACCTTTACAAAAAACAGTGCTATTTCTGATTCAACACATGGATATTATAGCGTTGGTTTTGGCATAAGATACACTACGCCAATAGGCCCATTGGCTCTTGATTTTGGATTTGATATATCTAACCCTAAAGAAAATTATGCGTTTCAATTTAGAATTGGGGAAGTTTTTTGATAAAGGAAATCTATTTAGTTTTAAGAGGCTTAATTATATTGGCTATTACTCTTATGGTCCTCTTTATGCTTCTTGTCTCACACAAATCTATAGTTCCCTATCTTTCACAAAAATATATCAAAGATTATGGCATAACATACTCTTCCATAAGTGGTTCATTAGTGAGTGGTATAACTATAAAAAATATCAATTATGAAGATGCCATAAAGATAAAATCACTCACGCTAAAATACAACCCGCTCCTACTCATAAGACCAAATCCCAAAATATCTTTCATTGAAATAGATGAACTAAGAGCAAATATAAATCACTTTAATACACAAAAAAATAGTGAGAGTGAACTTGATTTGATAGGTTTTCAAGTATCAAAACTTGTGCTTCATAACGCAATAATACAGTATAAAAATAAGAGCATAAAGTTTGATGCCCTTGGCAAAGGTATTGCCTTTGATAATTCTTTACATGTTGAAGCACTTGAGCTTCAAAACACCAATATAAAAGATAGCCAAAGAGAGATAAATCTAGTACTTAAAAGTGAAAATATAGAATATACCGACAGCTTACAACTAAGTAAGATTGCACTAAATATAGACTTAGAAGACAATACTTATGGCACTTTTAAAACAGACTTTAACGGCACAAAAATATCTTATTATAATGATTTAGCAAATATAGAAGACTTTACAATATTTCTCCAAAGTCCATATGGACATCTAAATGCTAATGCAAAACTAAAAAACAACACTATCACAGCAAAAGCAAATGTTACGCCAGAAGAAACTCTTTTAAAAGAATACTTAGATTTTGCAATTGGGCTACCAAAAACATATGGTGTAGATTTAAATGCAAATACAAAGAAAATCAATATCAGTACTATTTTAAACCCTATATCTTTAAAAGATGAGCAAAATTTAACTGCTCAAAATTCACTTCTACAGGTAAGCTATCTTATAGAGCAAAATACCTTTGATTTTAGTGCTGATTATAATTTGTCATATCAAGATTATGCTCTACATATAAAGCAGCTTGGTACCGTTGATGCAAATCTAAATTATCACTCAAAACTAAAAGCACAAATCATAAAAACTCCGATAAAACTTCCTATTGATGGTTTTAACATCGCACTTGATGGCAATGATAGTTTTATGAATGCAGATATAAACTCTTCATTTTTTTACATACAGACAAAAACTAAGGATTTTAAAAAGTTTTTAATTAATACCAATATAAAAGATATGCCTTTAGATTTTATAGCCGAGGATTTTAAAAATGACATCTTATATTCAAAAAGTAGTTCAGTTTTACATCTCTCACCATTTAACTTTAAAAGCAAAATAAAAGCTGAGGACAATCATCTTAAATACGATGGAGATATCGAAATAGATTTTAATTCGCTGCTTTTAAAAGGAGATATTCAACCAAAATTTGAATCCAAACTCTTTGAAAATTTTGACTCAAATCTCATTTCAAATATGAGTTTTGTATACTTTAATGACTCTAGTAAAAACATGCTAAACATAGATTCAAAGAGAACAAATATAACTATCTTTGAAAAAAATAGACTCTTAAAAGGCTGGGGCAACTTAGATAAAAATAGTTTTAAAGTATCTGGTGACATAGAAAAAAATGGAAAAAGTGATATAAAATTATCTGCTAGTTTTCCATCTATAACAAAACTGTTAAAAGAATTAAAAATAGAGGTCAAAAATAAAAATATAACATATGATGCTGAAGTAAACCTAGAAGCTCAAATCAGCTATGATGGTCAAATTGAATTAACCAGTTTTATCAAAGTTCCTTGGTACTATGTTTTACTTGACGAGGACACCTCTTATTCTGGACAAGACCTCTTTTTTAAAGTTAAGAAAAAGCAAAATAACATTATCATAGATAACTATAGTGTAAATTTTTTGGAACACAAAATAGACTCAAAAAAACCCTCAATTATATCCTTAGATAAAAATCAAACAATCCAAATCAAAGAGTTATGGATATATGATAACTTACTAATAGAAGGCAATATATCTACTACAGAAAAAAACATAAATTTAAAAATCAAAAGTGATGCATTTCATTACGATGGAGATGAGGGAAACATCACAGCTAAAGCAGATATAACTATACAGATAGATGAAGATGAGCAAAATATAGAGGGATATATAACACTACTTGATGGGCTTGTGAAGTATATTCCTAAAAAAAATTATAGCATAACAGACAATGATATTATCATTATTCAAGAGATAGACAATGAAGTTATCAATAACCGTTTTATAAATCTACATATAGATACAAAAAAACCAATAAAATACAAAATAGAGAATGTTGAGTTAGATATAAGCCCTGATTTTTCCATCTTTAAAGATAGAGGTGAAAATATGAAAATTCTTGGTATGGCAACAATCAATAAGGGTGAAGTAAAAGTAATAAATAAATCTTTCATATTCGATAAAAGCGAAGTATATTTTTATGAAGACAACAACAATCCTCTGCTTAATTTAAATATAAAGCATCAAACACTTAATTATATAGATATTGGTATTTTTGTGACTGGAAAACTAGAATCTCCAGTTATAATATTTTCGTCAAAACCAACTATGAGTCAAAATGATATCATGTCTTATGTTCTCTTTGGTGAACCAGCCTCTGATGTTTCAAATAACTTTTCACAAAATGGCAATAACAAAGTATACCTTGGTTCAATACTTTTGGGTACCCAGTTAAAACAAATCCTAAATCAATCAGACACTTTTAAAATAGATACACTTAATATACTTACAAATGAAGAAGGAAGTCTTGGCTATGAGATAGGTTCTAGAATAAACAAAGATTTAAGAGTTATATATAAAAATAATATAGTTTCAAGCGTAGTAGTTCAGTATAGTGTAAATAGGTCCATAAGAGTTGATGTAGACGCCAACCAAGAGAGCCAAGGTGTCAGCATTATATATACAAAAGATTTCTAAGTACCAGACAAGATTAGTCTGGTACTTTAACACGCAAAGAAGATTGGCGTGTTTTATATACTAATGAGATACAAAAGTTGGTATAGGCGTATTCTTTAGTAGATACGTAGAAGCACCACCAAGCATTCTCTCTTTTAATCCTCTATGTCCAAATGCACCAGCAACCATCAAGTCAAACTTACCCTCTACAGCACTTTTTAACAATGCTTCACCTGGTATAAATGTTGTTTTAATTAGCTCAAATGATGTCTTAATTCCATGCATCAAAAGATAGTTTCTTAAATCTTTTATACGAGAAAGACTTTCTGTTGTGTATGCTTTTGAAGATACAATCTTAACTTCTTTAGCTTGTTGTAGCAAAGGAATTGATTCCGTAACTGCTCTTGAAGATTCTGGAGAGTTATTCCAACCTATCAAGATTTTATCTGCTTTAAACTCTTTTAGTTTTCTAGGGATTACAATGACAGGTTTACCACTACACGTAATTGCTGATTCAAAAGTTGCTGTTGCTGAACCTTTTGGAGGTGCCGCAGCTATAACAATATCACAAAACTTTGACTGCTGTGCCACAAGTATACTTCTTGTACCAACCTTGATAGTCTCATGAGCTGTAGTTTTGCCTTCTTTTGCCGTAGTACTAATTTCTATACCCAATTTTTTACAACAATCTATAAAAATTTGTCTATCTTCGCTTACGCTCTCTTTTTGAAGATTTTCTATTCTTTTTAAAACATCAGTAGGTATTGCTACTAACTGAGGCATAGAGTTTTTGATGTCTGTTTCAGATACCATTACCTCTAAGTGAGTATTGAAAAATTTAGATACAAGTAGGGCACCATAAATTCTCTCTTCTAATTCAGCTCCACCACCTACCGGGAAAAACATTTTCTTTGTTAACATTAAATCTCCTTAAAATATCTATAAAATTCTTGGCATAACGTTCTTGCTTCATTCAAACTCACTAGTTCAAACCTGACTTTTGAGTCCTGTTTTCTCTGAGCTAAAGTAAAGCAATCTATTGGTATGACTGAGCCAATCTTGGGATATCCCCCTATAGTTTGTCTCTCTTTTAAAAGCACTATTGGCTCACCGTGGCTTGGTATCTGAACTGCTCCATAAGCAATCGGCTCAGATATAATACCTTTACATGTAGAGCTTATCTTCTCTCCAGCAAGTCTATATCCCATTCTATCATTCTGGCTTGTTACCACATACTCACTACTAAAAAATTTATCTCTCTGGTCCTTTTCAAATAGATCCCATTGATAGCCTTTAACAACTCTTAGCGTTAAAGTTTCATTGTAATCTGGTTTATATTTTAACATAAGTTTTCTAATATCGGTTAAACCACTACATGTAAAGCTAAGAAAATCATTTTTTTTCAATGCTCCTCCACCAATACCTTCTTTTATGCACACTGAAACACTACCAAATTCAGGGCCTATATCAAAACCACCAACAACACCTAAATAAACCCTTGCCCCATTTGTTGCAAAACCTAAATTTAAAATATCTCCATCATTTATCTTATAAGTTTTCCAAATTTCTATTGGTTTGTTATTTATTGTGGCATCAACTTGCGCTCCACTTAAAGCAATATATGTAGTCCCAACAGCTTTTAGTTTAACTCCTCCAAAAACAATTTCTAAAGCATTTGTTCCATAAGAATTCCCTAAAAGTCTATTAAGCCAAGAAAAAGCATGCTCGTCCATAGCCCCAGCTTCTGTAACACCAATACTTCCAAGACCTTTTCTTCCACTATCTTGAATCGTAGCTAAAATACCAGCATTGAGAACTTCAAATCCACAACTCATAGCTGACCTCCTTCTTTGATAAACTCATCTTTAGAAATAGGCATAAATTTGATCTTATCACCTACTTTAAAATAAGAAAATCCTTGATAAGAGGTGTCAAACATTTCAACAGGTGTTCTTCCTATAATATTCCATCCACCAGGACTCTGTCTAGGATAAACTGCCGTTTGTCTGTCAGCTATACCCACGCTTCCTTTTGGGATTTTACCTCTAGGATTTGCTAATCTTGCTGTAGCGATACTCTCATCAACTTCCCCCATATAAGGAAAACCTGGAGCAAAACCAATTGCATACACAAAATACTCTTTCCTTGAGTGAATATCTATTATCTCTTGCATACTCATTTTTTTATCTTTTGCCATATCAGCCAAATCAAGCCCAACATCTTCACCATAATAAACAGGTAAAATTATACATCTTGAAGCCGTCTCTTTATAAAACTCTTCTGCGTGTTCTAAAGCTTCTTCTACTTTTTTACAAATTTGCTCATAACTGAACTGCATAAAATCATATGAAACCATAATAGAAGTATAAGATGGAATAAGCTCAGTAATCCCCTCAACTTTTGCTTCTTTGAGAGTATAAAAGACTCTACGAACCTCTCTTGCAACTTCACTTCCAATTTTTTGCCCAAAATAGATAACAAACGAATCTACAGAAGCTACGCTATACTCCATCAATATACTCCCTTAAAGATTTTACAAAGGCTACAGCTTCAGCATTATCCCCATGAACGCACATGCTATCAGCCTTTAAATCAATTTTTTGCCCATCAATAGTCACAAGTTTACCTTCACTTTTTAATAATGAAATCCTATCAAGCACAACTTGCAAATCATGTATAACTGCACCTTCCATAGTTCTAGGTACTAAAAATCCATCTTTCGTATACGCTCTATCTGCAAAAACTTCGTATATAAGAGTTATGCCAAATTCACTTGCTAAACTTTCATAATGAGCATTGTTTTTCGTTGAGAGTATCATAAGTTTTAAATTTTTATCATATTTACTAATCGCACTCATAATGGCTTTTATGATTTCATCATTTTTCATCATGTCATTATAGAGTGCGCCATGAGGTTTTACATACTCTACAGGTACATCATATGTTTTGCAAACTCCAGCCAATGCTCCCACTTGATAAACAACAAAAGCTTCAATCTCGCTAAAACTACATTTTAGACTTCTTCGACCAAAACCAACTAAATCAGGATAACCAGGATGCGCTCCAATAGTAACCCCATGTTCTTTTACAAACTTAACCGTTTTACTCATAACAAGAGGATCAGAAGCATGAAAACCACAAGCAATATTTGCCATATCAAGCAAAGGAATTATCGCCTCATCTTCACCCATACTCCAAGAACCAAAACTCTCTCCCAAATCACAATTCAACAACATATATCACTCCTAAAAGGGGTCAGGTGAAAACTTTAAACTTTTATAGCCTCGTTTAAACCATTTAATATTTTTTCTTCTATACTCCACTCTTTACCATCAACTGATTTTACGCACTCTTTTTTGATTCCATCAACTGAACCTAAAGAAACTATATATCCTAAGTACTCATCTACTTCTTCAAAACTTGGCATCACTTCTTTTTTTAAATACTTTTGTAAATACGCGATAAATCCATAAGCACCCCAGTTTGAAACAGAAGCGATGATAGGAAAATCACAATTTACAACACAAGGAACAAGAGCAAGGTGTTCTACTATATCTTTTCTAAAATTGCCCATGCCTACTTCATTGCCACCATCACCCACAGCATACGTAGGTTTTGTTTTATCACCTAACATAAAAAGCTCATCTATTGGTGCAGTGTACTCTGCTATGTTTACACTTTTTGCATTTTCATATTTATCATTTGCATTTAATCCACATCTTTCTATAGAGATATGTGCCATGGGATTGTACTCATTTAAAATATTTCGATAATCGACTTCCTCCTCTATTGGTAGATAAAGAGTCTCTATCTCTCTAAAATAATCTCTACAAAATTCATCTGTTATTATTACTGCTTTATATCCTAAAGAGTTCAATGCTCTTGCTAAAAAGTAAGTGCCAACAGGTCCATCTGTTTCACAAAAACCAGCAACCCAAAAACCTGTATATAAAAAAACTGTACCTTTTTCAAGCTTTACAAAATGCTCTACTGCCTCTTTGCAATGCTCTTTTGGATGAAGCTTCTGAAGCATATCCATACCTCTATCGGAGTGTTGTAAAATGACCTCATCAACCAACATAGTAGTCACTATCTTTTTTATCACTTACAAACATATAACCTGGGCTATGTGTCATAGCAAATGGGATTTTTATATCTCTTAAAACATTTTGTGGAGTTACTCCACAAGGCCAAAAAAGAGGGATTTCATCATCTTTAATTTCTATCATGTCACCATAATCTGGCTTTTGTAAGTTATCTATACCTATCATCTCAGGATAGCCCACTTGAATAGGACTGCCATGAGTTGCTGGATAGTGGCTCGTTACCACACAAGCATCTGCAACCATCTCTTTTTTAATAGGACGCATAGAAACAACCATCTTTCCTTTAAAAATACCATATGGATTTAGCTCAATATTTGTATTGTACATAGAAACATTTTTCTTTTGTTCAACATAACGAAGACTTATACCCGCTTCACTAAGCGCTTTTTCAAAAGTAAAACTACAGCCTATGAGAAAGAAAACTAAATCTTCATTATAATACTTTTCTATATTTGTAACTGTTTTTACAACTTTCCCATTTTCAATGATGTCATAAGAAGGAAGTTCGTTAAGTAAATTTGCCTTGTCTGCTAAAAACGTAGAATAATGCGAACCTTTTACAACTTCTAAAACAGGAATTGCCTTGTTATTAAGTTTTGAGAATTCTTCAAAGTCTTTTGCATATTTGCTTGGTAGTACTACCATATTGGTCTGTACATGACCAGAACAGTAGCCTCCAGTGGGGCTACAAAATTCGCCATTTGCTATAGTTTTTCTAAATTCTTTTGTTGTCATTTAAATATCTCCAAATTAAAAGATATATTATATCATCATCCTACCATTTTAGTTGGTAAGTATGTAACAATTTGAGGAAAAATTGTCACAACCATTACAATTAGAATCATAATGATGAAAAATGGGAAAGTAGCTTTTAAAATATAGCTAATTTTTTCGCCAGAAATACTTTGTATAACAAATAAGGAAAATCCAACTGGAGGGGTTATTTGAGAAAGCTCAACCATAAAAACTAAGAATATACCAAACCAAAGAGGGTCAAATCCAGCCATCACGATGATGGGCAAAACGATAGGCAAAGTCATAACAACAATAGAGATTCCATCAAGAATCATACCAAGCACGATATACATAAGCCCAATAACCAATATAAGCATATAAGGCGAAAGCCCAAGCCCTCCGATAAACTCACTTATTGCTCTTGCAATTCCCAAAAAGCCAACCACTTGGGACAAAAAACCAGCTCCAATAATGATGAAACTAATCATAACAGTTGTTTTTACAGCATTTAAAAGTGATTCTTTGAAGATAGTCCAGTTAAAACTTCTAAAAAACAGTGCCAAAATAATAGCCCCAACCACTCCAAGAGCTGCCGCTTCTGTTGGAGTTGCAAAACCACCATAAATACTTCCCATAACCAAAATAATCAAGGAAAAAATAGGAGCTAAGTCTTTTAAAGAGTTAAGCCTATCCATATTTGAAAACTGCTCTTCTTTTTCAGGAACTGTAGTTTTATCAATAGAAGAAACAATCATAATATAAACAGAATACGAAGTAGCAAGTAGAAGTCCCGGAAAAACTCCAGCAATAAAAAGCTTACCAATAGAAACATCGGAAAGTACCCCATAGATAATCATAATCAAACTAGGAGGAATCAAAAATCCAAGAGTTCCACTCCCTGCCAACGAACCAAGAGCAAGTTTTTTACTATATCCTCTATCTTTTAGTTCACCTAATGTTATCTTCCCAACTGTTGCCGTTGTCGCTGCCGAAGAACCAGAAACTGCAGCAAAAAGTGAACATGCTGCAACGTTTACATGTAGAAGTCTTCCAGGTACTTTTGCAAGCCAAGGCATAAGACCATTGAGCAATCTAGTTGAGATAGAAGAGTGGTAAAGAATCTCACCCATAAGTATAAACATAGGCAACGCCGCCAATGACCAAGAGTTCATAGAGTCATACATAGACCCCGCCAACAAATCACCAGCTTTTTGAAAAAGACTAATTGCAGGAGGCAAGTTGTGTTCAAACAAGAACATCCCAGCGATGCCCGTAAGCATCAAAGCAGCTCCAATCCAAATAGAACTAAGTAAAAAAACAAACATAATGCCAATCAATACAACGGATAAAAATAAAGGATCACTTATCATTAAATATCCTTTTTAGCGTAAAAACTAATGAAGCAAAAACAAACAGACTCATTCCTATTACCATAGGTATTTGAGTAAGCCAAAGAGGAGTTTCAGAGACTGCTTCACTTAGCATTTCCATCTCTTTAGAATCTTCGGTAAACAGATAACCATAATACAAAGCATAACTAAGTATAGAAGTCGCTAAGACTCCTGCGATTATATCAACAAAACGTTGTTTATTTTGATTAAGCCTTGAAGTTATTATGTTTATCCTGATATGACCACCCTCATTAAAGGTATAAGCCAGACCAAAAAAAACTGCTCCAAGATAAAAATATCCACTGTATTCATCGGCAAGCATTGTTGAGTAGTCAAAAAATGAACGACCTAAAATCTCCGTCATAACTAAAACGACAAGTGCAACAAAAAGCAAAGATGAGATGTAAGCTCCCCCTCGGGAGAGCTTACTATTTAGGTTTTCTAACCAATTCACGACTATTTATACTCTGCAAAAATCTTTTTTATATCAGAACTTGCATCACTTAAGTACTCTTTTAGTAACTTTTTACCAATAGCATCTAACTCTGCTTTTAAAGTTGCGCTTGGTGTACTTACTTTCATACCATTGTCTGCTAACATCTTAAGAGCAACTGCATCTTCTTTTTTACTTTCTTCCCATTGCATTCCTTCAATCTCTTTAGCTGCTTTTAGCACTGCAGATTGTTGGTCTTTATTTAGAGAGTTCCAGTAGTCAAGGTTAATAGTAACTGCTTGAAGAGGGTATGCGTAACCAATCTTAGTAAAGTTCTTTAAAACTTCCCATAATTTTCCATCTTTTCCAGAAGCTGAAGATGTTACAACACCATTTACCATACCTGTTTGAAGAGCTGTGTAAACTTCTCCCCATGGAAGAGCTACTGCATTACCGCCAGCCATCTTTACAAAGTTTGCTGAGTTCTTATCATAAGTTCTTGCTTTTACATCTGCAAAATCTTTTGTAGAATTTACAGCTTTCATAGTGTAGATTCCACTTGGTGGCCAAGTTACAGCGTAAAGCATCTTTTGATTCCACTTTTTTGCTACCGCAGCATAAGCTGGTTTTGAAATTTGATAAAGTTTATAAGCATCATCATAACTAGAAGCTACAAAAGGAAGAGCTGAAATTCCAAAAACCTTACCTCCACCGCTCGTAAAAGGTATAAACATATCAGTCATTGGAGCTGTTCCATCTTTTACTGCCTTTAAAGGGTTACCTTTAACTAAAGAACCACCAGCATGAACTGTGATTTTCACACTACCATTTGAATACTTATCTACTAAACCTGCAAATTTTTCTGCACCTTTTGTATGGAAGTTATTTGCTCCATATTTTGCATTTAAATCCAACTTAACATTTCCTGCAACTAAGAGTGCTGTTGCACCTACAAGTAAAGCTACTTTTTTTAACATATTTTCTCCTTTAGAATTTACCTATATACTAATATACAGCGGTGGGGAGAAGGTGGGGAAATGAAACATATCACTACATGTAAAGAAATAACTTTATTATATGTTACGAATTTTCTCATTTTTTTGTTATCATGTGTTATGAAAAATACAATGCCAAAACTAACCCCTACATGTAAATCAATGCTGTGCAAATATCTTACTCAAGATGTTTTCAATCAATTAAAAGATAAAAAAACTGCAAACAATTTCACACTTCTTCAAGCTATAAACTCCGGAGTAGAAAATGAAGATAGTGGTATAGGTGTGTATGCTGGAGATGAAGAGTCTTACTCTACTTTTGCTTCATTATTTGACCCTATTATAGAAGAATATCATGGATTTAGTAAAACAGACAAGCACAAAAGTAACCTAAGAGTAGATGATTTGGATGCACCAAATCCAGATCCTAAAGGAGAGTTTATCCTCTCAACTCGTATTAGAGTTGGTCGAAATCTAAAAGATATGCCTCTTGGAAGTGCTATTTCAAAAAACCAACGATTAAAAATTGAAGAAGTAGTATCTACTGCACTCAAAAATCTAGAAGGAGATTTAAAAGGTAATTATTATCCTCTTTTGGGTATGAGTAAAGAGATAAGCCAACAACTTATAAGTGATCACTTTTTATTTAAAGCAGGTGATAGATTTTTAAAAAGCGCTGGACTAAATCGTGACTGGCCAGAAGCAAGAGGAATTTATCATAATCATGAAAAAAACTTTTTAGTTTGGATAAATGAAGAAGATCAACTAAGAATCATCTCTATGCAAAATGGTGGCGATATTAAAGAAGTTTTTAGCCGACTAGCAAATGCGATCAAACAGATAGAAAAATTTATCTCATTTTCCTACAATGAGCACCTTGGTTACATTACAAGTTGCCCGACAAATCTCGGAACTGCAATGAGAGCGAGTGTACATATAAAACTACCAAAACTTTCAAAAGATATGGGCTTGTTTAAACAAATCACAGACAAATATTATCTTCAAATTAGAGGACTTCATGGTGAACACTCAAAAGATGAGAGTGGGATATACGACATAAGCAACCGTAGACGTTTAGGAATAACGGATGTGCAGTGTGTTCAAGATATGCATGATGGAGTGTTAGCTTTAATCGAAAAAGAGAAAAAGTTAAATTAGTTTATACCCAACCTGTGCGATATTTTCTATCAGTTCATAAGGGAGTTTTTTTCTTAAGTCCCTTATGAAACTCTTAAGAGCTCCCGCACTCATATTTTTTCCTTCCCACAGTTCTTCTTCTATTTTATTATAAAAAACAACTGTTTTATTGCTAATAAGAGTTAAAAACTTTACTTCCCTTGAGCTCAATGATATACTTTGCTCTTTAAATTGTAAAACTAAGCTATCAATATCTAAAAAAACATCATTTGTTATTTTTACAACACCTCTATATTTTCCTTTTAAGGCATTAAAAAGTGCCTCTTCTAAATTTTGTGCATTTATAGGTTTTAATATAAAATGCTGTACATGTAAATTTATAAGTTCCATCAAATACTCTTCATTATTATGAGCTGTTAAAAGAATAATAGGAATCAAAATATTATCTTCTCGTACCTTTTTAATCATCTCAATTCCATTCATAATAGGCATTTGAATATCACACAAGATAATATCAGGCTGTTTTTCATAGTAAGAATTTAGCCCTTCTTTTCCATCACTTGCCTCGTAAACTTCTTTAAAATAGTAAATTAAAGTATTTACAATTCGTTTTCTTACTCCAGACTCATCTTCCACACAAAGTATACTTAAATCTTTATACAAAACATAGCTCCTTTGTTTTCATTCTTAACAAAGATTGTGCCACCCATATTTTCTTCGATTATCATCTTTGACATATACAATCCAAGTCCAGTTCCTGCCGACTTCTTAGTACTAAAGTATGGTTCAAATACTCTTTCTAAAATTCTTTCTTCTATTCCGCCAGCATTATCACTAACACGTACAAAGGAGTTTTCGTCATCTTCGTTAATCTCAATTATAATAAGAGGATTTTCTATATTTCTTTCTATCAAAACATCTCTTGCATTCAAAATCAAATTCAAAATCACTTGTGCAAATTCAGAAGCATAACCCTTTATATGTAAAGCTTTTTCTACATGTAAATCAAGCCTAATATCTCTATTTTTCAAACTCGCACTAGCCAAAGTTATAGCCTCTTCACAAGCACGAGTCAAAGAAAAAATCTCTTTTATTTTTGAGGGTTTAAAAAAATCTCTAAAATCATCTATCGTTTTAGACATATATGTGATAATTCTTGTGCCATCTTTTGATTCATTTTGTATAAAGTTCTTATCCGCTTTATCAAACTTTGCGGCAGTCTCCATCTCCATAAAAATCCCAGATATTTCACATAAAGGTTGTCGCCATTGATGAGCTATCATGCTTATCATCTCTCCCATTTGAGCAAGTCTAGATTGCTGTAAAAGTGCTTGATCTTTCTTCTTTGCTTCTTTTAAAGCTTCATCAATCCTAGTTTTTAACATTTTATTGAATTCTTTAAGAGCTTGCTCTTTTTTGTGAACTTTTTCTCTATATTCAGTAAAAATTTGAGCTATATACTTTGATATAAAAAAACTCACCAATCCCAAAACAATCATCAAAGAAAGTGCTGTCAAAAATATAATTTGCACATATTTATCTATCTTATTTTCTAAAAATAACTTTTTCTTAAATAAAGAAGACTCTATATCATCAATATAAAGTGCAGTTCCAACTACCCAACCCCACTCTTTATCAAGCTGTAAAAAGCCTATCTTTTTTCTAGGAGCTCCAAACTCAGGCTTTGACCAGTAGTACTCAACAAATCCACCTTTTTCATTGGATTTTGCCATATTTATAAACTGTTGAAATATTTTTGTGCCTGTTGAGTCTGTATTATTTGTATCATCCGCCCCTATCTCGTAAGACCTAAAAGGGTGAGCTATTAAATGGTGCGTTGTATCGTGTATCCAAACATATCCATTTGCTCCATAACGAACTGTTTGAACCCAGTCTATTATTCTATGTTTTAACTCTTTTATAGCCTCTTTTTCATATGCTTCAAAAGTTTTTTCTGTTACTTTAACTCCACTTTTTGTAAGCTGACGGAATCTATTGTGAATGCGTCTATTTTCAACTTCTCTGTGATATTTAATATATTTTAAAACTTTATTGTTTTCATCTTTTAAGATATTTTTTTGCTTTAAAAGATACTCTCTTTCAAGCTCTATACTTTCATCATGAAAATTACTATATTGAGTATTGATAAAAAAATAAATAATAAGAAGAGCAAACAGTAACACCAACATTATAGGTGTTGCTATAATCAAACGAGGTAAATTCTTTTCTGTAAACAAAAGCTTTTAACTGCTACTATCTTTTGTAACAA
>Ga0164318_10003004_pt1 | contig 15860 bp, 13 predicted proteins | sample GuaBasSedimGuay9_FD_113734 | JGI IMG/M metagenome (GOLD analysis project Ga0164318, IMG submission 113734) | Subseafloor sediment microbial communities from Guaymas Basin, Gulf of California, Mexico - Guay9, Core 4571-4, 0-3 cm | ecosystem: Environmental > Aquatic > Marine > Hydrothermal vents...
CCTGATAACCCGGAGCTTAGATTATTTCACCACCTCCTTTTCCGCTAAGTTTTGAGTTACCTGTGAATGCTATAACCTTAAACTTCTTTCTTACCCTTGTTATTATATGTTTACCCCGTTAGAAAAGGAAGTTCTTTAACGGGGTTTACTTCTAATGCTATTGTAAAGAGCGGGAAAAGCCTCTGTGTCTATGTCTATAACTCTTTTACCAAAAAAGCCGTATCCTGTCAAGGAAAAAATTATTTTTCCCCTTTTTCTAACAAGGAAACAGCTACTATTTCAAATAAATAGTAGCTGTCCCTATTCGGCGCTCTCTCGCTTCTCGTCACCCTTTTACCTCAATTTATTTAAAGTAGTGCGCCCGGGCCGACTCGAACGGCCACTTCAGCCTTAGGAGGGCCGCGCTCTATCCTGCTGAGCTACGGGCGCTATTTAATACAGTTTACAGATGACAGATAACAGACGACGGAAAACAGATTAATATACCCTTAGACACTTCGGGCCCCCTGAGACACTCCGTAAGTGTAAGAAGAAACACTTACGGAGTGTAATACCGGGTTATTAGCTATTTGACAAATATATACATCGCTCGCCCGATAGAAACTCTAAACTCCAAATCCTAAATTCTAAATAAACTCAAAATTCAAATGTTCGAATGTTCAAAACAAACTTCTTTTCAATGAGTTATGAATAACGTTTTGAATTTTAATCATTTTGATTTTGGATTTGTTTAGGGTTTGGAGTTTAGGATTTAGGATTTACGATATCTGTATATTCAATAGCTATTGGCCAATCAAGTCCGCCTCATCTTTGAGCTCTTCGGCTACCCCGTAGGTAAAAAAACAATAGAATAACAACAGTTTCAATATTTTATCAGGGAATCTACCGGAAGGTTTTTCAAATTCTTGCGGCCGTTTAAAAAGGTTAACTCAATCAGGAATAAAACCGCGGTTACCCTGCCTTTTAGTTTCTTTACCAATTTAACCATAGCCCTGGCAGTCCCTCCGGTAGCAAGCAGGTCGTCAAGAATAACAACAGAACTTCCCTTTTTAAAAGCGTCAGAATGAATCTCTAAAGAATCCGTCCCGTACTCTAAAGAATATTCGGCTGTATAGGTTTCATAAGGTAATTTTCCCGGCTTGCGGACAGGGACAAACCCGCACCCTAACTTATAGGCTAAAGCTGAACCGAAAATAAAACCCCGTGATTCCGCCGCGGCTATTACATCAACTTTTTTGTTCTTCAGCCTTCCGGACAGCATATTAACCGCCGCCTTAAAAGCTTTGGGATTGTTAAGAAGAGTTGTGATATCCCTGAACAAAATCCCTTTTCGGGGAAAATCAGGAATACTGCGGATATACTTTTCTAAATTCATGGATACACTTCCTTCTTTAGGCGCTTCGTAAAAGAAACCCACAAACGCTTACGAAGTGTGATACAGGGTTCAGTATTTTTTGCCTTTTGAAGAGTTTTTGCTCAAAAGCTTCTTTAACTTCTTCAACGCCCTTTCCTCAATCTGCCGGACACGTTCACGGGAAATATTCATTATCTCCGCTACTTCAGCTAAGGTTTTGGATTCTCCTTCCTTTACGCCGAACCTAAGGTCTAAGACTTCCCTTTCACGTTCGGATACATTTGTCAGTAAATCCAGAACATCCTCGTGCTTGAAAAACCGGTCTATATCTTTCTGGGTATCTCCGGTAGAAGACGATTCAATAAAATCCGACAACTGGGATTCCCTGCTTGTACCTACCGGAGCCTCCATAGAAGCTTTCTTGTTTATCCACATCTCTATTTCTGACACTCTCTTTACCGAAACACGCATTCGTTTTGCTATTTCTCCTCTTGAAGGATCGCGGTTAAGTTTCTGGCGGAGTTTTTCTTCGGTCTTTCTGTATTTGGATATTATCTCGCTCATATAGACAGGTATGCGGATTGTCCTGCCCTTATCAATCAATGAACGGGTAATGCTTTGGCGAATCCACCAGGCGGAGTATGTAGAAAACCTGAACCCTTTTGAAGGCTTAAATTTTTCAACAGCCTTAATCAGCCCTAAGTTGCCTTCGGCGATTAAATCCATTAAAGGCAGGCCGTAACGGGTATAATGTTTAGCTATATTAATAACTAATTTTAAATTGGATGTGATGAGTTTTCGATAAGCGGATTTACTCCCTCTACGGGCTTTTCGGGAAAGGTCTTTCTCTTCTTTGGCAGTCAGAAGAGGAATATCCTTTATTCTATCAATATAAGCTTTAATAGCTTCCATAAATCCTTTGGGATATAACTAAGTCATAAGAAACAAGCCGCCCGGCTCATTCTACTCAGCAAGACAGGCAAAATAAATCTCGAAAAAACTATATCTCTCTTGTTTCTTAAACCTGAATAAAAACGCATTCAGCGTTTCTTATCCTTCAAAACAGCGTGAGCCGCGGATAACCGGGCAATAGGCACACGGTAAGGAGAACAGCTCACATAAGTAAGGCCTGCCTTATGACAGAACTCTACAGATTTGGGGTCTCCTCCATGTTCGCCGCAAATACCTAACTTTAAGTCTTTTCTGGTCTTCCTTCCCAGTTCACAGGCTATTTCCAAAAGTTTTCCCACACCCTTCCGGTCCAAAACCTGAAAAGGATCGTATTCATAAACACCTAATTTCACATAGTCGCCTAAGAATTTACCGGCATCGTCACGGGAAAAACCGCATCCCATCTGAGTCAAGTCGTTTGTGCCGAAAGAGAAAAATTCAGCCTCTTCGGCTATTTCATCAGCAGTGACAGCGCCTCTGGGAACTTCAATCATCGTGCCTATCTTTACCTGAAAAGGAAGTTTTTTCAGTTTCCTGTCCTTTTTGACCTGTTCAATAGTTTCTAAAATAACTTTTTTCTGGAGAGACAGCTCTTTAACATTGCCTACAAGAGGAACCATTATTTCCGGCCGGACTTTAATCCCCTGTTTATGAATATCCAATGCCGCTTCAACCACAGCTCTTGCCTGCATAACAGTAATTTCCGGATAAGTTATCCCTAACCGGCACCCCCTGTGCCCAAGCATAGGGTTTGACTCTTTCAACCCTTCAACCGTATCCTTTACCTTCCGGACATCCACAGACATAGCTTTTGCCAATTCTTTCTGGCCGGCATCATCATGGGGAAGGAATTCATGTAAAGGAGGGTCTAAAAGACGAATTGTGCAGGGACGGCCTTTCAAAGCCCTAAATATCCCCTTAAAATCATCTTTCTGTAAAGGAAGAAGCTCTCTCAAAGCATTGTTAAGCTGAAACAAAGGTTCTTTTAGTTTCTCCTCAATCTCTTTTTTCTTAACATCCTCCGTTTCAGACTCTAATTCAGCCCGCAGCTGTTTCACCTCGGGCGCGGCTAAAATCATCTTGCGGAAAGAAATAATTCTTTTCCCTTCAAAAAACATATGTTCAGTCCGGCAAAGCCCTATGCCTTCCGCCCCAAACCCGACAGCTGCTTGAGCGTCTGCCGGAGTATCAGCGTTTGCGCGGACACCTAACTTCCTCACTTTGTCAGCCCATTTCATAATTATTCCGAACGGGCCGGAGAATTGAGGAGGAATAAGCCGGACTTTATCTAAATAGACTACCCCCCTGCTCCCGTTCAGGGAAACCCAATCGCCTTCCTTAACGGTCAATCCGGATGATACCATTTCTTTCTTGTGTTCATCTATCATAATATCACCGGCTCCGGCAACACAGCATTTCCCCATTCCTCTTGCTACAACCGCCGCGTGGGATGTCATTCCCCCGCGTGCTGTCAGGATACCTTTTGCCGCGTGCATTCCGCGGATATCTTCAGGGGAAGTTTCCAAACGGCAAAGGATAACATCCCTGCCTTGAGACGCCCATTCTTCAGCATCTTCCGCGGTAAACACCGCCTGCCCTACTCCGGCTCCGGGAGATGCCGGAAGGCCTGACTTTGAAAATAACTTAGCCAACTTTTCCTGAGAAGGGTCAAACATCGGATGCAAAAGCTGGTCTATCTGTTCCGGCTGTATCCTTAAAATAGCGGCCGGCTGATTAATCAATTTTTCTTTGACCATATCAACGGCTATTTTAACCGCGGCATGGGCTGTGCGTTTGCCCGTCCTGGTCTGAAGCATATAGAGCTTTTTTTTCTCAATGGTGAATTCAAAATCCTGCATATCCCTGTAATGTTTCTCTAAACGGCTCCTTATCCGCAAAAGCTGGGAATGAATTTTCTTATTTTCCTTCTTCATATCGGATATAGGCAAAGGAGTGCGTATACCGGCAACAACATCTTCACCCTGGGCGTTCATTAGAAATTCACCGTACAATTTGTTGTCTCCGGTTGCCGGGTTGCGGGTAAAACCTACGCCTGTCCCGGAATCGTCTCCCATATTTCCAAAAACCATTGTCTGGACATTCACCGCCGTGCCCAATAATCCTCTGATATCGTTAATCTCGCGGTAAGCAACCGCCCGGGGATTATTCCACGACCCGAAGACCGCGTTAATAGCATGCCATAACTGTTCTTTAGGCGCCTGGGGAAAATCTTTTCCGGTATTCTTTTTATATGTTTTCTTATACCTTGAAACCACTTCTTTCAAATCATCAACATTTAGCGCTGTATCGGGAACAGCTTTATTCAAAGCTTCCTGCTTTAAAGTTAAAGCGCCCTTTACGCCTTTGCGGCCCGCGGCTTCGCGTTTAACTTCCTCTAACTGGCGCTCAAATTCAGAATGAGGCACGCCCATAGCCACATCGCCGAACATCTGGATAAATCTTCTATAGGAATCCCAGACAAACCTGGGATTATTAGTCAGTTTAATAAACCCCTCTACCGCGGACTCATTCAAGCCTAAGTTTAAAATCGTATCCATCATCCCCGGCATAGACACTGCCGCGCCTGAACGGACAGAAACCAGCAAAGGATTATTTTTATCGCCGAACTTTTTCCCGGTCTCTTTTTCTAATCGGATTAAGTTTTTCTCAACCTGAGAAGCAAGCTGTTGAGGATACTTACGGTTATTTTCATAATAGGCTTTACAGACTTCAGTAGTAAGAGTAAACCCGGGAGGGACAGGCAGGCCTATTGAACACATTTCAGCTAAGTTTGCTCCTTTGCCTCCTAAAAGAGGCTTCATCCTGGCATTCCCTTCAGCTTTTCCCTTAGCAAAAAAATAAACATACTTTTTAGATTTTCCGTTTGACTTCTTCACTGCCTTCTTTGCCATCTTAGCCCCCCTTATTAATAATGCTTTTTGTAAAAAATAGAAACTTAAATTATTAGGTCATTTCAATAACCAAAATACAAGTTACAAGACACAACCAAATCTTCCGTCAAAGACGGACACGCCTAAATCTTAGAGAATGTCAGCTGAGTTGAAATAATATACAGCAAAAATCCTAAATTGCAATATTAATCTGAAAACTTGTCCTTGAAATAACCGCTTAACGCCCCAACTTCAACTCTGTCCTGATCCATGCTGTCACGGCTGCGCACAGTCACTTTATTATCAGACAAGCTTTCCACATCAACAGTCACGCAAAAAGGAGTGCCTACTTCATCCTGCCTCCGGTAAAGTTTTCCAATAGCCGCGGTATCGTCATAAACAGAAATAAATTCCCTGTTCAATTCCGAATGTATTTTCCTGGCTTTTTCCACCAATTCGCCGCGGTTCTTTAACAGAGGGAAAACCGCTATTTTGTAAGGCGCGATTCTTTTATCTATTTTTAGGACTACCCTGATTTTACCATTGACTTCCTCTTCAAAATAAGCCCCCGATAAAACAGCCAGCACCGTCCGGTCCACTCCGGCAGAAGGTTCTATAACATAGGGAATAAACTTTTCATTAGTCAGGGGAGAAAAGAAGGACAGGTCTTTTTTGCTCAAATCAGAATGGGATTTAAGGTCAAAATCCCTGCGGTTAGCTATTCCTTCCAACTCTTTCCACCCAAAAGGAAAGTTGAATTCTATATCCGAACAGGCTTTGGCATAATGGGCAAGCTCGTCTTTACGATGAGCGCGAAGGCGCAGGTCATTTTTACTAATACCCAATTTTTCAATATACCAGTTTTTCCTCTCCTCAATCCAGTATTCATACCACTTATCAGATTCCTGAGGATGAGTAAAGAATTCTATTTCCATTTGTTCAAATTCACGGGTACGGAAAATAAAACTCTTTGTGGTTATTTCGTTCCGGAAAGCCTTGCCGATCTGAGCTATCCCGAAAGGTACTTTCTTATGAAGGGAATTCAGGACATTGCCGAAATTAGTAAATATACCCTGAGCTGTTTCCGGGCGGAGATAAGCGGGTTTTTTATCGTCATCTACAACACCCAAATAAGTTTTGAGCATCAGGTTGAATTTACGGACAGGAGTATCTTTTAAACTAATAACAGCTCCGCATTCAGGGCAAGACAGCTTTTCAGGCAAAGGGCCGGTTTCTTTTTCTACAAGCTGTTCTAACTTAAACCGTTTCTTGCAGGATTTACAGTCAACTAAATCATCGGTAAACCCTTTCAGGTGCCCGGAAGCTAAAAAAACCGGCTCAGACATAAGAATAGACGCGTCCAATCCAACAATATCCGTCCTCTGCTCAACATAAGTTTTCCACCAGATATCTTTTATATTCTTCTTAAGCATAACCCCTAAAGGGCCGTAATCCCAAACAGCGCCTAACCCTCCGTAAAGGCCGCAGCTAAGAAAAACAAACCCCCTGCGTTTGCAGAGAGAAACTATCTTTGAGAGTTTATCTTTATCCATTGCCTCTTGAGGTTACATGATAAAACGCTCCGGGATATTCAATCCTTAAAAGTCTTGCCATAATAAGACCTCCATGTTTCCAGAAATCATATCATTTCTTTCTTAAAATGTCAATGTGGCCCCCTTAGGGGCCCTTAGGGGTCAGGCCTCGAAATTAGAAATAAGCCGGAGGACCTCTTCCCTCAGCCGTGTATCTTCTTGCATATCTCTCTCTAAACCAATAGCTGCTTTGCTTACTGCAGAAAACTTTATATCTAATAACTCCCCTATTTCTCTATTAGATAATCCTGATAACTCTCTCATTAAATATATAGCTATATTTCTTTCCTTTGTACATCTCGTTCTTTTTCTTAGATCATTCAAATTTTTCCCATACCTCTTTTCTATCAAAGACAATACTTCCTTACAGTTTATATTGTACCCCAACTCTTTCCTATGAGCAAACTCATGCCCTTCCACATATTCTTTGATATCGTTAAGCCTCATTTTTATAAAACCAGTCCTGCCTAAAATAATACCCCCATAAACATCCTCAAAAGGATTGATATCTTTTCCTATTCCCGCCATTACAAATTTTTTGTACTCTTTATTTCCTAAATCCATAATTTTCTCTATTTCCTGTTTATCTATATATTTGTTCTTTTCTCTGCCTATATAGCCGCTGTAACTTGTCCATTTATATCCTTCAGGAAGCTTAACCATATTTGCTCTTACAGGATTCAAATGTATGTATCTTGTTAACTCTAGAAAATAGCTATCTTCCTCCACAATGATTGACTTATACCTTCCTTGAAACAAATGCCCCACTTTTCTATGCCTTATATTGAAATATGTTGTATAAGAACTATTGATATAATGCATTATTTTAGATAAATTAGCCTGGAGTGTTTCTATCAAAAGGTGGTAATGATTCGGCATCAATACATATGCATATAAATTATATCTATACCTTTTTTTTGCGATTTGTAAATATTTAAGAAATCTACTATAGTCGGAATCCATCTGATATATTCTATCTCTTCGATTTCCCCTGCTCGTTATATGATAAAAGCAATTCTCTGCTTCTAATCTGTACGGCCTAGACACAATTTTTTCTCCTACTTAACCTATTGCTTATTTCTAATTTCGAGGCCTGACCCCTGGACTACAAACACTTTCAGGTTGGGATGTTTTCGGTAAAGAAAATCCGGTATTTTGTCTTTGCCTAAGATAAAGAGAGCCGTTGCCATACCGTCAGCCGTTACAGCATCAGGAGCAGAAACTGTTACGCTCCGCACAGGGTTAGAAACCGGATAACCTGTTTTAGGATTGATAATGTGGCTGTAAACTAAACCTTTATACTTAAAAAACTGTTCATAATCTCCGGAAGTAGCCACAGCTGAGTTACCGGCGTCTATTACTTTAAGAATAACCGATAAAGATTCCGGATTCCTAATACCTATTTTCCAATCTCTCCCCTCAAATTTACCTAAACAAAAAATATCTCCTCCGGCATTTATTAAAGCGGAATTTATCTTATTCCTTTTAAGCGCCTGTACAGCCTTATCTACCATATACCCTTTGGCAATCCCGCCTAAATCTAAAATTATGCCTTTCTTCTTAATAAAAACTGTGGAGGCATCTTTATCTATGACTATATTATCCATTCCCCTGAATTTCATCAGCTTTTCTATTTTTTCCTTTTTAGGCAGGCTGTTTATGGTTTTATCTTTCATCAGTTTTTTCCAAAAGAGAATAACCCTGCCTATTGAAGGGTCAAAGGCTCCGTCAGTAAAAGTATAGAGCTGTTTGGACAGCTCTAAAAGGCCAATCAAATCTCTGCTCACCTTTACAGGCTCAACCCCGGCCTTAAGGTTTACTTTGGAGATTTCCGATTTCTTATCATAAATATTAAAAACCTTCTCTAAACGGGAAAACTCTTTTTCAGCTATCCCTGAGGCTGTTTTATAAGAAGAAGTTATTTTAACAAAAGTCCCCGCGGACATAAAAGTTTTTCTGTAAACCCTTTCTTTAACGATCCCGCAGCCTGAAGCAAAAAAAATTAGAAATAAGACAGCGGCTTTATTTAAACAGCTTATTTTTCTCATTCTCTGCCTGCCCATTTAATCAATTCCTCAAAATTCAAAGTGTTTATCAAATCCTCTTTCTCCAAATGGCCTCTTTGGGCGGTATCTACTCCAAACCGCATAAAGTCCAAGTGCTCAACCCGATGGGAATCGGTATTGACGGAAAGCTTAATTCCTCTCTCCTTAGCTTTAAGGCAGTTTATATCATTTAAATCCAGGCGCTGAGGATAAGCGTTAATTTCTAAAGCTGCGTTATAATCGGAACAGGCTTTTAATACCAAATCTAAGTCAATCTCATAAGCTGAACGCACGCCGAAAAGCCTGCCGGTAGGATGGCCGATAATATTCACATACCTGTTCTTAACCGCGGAAAGTATCCTTTTGGTAATCTTATCTTCAGGCTGTTTAAACCCGCTGTGGATTGAAGCAACTACTATATCAAACTCTTTAAGAAGGTCATCAGAATAATCCAAAGAACCGTCAGAAAGTATATCAACCTCTGTGCCGGTTAACACACGGATGCCTTTAAGTTTTTTGTTGAGCTTTTTTATTTCTTCAATCTTTTTAAAAACCCGTTCAGGATTTAACCCCTTTGCCACCTTTAATCCCTGTGAATGGTCGCATACGCCTAAATAAGCATACCCTTTCTTCTGAGCGGCCAAAGCCATATCAAGAATACTATTTGCCCCATCGCTGTAGTTTGAATGGACATGCAGGTCGCCTTTTATATCTCCAACTTCAACTAAATCAGGCAGGCTGTGGTTTAAAGCTAAGTCTATTTCTCCTCTGTCTTCGCGCAAAACCGGCGGGATATAATCCATCTTAAACAAAGAAAAAATGTCTTTCTCTTCCTTCCCTGAAACTTTTAATTCCTCACTCCCTTCTATTTTAAACACGCCGTACTCATTTATTTTATACCCCCTTTTCCGGGCATACCTGCGCAGAGAGATATTAAAGTTTTTAGAACCGGTAAAATACATTAAAGCCGAGCCGAAACTATCTTTATCTACAACCCTTAAATCAACCTGAACCCCGTCCTGAGACATAACCGAAGACTTTGTCTTTCCCTTAGACTGGACATCCTTTACTTCCTTAAAAGAAACAAACCTGTCCATCACTTTCTCAGGCGACGAAGAAACAGCTAAAATATCTATATCTCCTACAGTATCTTTTCTCCTTCTCAAAGAACCGGCTGTTTCAACACGGGTTACTCCTTTTATTCTTTTAAGCCTGTTCATAAACAGGACGGACACTTCTTCTGCCTGAAGAAGGGTTTTTCTTTTACTGCTTGACCTAAAAATCTTTATTCCTTTAATAATATTTTCTTCCGTCTTATCCTTTATCTTAGGCAATTCTTTAAGCCTTCCGGAAAAAGCGGCTTTTTCCAAAGCGTCAATATCAGATATTTTAAGTTCTTCATAAATAAGCCGGATAGTTTTGGGGCCTAACCCGGGAATGTCCAGCATCTTAACCAACCCCAAAGGAACGCTTTTCTTCAGTTCTTCACATTTCTTTAACCTGCCGGTATCAATTATTTCTTTGATTTTAGAGGATAGGTCTTTGCCTATTCCCGGAAGGCTTTCTAATTTTCCCGATGAATATAGAGATTTAAGGGAAACCGGCAAAGATTCAATGTTCCGGCAAGCGGTAAGGTAAGCGCGTATCCTGAAAGGGTTATCCCCCTTTAATTCCAAAAGAGAGGCTGTCTCTCTAAAGATATCAGCAATATCCTGATTCTCCATATAATATAATATAAGCTGTATTACCTCTTATCTATTTCTTTTTAAGACTATAGCGCAGGCTTTTCCTACAGGAACAGACTTGTTGGCAAAATCATTGTAGAAATCATCCAAGGCGTCTACCACCTGATTGGGATACTCACTCCCTGTTAACCTGAAAGATTCAACGGCTTTTCTAATACCTTCTTTGACTTTCTGGTCTTTAGCCTTTTTCGCGTATTCGGCTAAAGATTCTTCTACAACTTTTTCAGCCTGAAGAAACCCCTTAACAAATATCCGTTTTTGTTCATAATTCCACTGGACCCATTCAAACACATCCGTATCAAAGGCGCTGGAATAGGCAAACCCGGAAATGAGGATAAACAGAGAAACAAATAAAGCAGTCATTAACCGTTTTTTATGCATAATAACCTCCCCTGATAACAGATAGACAGATGACAGATGACAGATGACAGATAGACAGATGACAGAAAACATGCGGCATAGATACACGCGACATAAGCGCATGTTAATGTGTCATTCGCTATTTGCTATCTCGGCCGCCTCATAGATATAATATCCCCGATATCCCGATTACGAAGCGGGTAACGGGTTATACCAAAGGATATAACTATCTTTTAGGGTTTTTATAAGAAGCGGTTACTTTATTATTCATACCCCCTCTTAAAGTGAATTCTCCGGTTATTTCCATACGGCGGGGCTTCAAAACTCTGACTAAATCCTCCAAAATCTTGTTTACCACATGCTCGTTGAAAATTTTAACCTGCCGAAAAGCGCAGAGGTAATATTTAAAAGATTTAAGTTCAATGCATTTTTTGTAAGGCGTATACCTTATAGTTAATTTAGCGAAATCCGGCAGGCCGGAATAAGGACAAACAGAAGTAAACTCTTCAGTAACGTGCTCTATGGTTACAGGATTATGCGGATACTCATAATCAAAAACCTGTAAAATAGAAGTATCTATCTTATCCGGAGAAAAGGTTTTACCTGAGGTTTTCTGAGCTTTTTTCTCAATATCAGAAGGTTCTCTGTCTTTATACATAACTATACTGCCTGTGGATAACTCTTTTCTAAGGATTTGACCAGGTTATATAACAAGAAGTTAATTGGCGTAGGTATCTTTAAACTCTGGCCTAACCTGTAAACCGCCCCGTTTAAAGCGTCTATTTCGGTTTTCTTATGGGTTAAGATATCCTGAAACATAGAAGAAATATTCTCAGAAGTAGCCCGGCAGACAGCTTCTAACTTGGTCTGGATATCATCATATAACAGCTTTACCCTCTTGCGCTTAGCAACCCTTTCAACCTCAGAACCTGCCATCTGCATAAGAAGGCGGGCCTGGTTTGATTTAAGAAGGCCTCCGTTTTTTACCCTCAAGACAGCCGTTAAAGGGTTAATTGCCGAATTGATTATTAGCTTTGACCATATAACTGAATCCAAATCCTTTGAAATACTGGTTGGTATCTCCGCAGAATTAAACAGGGAACGTATTTCTCTTAATACTGCCGGGACCTTTTTCCTTTTCTTTCCTAAAACAGTCTGGCCGTCAGCTGTATATTTTATAATTCCCGGATTTAACAAGGTCGAAGCTTTATAAGTAACCGCGCCTAAAATCTTCTTCTCGCCCAAAATCTCCGACAACATTTCTAAGTTGCCCAGCCCGTTTTGGACAGAGAGGACAAAAGATTTCTCTTTGCAAGCCGGCTTTATAAATTCAGCGGCTTTCAAAGTGTCATAGGACTTTACGCAGATAATGAACAGGCCGGTATCTTTCAACCTGGCAGGATCAGAAGTTATGTTTAAAGGGATCTTAAAAATTTTTGAATCTTTTAAAACCGTCAGGCCTTTTTTTCTTAAAGAAGCCGCGCGTTCAGGGTCTTTATCCAAAAGGGTAAGGGACTTAACCTTTTTAGAAAGAAGGTAATAGAACAGGCTTCCGATAGCGCCGGGGCCTACGATTGTTATATTCATAGTTTTAATTCAATAAGACTTAGGCTTTTTCGAAGAAAAAGTCTATAGTCGAATTGATCCTGAGCGACCGAAGGAAGTCGAAGGATCTAAGGTTTAATTCCCCGCAACTTGCTGCGAGAGAGTTATAAAGAATAACCCTTTGATACCCCGCAGCTTGCTGCGGAGTAATTCATTTATGGCACTGCTTCATAATAGAATCAGCGCCTGAAACTGTTATCTGCCTTACTGAGCCTTCGGCTTTCATCGGCTTCGCCGATAGGCGAGTGCCAAAAGGCGAACAAGTCGAAGCAGGCATTTTGTAACAGTTTCATTATACAATCTTAAAGAAAAAATTCAATTTTTAAATCATCTCTTTTAAATCCCCTCCGTTATTACAAAAAACTGTTTCCGAACCGCGGCAAAAGTGTTACGGACAAAAATGCCGCGAAATATGGAATTGACAAAACTTGTATTAAATATATACTAAAACCTGATTCCTGCCTAATTAGTTTGGAATAGTTATCAAATGCCGAAGTGGCGGAATTGGCAGACGCGCAGCGCTCAGAACGCTGTGGTAGAAATACTGTCGGGGTTCGAATCCCCGCTTCGGCATATTTTACTAATCCTCAGCTTTTCATTTATGAACCGTCATTATGCCGGAGAAGAAATATTCTATTTCTTTTTATATCCTATCTGTTATCCTGATAATTGTCCTGAATTTATCCGGCATGGCGGTATCTTCTAAATTCAGGGAAATCCCCTTAAGAAACCCGCATTCCTCAGTTGTAAAACACCTGCCTTCTTTCCCTGCCATGCGCGAACAGACTCCGGCCTCAACTGCCGGCGCCTATCCGATTTTATTGATTCTGCCTATAATTTTTCTTTTTGGAATAATCCTTGATATAAGGTTTCTAATCAAATGCTGCAAGAGGAGGTCTTTGGGAATTGAACGGAAATCCAGCCTTGCTGAATTAGGGTTAAGCACTTTTTTACAAGCCGGGTGTGTAGTCCTCTTATTCTATTCTTTCACCGCCTTTTTCCAATCATTAGTATTCTCCGGTTTATCCTCTATGCCTTTATTATGGTTCCTTATCGTGAATGCTTTCTTTCAGGTATCGGCTATTCTAATCCTCTATGAATTCGGATTCAGGGAAATACTCTCTCAAAGAAAAGAGATGATAAACCCCGTTAGAGAATCAGGTCCTTTTACCCAATTAGAAAGAAGTTTTCTGACAAAGCTATTTCTAAACGGCAATAACCGCCAATTGGAATTGATGAGTTTCTCTAACGGGGTAAAAAATATACTTTCAAAACTGAAGAAATCTTTTCTGCCAAGCTTGAAAATATATTCGGGCATACTGCCTTTGTTTTCCCTATCTGTATTCCTGACTCTGTTTTTGTCCAAAATGTGGGGAATATCAGTAAAGCCTCAGATGGCTGTAAGCCTTATGCTGAAAGAGAGAAATCCCCAAATTATAACCTTATTAGCCATTGAAATAGTTATTTTGGCGCCTTTGGCTGAAGAGATGTTTTTTAGGGGGTTTTTATACCGTTTTTTAAGAGGCCGGTTTTCTTTTATTCTTTCAGCAGTTGTTTCTTCTGCCGTATTTTCTCTGCTTCATTATAACATTTCGTCTCTTTTAGGAATACTCATTTTAGGCCTGTGTTTTGCCTATATATATGAGAAAAAACAATCTCTTGTTTACCCTGTAATTCTCCATTTCCTGCATAACCTTCTTACTTTAGCTTTTATTTTCTGGATTAAGGCACAGTTAAGTTAATCGTTCACCACATCCCGGAAATTCAAAGGTATGCCTAATTCCTCTTTCATCATTTTTATCCTTTGGACAGTAAAAGGATGGCTCCTGAAATAAGCAAGCGGCCTTGCTTTTTCTTTTCTGTGTTCAGCTTCCAATTTTTTTAAAACCTTAATCCCGGCTGAAGGATCAAACCCTGCTTTCTTCGCGTATTCACATCCTAATTTATCAGCTAAAAACTCGTCTTCCTGAGAATACCCGCTTGTTACAACAGCCAGGATTAAAGATACTGTCCCCGGAGCGCTGCTTCCGGAAGATTTCACCTGCGAACTTGCTAATAAAAGAAGGTTAGCCCCTAAACTGGCCTGAAGGCGTTTTATGCTATGGCGGGCGACAATATGGCCTATTTCGTGGCCCAAGATAAAAGCTATCTGGTCATCGTTGTCCAATATATCTAAGAGCCCTTTATAAATATAGACATACCCTCCGGGAAGGCTGAAAGCATTTTTCGTGTCATCATCAATAATGTAAAAATAATAGTTTAACTCTTTACGGCCGCAGACAGCGGATACTTTTCTGCCTATGTCGAAAACCTTTTTATTCAAACGGGGGTCTTTCACCAATTTGTATTTTTTATTTATCCGGCGGGAAACACTTTTACCTAATTTAATTTCTTTCTGAGTAGAATAAAAAAATATATCCTGTTTATGCGTAGCCACACTGTATTCGGTAGTTATACACCCTGACAGAAATACCGCAATTATCGCAGGAATACACATTAAGCAATTAGACAGGCTGTACTTATTCATTAAACCCTATTTTATCAGGTCTTCTGTGGTAAGAAGAGAAATAAGCGGGCAGTTATACTTTGAAAGGTTTTCCTCCGCCCCTTCTTTCCGGTCAAGGACGGCCAACGATTTAATGACTTTTATTCCTATTGATTTCAGTTTAATTATCGCTTCAATAAGCGATTTCCCGCTGGTAGCCACATCGTCAAGAATAATCACCCGCGAGTTTCGGGATAGGTCCGGGCCTTCAATAATCTTTTTCCGGCCATGCCCTTTTTTCTCTTTACGGACAATGAAAGTGTTTATAGGCTTCTTCTTTAAATAAGCGTGATAGCTTAAAGCTGAAAGAATCGGGTCTGCTCCTAAAGTAGGCCCTCCTACAGCGTCAAACTTTTCTCTTTTTATTTTTTCCCAAAACAGGCCGGCAATCAGAAAAGCCCCTTCGCTCTTCAAACTAACCTTGCGTATATCCACATAATAATTGCTAATTTTTCCGGAAGAAAGAAGGACTCTCTTCTTTATAAAGGATTCTTTCTTAACCAGAGCCAAAAGCTTTTCTTTGATCATTTTCTGATTCATAGTTCTTTATTTTATAAGCTGTGCTAAGAAAGTCAATAGCGTTCAGAAAGTTTTTCTTTTTGATTTTTCTTCCGGATATTATTTGTTATACAAAAAAATTTAACAAGAAAATGAACTACCTCGCAGCAAGCTGCGAGGTATCAAAAACTTTTCCAAAAAAGGAAACGCAGCAAGCTGCGGGGAATTAAACCATAGATCCTTCGACTCCCTTCGGCCGCTCAGGATCAATTCG
>Ga0164318_10003005_pt1 | contig 15860 bp, 14 predicted proteins | sample GuaBasSedimGuay9_FD_113734 | JGI IMG/M metagenome (GOLD analysis project Ga0164318, IMG submission 113734) | Subseafloor sediment microbial communities from Guaymas Basin, Gulf of California, Mexico - Guay9, Core 4571-4, 0-3 cm | ecosystem: Environmental > Aquatic > Marine > Hydrothermal vents...
ACTCCATTTTTTATCATTCCAAAGGTAGGGATGAGTACGTTTTTCTTCTAAACACCACTCCCAGCCTTGCTCACTCCAAAAGGCTTTGTTTTCATAACCACCCGCCTCGATAAATTTTCTAAATTGAGCGTTCGTGGTCGGCGTTTTAGCAATTAGATATTCGTCCAAATAAACGTTGTGGGGCGGTTTCTCATTTACGTAATCATTGCTCCCCATCGTAAATTTACCGGCGGGGATTTTAATCCATTCTATGCCTGCGGGATTTTCTGCTAATTTCTTTTTACGGGCTTCTTCGGCTAATTTTTTCTCACGCGCTTTACGCGCAATTTCTTTCGCCTTGCGGGCTTTCTCTTCAGCTAACTTCTTCTCACGAGCCTCTTTTTCTTTACGGGCTTTTTCTTCCGCTAATTTCTTCTCAAGAGCTTCTTTTTCTTTACGGGCTTTTTCTTCGGCTAACTCCTTCTCACGCGCTTTACGCACAATTTCTTTCGCCAGCTTGCGTGCTTTTTCCTCTTCCTGCTCCTTTTCTCTTTCTTCGCGCTCTTTTCTGGCAATTTCTATCGCTAATTCACGCGCTCTTTTTTCTATGCGCTCTTGCGCAACACTTTCACGCGCCTTTTTTTCCTGCAAACTTGCAACTTGCCTACTTGCCGCTTGCTCTTTGCCACTTGCAACTTTTTCATCAACATCAATCCCTAATTTCTTTGCACGCAACTTCAACCCACCCAATAAACGCTTATACGCCCAATCTTTTCGTGTTTCAGGAAAAAGGTCAAGATATTGCCACATAGATAAAGCACGCGGCACAGCACATTTTTCTAAACGGAGAGGAATGGTAAAAATAGTGCCATCAGGCTGGTAATCTGAAATTCTTAAAACCATCCTTAATTCTTTTTGCACATAACCTTTTTTTGTCACAGCGTTATTGGAGAGAAAAACAAGTACCGTATCCGTTTCCTCTACGGCTTTTTCAATCTCTAAACCCCAATCTTGACCGGGGAAGAGTTCCTCTTCGTCTAGCCACGGCTCAATCCACGTTTCGGCTTTGAGACGTTTATATATTTCCCGCACAGCGGGTTTATCGTTAGAGGAGTGACAGAGGAAGACTTTTAGTTTTTTTGGCATGTTCGAATGTTTGAAGGTCGAAGGAGGGAAATTATACTTTATTTTGAATCCGCCGCTGTCCCCAGCGGCTAGCGCGAGGGGAAGACCAGTCTACACTTTTTACGGAGAAAAGATGTTCACGCCGAAAAAATGTTGATTGAGGATAAGCAAGTTGAGGGTACGCGCGTCGCGGCTCTTTATCCATCCAAGAAAAACAACCGCTAATCGCTGAAGCGATTACTACAAGGGAGGGGTTGCGTCTCAAAACTCCATTGCCTTATGGCGCATGACCACGCTTTCGACCAAGCCTACGCCGAGCATTAACGAGACCAAGCCGCTCCCCCCGTAGCTGATGAAGGGCAATGGCAAGCCGGATACAGGGATGAGTTTCAGGTTCACGGCGATATTGACGGCACCTTGAAAGAAAATCAGAGTCGCCACGCCAAAGGCGATCGCCGCTCCGCCTGTATCCCGCGCGAGGCGAGCGGCACGGATGCAACGCCAAAGAATGAATGCCAAAATCGCAATCACCATCAGCGCACCGACAAAGCCGAACTCCTCCGAAATCGCCGAAAAGATAAAGTCGGTGTGGCGCACTTTGAGAAAACGTAGCTGAACTTGCGAACCCTGCCCAAAGCCTTTGCCGAGCAAACCGCCAGAGCCAATCGCGATAAGGGCTTGCTGGATATTGTAGGTCTCACCATAGGTGGCGTTCGGGTCGGGGAAAATGAAGGTGAGCACGCGTTGTTGCTGATATGTTTGGAGGAAAGGAAAGCCCAAAATAATGAGGGCAAGCCCACCCGTCGCGAAGGAAATAAGGTATTTAATCCGCAAACCGTTCATCCAAATCATCACGCCCCAGATAACCATAATCACAATCACATTGCTTAGGTTTGGTTGGAGTAAAATCCAAATCATTAAGCCCATCGTCCAGAGTAGGCTGGTGATAATCCAACGTAAATCGCGCGGCTCATGCTCGCTTGCCTGAAAATAGCGCGCCAAAATGAGAATAATGACCAATTTTGCCAATTCGGTCGGCTGGATGAAAATCGCTCCAATCCGAAACCAACGCGCCGCCCCAAAAACCGCGCGTGCGCTCATAAAAAGGAAGATGAGCAAAATCATCATCACGCCGTAAATAGGACGGTAGAGGGCGAGCCAATAGTTATAGTCGACAGCAGCTATTAGGAGGATGACAACCAGCCCGATGCCCGCGAAAATGGCTTGGCGCGCGGGATAGTCAACCAGCTCTGCGTTCCCCGCAACCGCAGAATCGATCATTGCAATCCCGAAAGCGATCGCCAAAACGACCGCGCCGAGAAGCCAAAAATCGAACTGTCGCCAAGAGATATTTTTTAACATGGGGAATATTGCGTATTACGTTTTATCGCCCTCTTCGCCGCGCATTTGCTTTTAGCGGAATATCCGCAATCAGGCGTTGCTCACGCCCTTCACGCGCAATATCGATATTCACCGCGTCCGGGTCAATATCAATATGGCGAGAAATCACTTCAATCAATTCATCTTTCAGTGCATCCAATTGCGCCGGAGTCATATCCGTTCGGTCATGCGTTAAGACAAGTTGCAAACGCTCTTTAGCACTTTGCGCGCTCTTCTTTTTGCTCCTAGTCATCCGTTTAAAGAAACTCATTTTAGTTCCTCCCCGCAAACTTGGAGATTCGGCTCCAGAGACCACCCTTCTCCTCTAAATCCATAAAGGGAATATCTTCTCCCATCAAACGAGCTGCTATATTATGAAAAGCCTGTCCGGCGCGGCTCTCTTTATCTAAAGCAATCGGCGCACCCCGATTAGCAGCAATCAAAACCGATTGATCTTCTGGCACGACACCGATTAAATCTATCGCCAAAAGGTCTAGCACATCGTCCGGCGAAAGCATTTCTTGTCTTTTGACCATCCCGGGGTTGACCCGATTTAAAATCAACGAGGGGGTTCCTTTTTCTTCGGCTTCCAAAATCCCAATCACGCGGTCGGCATCACGCACCGCCGAAATTTCTGGGTTGGTTAGCACCAACACTCGGTCGGCGGGCGCAATTGCATTTTTAAAACCGCGCTCAATTCCCGCCGGAGAGTCAATTAGCACCCAATCCACTTCGTGACGAAGTTCATCTCCAAGCCGCATCATATCACTCGGCGAAACCGCCATTTTATCCCGCGTTTGCGCGGCAGGAATCAAAAATAAACCGGGTAAGCGTTTATCGCGAATCATCGCCTGACGCAAACGGCATCGCCCCTCGACCACATCCACAATATCGTAAACGATACGATTTTCCAAACCCATAATCACATCCAGATTTCGTAGCCCGATATCGCCATCCACGCAGACCACTTTTTGCCCGCGCGAAGCCAGCGCAATCCCCAAACTTGCAATGGCGGTCGTTTTCCCAACACCGCCTTTTCCCGATGTAATCGTTATAATTTCGCTCATAAATTCACCTTAAAATTATTTTCCTTGCCAATCTTCAAAATGGAATTTCCCGTTTTTAAAACTGACTTTCTGTGGTTTTTTGGATGTCTTGCCCTTAACCGGATTCGCAATCTCAGACGCGATCTGCAACCGAATCGGATTCATTGTTAAAGCGCAGACGAACGCCCCTGAACTTTGGCTTGCTTCTGTCCGAAGAGCAGCCCCGACGTAAACAGAGCCGCGTAACCGTCCCCAAATCAGCACATTGCCCTCTGCCACAATCTCCGCTCCCGGGTTGACATCGCCCATCACTACCACATGCCCGGGATGCTCAATTCGCGTCCCGGAGCGGATGGTACGCGCCAGCCAGAGTGCAGATTCATCATCCCCCGCCACTAGCGGACGCTCCTTTTCGGTTGGACGCTGTTTCGAGATACGAGTTGCCAATCCCAGCAATTGCGCGGTTTGCACCGTTTTCGGCGATTCGCTGACTACTGCCCACAGCGAAACTTCTCGCTCCGAAAGCCCGTCCCTGAGTTTCGAGATTTCAGCTACACGCAAAGCCTGATATCCAACATCCAAAGCTAATTTCGCACCGCGAAAGAAGGCAGAACGCGCGTCAATTTGAGCAAAGAGCAATTCTTGCAACTCCCCCCATTCTCCCGCTCCGAGAGTCATGAGCAACCCGTCGCGTAAACCTTTAATTTGGATGAGATTGTTTTTTTGATTCATAGATAAAGTGCGTATACCGTATTACGTATTGAGTATTTTTTTAAGGTTAAAACCGGACAAATTATAGCATGAAGACCTAACCGCCACCTTCGGCAAGGTCAATCGCTTTTAGTTCAAAGTAGGCTTCCATCACCCTCCCTACAACGGGACCAGCAACGCTGGATCCCTCACCACCATTGTACATGAACGCCATGATGATAATTTCGGGGTCATCAAAAGGCGCGTAAGCCATCGTCCACGCGTGAGTGGGCCAATTGCCGAAGGTGCAACGATTCGCGGCAAGAGCGACATCATCACAGTATTCGGCTGTGCCTGTTTTACCGGCAACCGCGACAGGGAAGTCGCCAAAAATTTTATTAAGCGTACCATAGAGCGTATCTGTGACGGCAAGACGCATCCCGTTTTGGATTTGTTCAACCACGTAGGGGTCAACTGTGCTTTTTGTTCCCACATCAAGACAATAGCCACCATCGCAATCGAAATTGGTAATCAGCGGGGTTTGGGTAATATCCCATTTTAGGCGAGGGGTAAAAGGAGCGAGAAGCCGACCCTCATCATCTATCTCTTCGCGAACGACAGTTGGCTGCATTAACATCCCGTCGTTCGCGATAGTTGCACCAGACATAAGAACTTGAAGCGGCGTTGCGAGGACGTATCCCTGCCCAACGCTGGCGATGTAGGTGTCACCCGTTGACCAGTTTTCACCCTGATTAATACGCTTCCATTGCGGGCTGGGAATCAATCCATCCGCTTCGCCGGGTAATTCAATACCGGAGGGGGCATCGTAGCCAAGTGCGCGAGCATATTCACCCAGACGCAAAATACCCAATCCTTCGGGGATTTCATCTTTATAGCCACCGCCCAATTTATAAAAACAAACATTGCTGGAATAGGCGATACAGCGCAAGAAATCAATTGAACCAAAACCCTCCGGTCTCTGATCATAAATCCAGTCTACGAAAGGACGCTCGCGACCGGGATCGTTCGGCGAGAATTTTTCCGTCAGAATGAGTTGACCGGGGGCTTGAATCACTTGGTCAACAGTAACAACACCTTCATTTAATGCGCCGGTCGCGGTAGAGAGTTTGAAAACCGATCCCGGCGGGTATTCGCTAGAGATGGCATTATTCAAAAGAGGGTGTCGCGGGTCTTCACTTAATTGTTGATAATAATAAGCGGGGATAAAACGCGCCAAACGATTATTTTCGTAAGAGGGATACGAAACCATCGCCAGAATTTCTCCTGTTTTAGGATTCATAGCAATCGTTACACCACTAGAAATACGCACTTTACCAAAATATCTATTCCAGGTATCTATCTCGTCAAGCAACGCCCCCTCAGCAGCTTTTTGCAAACGAACGTCTATAGACAAGCGCACATTTCGCCCCGCTACCGGTTGAATCGGCGGTTCAAGATTGCGCAATTCTTTTCCAGCAACATCTACCTCGACGACTCTTTTCCCATTTGTGCCCGCCAGAATATCTTGCAAAGTCGTTTCCACACCAGCGTAGCCAATTTTGTCGCGTCCGGCGATGAAACCAAGTTCTTCGTATTCATCCACTTGAGAGGCGGGGATGGGACCCAAGAATCCGATAATATTCGCAGTCAGGGAACCGGTAGGATAGTCTCGGATCGGGTCAATCTGCACGGAAACGCCGAGCCAGCCCACTGCACGTTCGCGGACGATGCGAGCGGTTTCCTCGTCCACATCACAGCTGACAGGCACCGGTCGGTACGGGGCAAGAGAATCCCCCAATTCCACTAATTGAGCAATGCCGGGACCCGGTACACAAGCGGCAAAAAGTTTTGCGTCATCCAATGTCCCGTGATTGACTGGCACATCAATAACCTCGGAGAGTTCTCGGTAAATGTGTTGAATATCCGCTAGGTCATCCGGGAGGTAAGCAGGTGTGATAACGATATTATAGGCAGCAACATTTCGAGCCAAAATGACCCCGTTACGGTCGTAAATAATACCGCGCGAAGTAGGAACGCTGATTTCACGTGTAAAATTATCCTCCGCGCGCACGAGCCAGTTTTTCCCTTCAAAAATTTGCAAATTAAAGAGACGAAAAACCAAAAGGCTGAGCGTAAGTGCGGCGATGAAGTAAAAAACTAAAACACGCCAGGGTTCTCCGCGAAAATCGGCTGGTTTATTCGTGTTCATTCTTCATCCTCGATATCATAAACCCAAACGGCGAGGTCTCGAAAAATCGGCAAAGCAGGTAAAGCCAAATACAAATTCAGAAAAAGACTCGGCAAGGTGACGATACTAAGCACATCACCAATCACGAGAGGGCTACCCATCAGACGCAACACAAAAATCGATAGAAAATGCACAATCAACGTACCCAAAAATACCAGTATAAAAATTGCAATCAGGGGAGCTTGCCAAAGACGGCGCACCATGATACGCGCTAAAAGAACGATTAATAAATAGCCGCTTAGGGAAAGAAACCACGGGAGTGCGGAAGTCCACCCAACCAAAAGACCGCCCAAAATCGCCCAATGCCAAGAAGTTTCCACTCGCTCCTGCAAAGACCAAGCAGCGATAGCAACCAGCATTAAATCCGCATAACCGCCTAAAAGCGGGATGCGACTAATAATCGCCATCTGAAAGACAAGAATCAGCGATAAAAGAGGGATTGCTATTAATTCTTTCACGAAGTTAAGGAATCTCTTCTGGAGTCAGAGGCGTGATGTCAATCGGCTTGAAGTTCATAATCACCAGCACAATTTCAAGACGCGAAAAATCAACCGTAGATTGCACGGAAGCCTCTTGAAAAAGCTCGTAATCGCGTTTGCGGAGATTGAATAATTGCCCGACTAACAAATCCGGCGGATAATCTCCCCCCAAGCCAGAGGTCAGGACAATATCCCCTTCTTGGATTTTGACATCTTGCGAAATCATTTCGAGGGATAGATCGCCGGTCACAGAGCCGACAAGAACCGCATCCGTATCTGCGCTCTGCAAACGGATATTGACCGCGGAGGCTGGATCTGTGATTAGTTGGACGCGTGCCGCGTCCGCAATGACCGCATCTATGCGCCCGATCAGCCCTTGATTCGTAACAACGGGCATTCCCCGTCTAAGCCCATCGTTAGAGCCGCTATTGATGATGATATAGTGCAAAAAGGGGCTGGGGTCACGTCCGATTACAGAGGCGGCTTTATATATACTTTCGGGATTGGCTTGCGAGAAATCAACCAACGCCGCAAGAACTTGCGTATCAGTCAATTGTTGCTGGAGTTGAATCACTTGCGTTTGCAAGCCCGATATTTCCGCCTCTAATTGCGCGTTCCGTTGTTGGAGAGAAAGAATATCGCTCGGCGCATTAAAGAAATTTCGAATCGTTATATAACGAGTCGAAACCCAAGTTTGCACTGAGACTAACGAAGCACTAAAGAGATTTGAAACAGGACTAAAATAACCGCCCAATGCCAATGCCAAAATGCCCCCCACCACCAAAAAGATGATCGTTGTTTGCAAAGAACGAGGAAAACTAGATTTCATAGGAGGGGTTTAAACCTCTTCTTTACCTGCCTTACCCATTTTTTCTCCAAAGGTATTAAGAAAATATTAAAGGGCAAGAGAGATGAAAGGAGGCTTAAGAGCTACGCCGCTCCAGCCCAACGAGATAAGGAGAAAGATTCTCAAAATCGTCATAAATCATGCCTGCCCCACGCGCGACACAAGTCAGCGGGTCTTCGGCTACCCAAGTGCGGAGCCGAAGATCATCTGTCAGACGTTTATCCAGCCCGTTCAAAAGTCCGCCTCCCCCCGCGAGGCAAACGCCCAAATCCATCAGGTCTCCAATAATTGCCGGTGGAATTTCGTCCAACGCGTCGCGGACGGTATCCACAATTACTTGAACAGAACCCGCCAAAGCCTCGCGAATTTCTACCGAAGAAACTTCAACGGTTTCAGGTAAACCTGTTACCAAATTGCGCCCGCGTACTTCTGTTATCATCTCTTTCTCAAGCGGGAAAGCCGACCCTACGGTCATTTTCACTTTTTCCGCAACTCCCTGCCCGATGAGCAGGTTATATTTATTGCGCAGATATTGAATAATATCCTGATCCATTTCATCACCCGCGACACGTAAAGAGCGAGAAGCAACCACACCGCTCATAGACATCACAGCGACTTCGGTCGTCCCGCCGCCAATATCCACGACCATGCTCCCGCGCGTTTCGCCAATCGGAAGACCTGCGCCCAAAGCGGCGGCAATCGGCTCTTCGATCAAAAAAGCTTGGCGTGCGCCTGCTGCCATCGCGGCATCGTAGACAGCGCGTTTTTCCACTTCTGTTACACCGGCGGGGATACCAATCACCACGCGCGGTTTGGGGAGCGGCACAACACTCTGCTCGTGAACGCGTCCAATGAAATACTCCAGCATAATCTGGGTAATATCAAATTCAGAAATTACACCATCATGGAGGGGGCGTACCGCAATAACATTCTTCGGCGTGCGCCCGACCATTTCTTTCGCAGACATACCAATAGCAAGAGGGCGACGAGAGCGTTTATCTATCGTCACCCAAGAGGGTTCGTTAATAACAATCCCCTTCCCTCGCACATTAACGAGAGTATTAGCGGTCCCTAAATCAATACCAATATCCAGAGAGAAGAGACCAAGTAACCAGTTAATCGGATTAAAAAAAGCCAATGGGGATTTCCTCGATGATGTAGTTTTGCAAAATGTCCCTTACATATTGCATCAGGCATTATAGCAAAGATAGGCAGCATACGCAACTTATCATAAAGAAGAGGGTTAAATGAGAAAACCATACAACCATTGGAGGACTCATGTCTAGGAAAGTTGCAATAATTACAGATAGCACGGGATATATTCCCGAAGAACTCGTAGCCAAGCATAATATCACTGTTTTACCACTTGAAGTTATTTGGGGAAATGAGACGTTTAAGGATGGCGTTGATATTTCTCCCAGTGAATTTTACTCACGTCTTCAAACATCGAAAATCATGCCCTCGACTTCTCAAGTCACCATCCCATATATGCAAGATACTTTTGAACGTTTGATTGCCGAAGATTATGACATCCTTGGGATTTTCATCTCAGCCAGTCTCTCCGGCACAATCAATTCTGCCGTGCAGGGACGCACCGCCATGAAAACGGGACAAGATCGCATCCACATTTTCGATTCCATGCAGACTTCCATGCCGCTAGGATTCCAAGCCCTCGTCACTGCCTGCGCTGCTCAAGATGGCGCATCCATTGACGATTGTCTTGCGCTCGCTAGAAAAGCACGGGAAAATTCCGCAGTCTATTTCGCGGTAGATACGCTTGAGTTCCTCCATCGTGGCGGACGAATCGGTGGGGCAAAACGTTTCTTTGGAACCGCAATGAAAGTGAAACCCATCCTCTCCATTCAAGAAGGTCTTGTCACTTCAGTAGAAAGTGTCCGCACCACCAAAAAAGCACACTTACGCGTTTTAGAAATTATCAAAGAAGAAATCGGCGACCGCACCCCCATCCGTATTGCCACCATCCAAGCCAATGCTGAAAACGAGGCGAATGCCCTACTTGAGCTTGCCCAAAAAGAAATGGATATTACCGAAGTCATTTATTCACAAGTTAGTCCGGTTATTGGTACGCATGTTGGTCCCGGAACAGTTGGTTTGGCTTATTTAGCCGGTATCTAAAAAACACAGCTTTTTTCAAAAAAAGTGCGCTCGTAATTTTCCGAGCGCACTTTTTCTATTTTCCTTCCACGAAACAAGCGGGTATAATGCCCCCATGACTTCTCGACAAACCCCTCTCGTCATCGGAATTGCTGGTGGCTCTGGTTCCGGAAAAACCACCGTTGCGCAAGAAATTCTTAATCGCGTTGGTCCTTCACGGATCGCATTTTTGCAACACGACGCGTATTATAAAGATTTAAGCGGATTACCACCCACACAACGCGCCGCGGTCAATTTCGACCATCCGAATTCTTTGGAAACGGAATTACTCACTCGCCACATCGAAAGCCTAAAAGAAGGCAAGCAAGTAGAAATTCCGATTTATGACTTCGCCACGCATAGCCGCACCAAGAAAACTTTCACGGTCGTCCCGCGTGGGGTCATCCTCGTAGAAGGGATTCTAATCTTCGCCGAATCCGCTTTACGAAAAATCTTCAATGTCAAAATCTTCGTAGACACCGATGATGATATCCGCTTCATCCGCCGCCTAGAACGAGATATTTCCGAGCGCGGACGAACAACAGATACCGTCATCCAGCAATATCTCTCCACCGTGCGCCCGATGCACCTGGAGTTTGTCGAGCCATCCAAACGATATGCCGATGTCATCATTCCTGAAGGCGGATTTAATACCGCCGCCTTGGATATGGTAGTCGCCCACATCGAATCTCTTCTCTAATAAAAGGAAAAAACATGTCTAAAAAAGAATGGGCTTCTGCGCCCGCCATGCAAATTGACCCCGCAAAAACCTACACCGCCACCATCTCCACCGACGAAGGCGATATGGTCATTGAGCTTTTTGCATCTAAAACACCCAAAACCGTCAATAACTTCGTCTTTCTAGCCAGTGAAGGCTTTTACGATAACACCACCTTCCATCGCGTCATCGCCGATTTCATGGCACAAGGCGGCGACCCGACCGGAACCGGCAGAGGCGGTCCAGGCTATCGTTTCGCCGATGAATTCCATCCCGAACTCAAACACGATAAACCCGGCACTCTCTCGATGGCAAACGCAGGTCCCGGCACAAACGGCTCACAATTCTTCATCACCCACGTCCCCACACCTCATTTGGACAACCGTCACAGCGTCTTCGGACAAGTCACCGAAGGCATGGACGTTCTCATGGCTGTTAAAGTCGGTACAAAAATCAACACCATCGCCATTGCCGAAGCCTAAATTAAATGTCTGCACAAAAACGCTTAACCCTCTTACGCTGGCTAAGTATTCTCGCCGTAATCGGGATAAGCGTCTTTGTCTTTTCCATCCGTGACCAAGCCGAAGAAATCGCCGCTTATGGCTATCCGGGCATCTTCGCCATCTCCCTCCTCTCCAACGCAACCATCCTTTTACCTGCCCCCGGTCTCGCCATTGTTTTCACAATGGGTAACGTCTTTCACCCGCTTGGTGTCGCCCTCGCGGCGGGGACAGGTGGCGCACTCGGCGAACTTTCCGGTTATCTAGCCGGATTTAGCGGACAGCCCGTCATTGAGCGGATGGATATCTATGAGCGGATTACCCCCTGGGTGCAGAAATACGGGACGCTCGCGATATTTCTGCTTGCTTCCGTTCCCAATCCTTTTTTTGACCTCGCCGGGATTGCCGCTGGCGTTGCCAAAATACCCGTCAAAAAATTCCTCTTCGCCTGCTGGATCGGACAACTCATCAAAGCCACTGTTTTTGCTTACGCCGGAGCCGCCTCGCTAAATTGGATCTTTCCTCAATAAAATCATGATACGCCGCTGGATTTCCCCCCTCAAAGATTTGGGAGTGCAATTACTCTCCCTCTATTTGCTCATTATTATTCCCGCGTTAATGATTCTATTTGCCTTCGACAAACTCGCCGGACAACGCATCCAAGCAGATGTACGCGCAAATGACCTCTCTTTAGCGCGCACTATCGCCCTCGAAACAGACCTTTCCATTAATAAATCACTTCAAGCAGTGGACGCACTTTCCCTATATCCCAGCGTTCTCACTTCCAACCCTGAGAAGATGGGAAAAATATTCAACATCTTTCTCCAAACCCGTCCAGACGTAAACCTGATCTACCGCCTCGGTGCAAACGGGATAATGCTCTACCATTATCCAATCGGACCGAGTTCCACCGTAGGAAACGATTTCTCCTTTCGAGATTATTACCAAAACGCCCTAACCAGCAAAAAAGCTCTAGTTTCCAAAGGTAGAATTTCCCCGACAACCAACCAAGCCGTTGCCACCGCCGTTATGCCCATCTGGGACGGAAATCATTTTCTCGGCATTATCGCCACCAATATCAAACTGGTCAGTCTCAGCGAAACATTAGGTGAAATCGTAGCCAGTCGCCGCCCCGAAGAAGGTTTTGAGATCGTCATCCTAGATTCCAGCGCACAAATCATCGCTCACCCCGATTCGCATTTTTTACTCGAAAACGCCCAGAGTATTCTCCCTGCTGTCTACGCCCCCGCACTTGCGGGAGAAAGCGGCACACAAATCAAAAATAACGCCGAAGGGGAAGAGCGTCTTTACACCTATACCCCCATCCCCAGCGCGGGTTGGGGCGTAATCGTTAGCCGTCCCACCGAAACCGCGTTCGCCACACAAATCACTATTCACCGCATTACCCTCATCGTCTCGGCTACCTTCATCATCTTCGGTCTTCTTGTTTGGATCTTACTCTCTCGCCGAGTGATTATGCCAATTGAACGCCTCTCCTCTCTCAGTTACGCCATCGGAAGCGAGCAAGGCATCAGCGCAGAAGAACGCGCCCAAGTAAAATCCATCTCCAATCGCCCTGATCAAATCGGCCATCTCATTCGGAGCATTTTGCGTATGGAAGAATCTATCGCCACGCGCATCAATGAACAGAAAACACTTCTCGAAACCAGCAAAGCGGTCGTCTCCACCCTCGATCCGCAAGTCGTCCTCGACCGCATTTTAGAACAAGTCCAAAAACTTTTTGATGTAAATATGTGCGCCATTGTCACACTGGACGAAACTCGAAACGCTTTTCGCATTCGCGCCAGTCTCGGTTTATCAAAAGAATACGCGGCGCAACTTATTATCCAACCAACCGACCCGAACTCCATCTCAATGCGCGCTTTAAATACAATGCAACCTGTCCAAATTAGCGACACTATCAACGACGCCAGTTTTGCATCTCGATTACCTCTCGCCGAAAGAGAAGGCTATCGCTCGCTCATCGCCGTCCCACTCAAAACACAACACACACCTCGCGCCGCTCTACTCGTTTTCCGTCCCGACCCGCATATTTTCACTCGAAACGAAATTCAGCTTCTCGTCAATTTTGCCAATCATGTCACGATGGCTATCGAAAATGCGACTCTCTATTCTCTCATCGATATTCTCCTCCAAGAACAAACGCACCGTATCGAATCCCTCGTTCATTCCCTCTCCGATGGGCTAATTTTGAGCGCGTTAGAAGGCGGTGTTATCTACGCGAATCGGCGTATTGGAGAGCTAGCAAGCCTAAATCCAGAAGAGCTAATCCACACCAGCGTAGAAAATATCCTCAATCGGATTCTGCTGAATACGCCGAACCGCGAAGAAATTCATAAAAAAATCGAAAACGCACTCAGCGGCAAGGAAGAACGCGATATTAACTTCCCCGTTATCAGTTTTAGCGGACGAATTTATCTGCGCTTACAGGTTTTTGATGTAACCGACACCAACGGAAAAGCGATTGGGCGCGGACTTATTTTTCGCGATATTACCGCCGACCAAGAAGTTGACCGCATGAAATCCAGCCTAATTTCAACCGTTTCGCACGAACTTCGCACCCCGCTCGCCTCCATCAAAGGCTACGCCACCACCCTCCTCGCCGATGACGTAGAATGGGATGAGACCTCTCAACACGAATTTCTTACCATCATCTCCGATGAAGCGGATCGCCTCAGTGCGCTGGTGGATAACCTCCTCGACCTTTCTCGCATCGAATCGGGCAATTTAAATATCTCTCGGATTGAATGTACTGTTGAAGATCTCATTCAGCGTGCCGCCAAAAGAGCACGTCTTCAAGAGGGAAATAAGCTCGAGGTCGCTCTTAACCCGAACCTGCCCACGTTATATGCAGATCCGCCGCGTCTCAAAACAGTTCTCCGCAACCTACTCGAAAACGCGGTCAAATACGCCGGAGATAAAGCGATCATTCGAGTCGAAGTTTTATGCGAAAACGATAACTTCATCTTCCGAGTCAAAGATAACGGACCAGGCATCCCCCTTGAAGAAAGTGGACGTATCTTCCAAAGTTTTTATCGTGTAGATACTAGCCTAGCGCGCATCGCCAGCGGTGCGGGGCTGGGGTTGGCAATTTGTCAGGGGCTAGTTCAAGCCCACGGCGGAGAAATTTGGACAGAACCCCAGCAAAAAGGCGCGTGCATCGCTTTTTCCATCCCCGTTACTCAGATGGGTAATGAAAACGAAGAATAAGGCAGATAAAAATGAGCAGTAATTCCCCCACCGTCCTCGTTGTAGATGATGAGAAACCCCTCCGAGATTTTGTTCGCCGCAATTTAGAAATTCGTAATTTCAATGTTGAAACCGCCTCGAACGGTCTCGAAGCCCTCGCTATTTTTAATACCTACCATATAGACCTTGTAATTCTCGATATTATGATGCCACACCTTGACGGCTTGGAGACAACTCGTCGCATTCGCCAAACCTCGCTTGTGCCAATTATCATTCTCACCGCTCTGGGTGAAGAATCGGATAAAGTCCACGCATTTGATATGGGCGCAGATGATTATCTCACCAAACCCTTTGGCACCGGTGAACTTCTTAGCCGCGTTAAAGCTGTTTTAAGACGCGCGAGGTGGTCAGAGTTTCCAGCCATCAACGAGCAGATTACACGCGAAGAGATTGTAGCTGATCTTGAGCGGCACGAGATTAACGTCCGCGGAACGCTTCTAAATCTCACGCCAACCGAATTTAATTTACTGGTTTATATGATGCGTCATGCTGGAAAAGCTCTTTCTCATCGTTTAATTCTACAGAATGTTTGGGGACCTGAGTACGGCGAAGAAGCTGAATATCTGCGCGTTTATATGGGGAAATTACGTCAAAAAATAGAAAAAGACCCGCTCAAACCCGAATACCTGCTCACCGAACGCGGGATTGGATACCGGTTTAAAGGATAGCAATTTATTTCTCATTAATAACTCCACTGCATAAAAGGTCATTTCACCACAAAGGACACGAGGGAACACATTTTTTTGTTTACGTTAAAAACGTATCTCTAGCATGATAGAAGAAGCACGTCAGACCGTTTATATCTTGGTCAAAACAGGGGAACACCCGAAAGGCAAGGGTGATTTTTTATAACATATTTATAAACCCTTCCCCACTTTTTATCCTTTCTTTGTACTGAATGTGTAGAATAATAGCAAGGTGAATCATCTGCGATTCCCTATTCTCTTTTTTTCGTTCCACACCCCAATCGGAGGAGTACAAATGAAACGATCTGTAATTACCCTTTTCTCGCTGTTAATACTTGCTAGTCTTGTATTATCCGCCTGCACAGCACCCGCTCCCGAAGCCCCTGCTGTCGAAGAAGCCCCTGCCGCCGAAGAAGCCCCTGCCGCTGAAGAAGCACCTGCCGCCGAACCTGCCGCCCCAGAAGCACAGACGCTAACCGTTGGCTTCACATCTTCGGTTACCGGCAAATATGAAGTTTCTTCTAAACGCCAAGTAAACGGTTTTACTTTGTGGATGGATCAGGTCAACGAAGCTGGCGGCATCACCCTTAGCGACGGGACTGTTGTCACCTTTGATTCCAAGACTTATGATGATGAATCGAATGCGGAACGCGTACAAGAGCTTTATACCCGTCTCGTTAGCGAAGATGGTGCTAATTTCTTGATTAGCCCTTATTCATCCGGCTTGACTTCTGCCGC